>Ga0172371_10011853_pt1 | contig 11561 bp, 11 predicted proteins | sample Lak12m_FD_114543 | JGI IMG/M metagenome (GOLD analysis project Ga0172371, IMG submission 114543) | Freshwater microbial communities from Kabuno Bay, South-Kivu, Congo - kab_022012_12m | ecosystem: Environmental > Aquatic > Freshwater > Lake | place: Democratic Republic of the Congo: South-Kivu...
ACAAGGTGAGGTAATGATGGTTAATTTCACGGTGGGTACAGATAGCGCTATTGATGTTATTGAGACAAAAAATGGTGGATGGTTTATTCTTCTATTTATCGGATTTATAGTTTGTGCGATTTGTATCGGTTACCGAAAAACTAAAGCTCAGAGAGAAATTGAACTGAATTTAATAAACAAGCTTTAGGTAGTGAACACCGTCTAGATTTATTCCGTTCCCCATTCTGCGTTTCCCGCTTTTTCCATCTCTGTGGCCGTTTCCGATGTGTCGATGTTTGTGAGAGATGTCGCATCCAGAAGTTCCGCATCCAACTCTTTTGACTCCGCGGTTAAATCTTCATATGTAGTTTGAAGTTTATCCAGAAGGTATCCTTTTGCAGATTTTTGACTGGAAATATACAAATAACTAAGCGTTGTTGCCAGAAGTAAGAACCCTATGACTCCGATAAGCAAGTAGTATGTTGATCTGATTTCTTCCGAAAGAAGTTCTTTTCGGCTGTCGTGGATTTTTTTTGTTTTATTTTTATAATAAAGGTTTGTCATTCTTGGGGAGTAACTATTTCATATTCAACTTCTATGACGCCTGCGCCGAGGTGGCTTATCATTTGAAATGCGGATTTTGACAAATCCAAAACATAGCCGTCGACGTATGGGCCGCGATCGTTGATTTCGACTTCAACCGTCTGTCCGTTTGCGAGGTTCGTGACTCTGACGATTGTTCCGAACGGAAGTGTTTTATGTGCGGCGGTTAAGAAGTTTTGATCAAATACTTCACCGTTAGCGGTGTGATCCCCGACGAACATGTCGGCGTAATATGTCGCTTTTCCGTAATCCACTTCGCCGGAATAGTATCCGATGTTTTCGTGTCTGTAGATGATATATGCGAGTTCGGCTCTCGTTAATGGGTGAGCAGGCGATATATTGTTGTTTTGGTCTGCGTAAATGAGTCCGTTTTGAGATCCGTAATTGATATAAGGGGCGTACCATGCCGTTTTGTCCGCATCTGCAAAAAATTCTTCTTCATCAGATGGTTGGATCGGCATGAGCTCGTTTGTGTTCACGAGCATTTTCATCGCTTCCGCCAAATTAACGGTTTCTTCAGGTTTAAATGTCCCATCTTCGTAGCCCGATATTATTTTATTTTCCAGGCCTGTTTCTATGTAGTTTATGTACCATGCGTCGTTTGAAACATCGCTAAATCCCAAATCTTCTTCTGTCGAGATGATTTCTTTGCCGGCGCTTTCAAGTATTAACTTGAGTGCTTCAACTCGATTTATTTCATTATCAGGCTTAAATGTCCCGTCTCCGTATCCTGAAATTATTCCGTCTTCATATAAAGCTGAAATTGCGGCTTCATATTTCGATCCTTCTTCAATGTCGGAAAATGGTAGGCTCGATGCGTTGGCTTGAGTCATCGAGAACAGAAAAATCGCTAATAATGTTGTTGTAAGTTTCTTGGCCATGTTTACCCTTATTTTAGCTTAATTGTGACTTGTCGAAAAGCTCCTTGTCCTACGCTTTCCGTTGCCAAATCTTCAAATTCAGGCTGCATGAGGTGCATATGAACGATTCTTCTGAAGTAAGGGGACATCGGAGGGAGGGTTTGATTTTTGCCCGTTTCACGTACATATGCCGCTTTGCGGTTTGCCATTTCTATTACGCTTTCTTCTTGTCTTTTCCTGTAGTCGTCGACGTCGATTATAATCGAGAAATCTTTGTTTTCGTCGAAATTTCTGTAAACGAGAAGTTTTGCAATAGTCTGGAGTGCTTGTAGGTTTTCGCCATGTTTGCCAATCAGTAAGCTGGAGTCGTCCGATTTCAGATTTATTTTGTAGGTTTTGTCATCGGCTTCTTTTTCGACAGTGATGTCACCGATGTGGATGTTCATCGCTTTGAACATCTCGATGATTAAATCTTTTATGTCGTTTTCCATATAATAAAGGGTTAATTTTTTTCTATAACTTTTACGGTCGGTTCTTTTTTATCTTTGCTTTCGCGATTTACTACTATTTGTTGAACGATTCCATAGGTTGTTGAAACTCCCCAATAAAGTCCAACGCCGGCCGGTACTGATGCCGTGAAAAATGCGATCATCAATGGCATGAAATATATCATCATCTTGTTTGCTTGCTCGATGTCGTTCGCCATGTTTTTTTCTTTTTTCTCGGGCTCTTTTTTGTTTTTCTTCCTTGCCAAAGATAATTTCATCTGTGTGAATTGCAGAAGCCCTACCAATATCGGAAATACATACAGATCGTTTTTTGTCAGATCGAATATTCCGAAATATGTATTTATATTCGACAAAGTGAAATCTTTTTGGAAATCGTATAGGAATACTACCTTGTCCGGGTTCAAGCCGTCTTTAATCGTGTAAAACAGTGCTATCAAGATTGGGAATTGTATCAAAATCGGCAAGCAACTTCCGAAAGGATTGACCTTGTTCTCTTGCCATATGCGCATTGTTTCCATCGCGATTTTCTCCTGATTACCTGCATATTTCTGCTTGATCTCTTCGAGTTTCGGCTGGAGGTCTTGCATCCTTTTTTGCGCTCTTATCGCGTGTTGAGAGGGAATCAGAAGGATCGTTCTTATAAGGAGTGTTATCAGTATTATCCCAAGCGCGAGATAGTGCCCCGGTATGTTGCTTATTATAAAGACAAGTGCGTTGTATATCGGTTTGAAAAATATTTCACGCCATAGTTTAGTTGTTGTTCCCTGCTCGGTTATACTGAACTCGTTCGAAGAGTAAGTTGTTCCTGTTGTCGGATTCGTGTATCTGATTTGGTAAGTTCCCGTTTCGCTGAAAAGGCTGTATGTCCAATATGAGTAGCTTAAGCTGGTTTTTTCTTGCGGTTGTACCGTTATGTCCGTGTAAGCTGAACAATCTATTTCGTGCGATGCCGTTACCTGTGTGAACGAGTCGCCTTCTTTTTTAAATACATCCAAATATTCGGATGGGCATTCGTTTGCGATTGTGATTTCCGCCGAGGTGTTGTTTTGTACGTAAACTCTTACCTCTTTACCATAAGTGTAACTGCTTTTTTGAGTTGATATGCCAATATCACCCTGAGTCAGCACGGAATCCGTATCTACGGGCTCGCTACATCCTTTGCTCCATAATGTTATAAGGAGCATGAATGTTACCAATAGTAATAGATTTTTTTTCATAAAGTTTTCAGCAATTCTTTTTGTATCTCTTGGTAGGCGAGGCCCAATGCACTTGTTCGTGGCAATATGACGGTTTTAGCTGGCTCTTTTTTTAGGATATCGTCGATATTTAATCTTATTATTTCAAAAATTTGTCTTCTCAGTTTGTTCCTTTCCGTTGCTTTTTTCGATATTTTTGTGCTTATCAGTACTGCAAATCGGCTTTTTTCGTCCGGAAGAGATTTTGCGACGAAATATCGGGTTTTTCTTGTTTCTCCTTCTTCCAAAATCGACTTTATCCCGTCTTGCTTTGTCAGTTTATACTTTTTTGACAACATTTTAATGAGTCAGTCGTTTGCGACCTCTGGATCTTCTTGCTCTTAAAACATTCCTTCCTGTTCTTGTTTTATTCCTTTTCATAAACCCGTGGCGTCGTTTTCTTCTTGTTTTACTACCTTTGCTTATCATGTAACTATTGTTAAAAGTTTGCTTGTCTATTTTAAATGAGCCTGAATCTCAAGTCCAGTTGATTCTTTTAAGTTGATATAGTATCTTTTTATCCGATTAAGTAACTGTTTTTATGTTAGGTAAGCCAAAATATCATCATTCGTTCATAGGTAAGGAGAAGGTTGGGTTTTCGAAATCTTATCATTTGGAGTGGGATTCAGATTTGGGCGAAGATGCGGCTCAGATAGTTTTAAATATAGATATAAAAAGTAGCGCTGTCCCCGGCCAAGAGGTTGCCGATGAGATTTTTGACGCCCTCAAGAACAATTTTTTCCAAGATTTGGAGAAAGATCCTTATACTAGATTTGAGCAGAGTTTAAAGATGATGAACGATATTGTTAAGGAGAAAGAGTCTCAATACGGGATGAAATTCTTGCCTAATATAAATGTCATAGTTGCCATTGTTACCGGAGGGACTTTGTATTTGTCGCAACATGGTGATGCCGAAGCTTATTTGGTAAGAAAGAGACATGTAAGCGTCTTGAGTGAAGGGTTGCATGATGCTTCGACTATGGGTAAAGAAATGTTTGCCAATGTCGCAAGCGGTGGAGTTATTCCCGGCGACAGGTTGATTTATAGCACGGCGAGACTTTATCGATATGTTACCAAAATGGATTTGGCGAAAGTCTTTTCCGATCATAATGTCGGTGCCGCTATTTCCGAACTTGCAAATCTCGTTTCGATGGAGGTTACCGACAAGATTTCCGTTTCTGTTGTTGAAGTTGTAGCAGGAGACGAGAATGTTCCGGTTGCAAATATTCCGGACGAAGCACCGAAACCCGTTTCGACCGATGGTTTATATTCCAAGTTTTCAAAAACTTTTGCCGATAACAAGGTTGTCGGTTTCGTTTCCAAGAAGATTTCCGATTTGAGAGATTTTCTGAATAAATTGATGCAAAAGAGTAGTGTTTTGAGCGAATGGAAAAGATTGGGAAGGGACAAAGTTTTAATTTCATTGATCCTTGTCGTTTTGGTTTTGATAGTCGGAATTTATCTGGTCAGACATCAAGGACAGAAGCAAAAGTACATAGAAGATCTTGAAGCTAAGCTTGAAGATGTTTCCACCAAAATCAACGAGGCTCAGACCAAAGGCTCTTACGATAAGTCTGCTGCTGCCGATTTGTTGAGCGATGCCGAAACCGTTGCGATGGAAGTTTTGGCTTCCGGTTATTTGAGAGGTAGTGCGAGCGAATATTTAAATGCCATACAAGAGCAACGCGATTATCTCGACAATGTTATTCGTGTCGATGATGCCACTTTGCTTGCCGATTTGTCGACAAAGAGATCTACGGTTAGCGCACTTGGTATCGTTCCTTATAACGACAGCTTATATGTTTACGAATATAACGGTTTGTATGAGATCGTTTTGGGTGAAATAAAAGATCCTTTGACGATTAACGATGAAGAAGTTGTTGTTTCGGCTTCTTATTTTGAAGATCAAGATACGATTTTATTCTATACCCAAGACGGTGACATCATAGAGTACGATGGTGCCGATTTTAATTTCATGGATACTGCCGATGGCGATTTCAAATTGGGCGTTGATGTCGATCCTTATTCGAGCAAACTCTATGTTCTCGATTCTGCCAATGAACAGATTTGGAAATATTACCGAGAAAGGGATTCTTATGGCAGTGCCGAAGCTTATATTCTTGCCGAAGATGTCGACTTGAGCAAAGCCGTTTCTATGGCGATAGACGGTTCGGTTTGGATCCTTAACAGCGACGGAACTATTACTAAATTAATCAGCGGTGCCGTTGAGGATTATAATTTGGAAAGATCTCCGCTTAGCGGCTTCGAAGGTGCCGAGAAGATTTATACTTCTTTTGAAAGCAATCAGGTTTATATCCTTGATTCCGCCAATGATAGTGTTCTCGTTTTCAATAAAGATTCCAAAGATGGCGACTTGGTTTATTCGACCAAATACGTTTTTGAAGGGCTTGATAATTTGAGAGATATCTATGTCGCTCAAGGAGAAAACAGGATGTATTTGGTGACGGATACGCAGGTTTGGTACTACTCATATTGATTTAATTTTTTCGCTCACTAGTCCTCGAACGGTTTCTGAACGTAGATATTTTAATGTGTCCGTTCTGCGGAATCGTTCGCGAAAAAATTAAATCAAGTACTGTAGTCCTCGCCCCGCTAAACGGGGCTGCGGAGACGTTCGCAAGATAAAATAAATTACTTTTGGGTTGTGGAGCCCTGCGGAATCGTTCACAGAGCAAGGCAAATTAGTTTTTGTTTTTTCGCTCACTAGGTCCTCGAACGGTTTCTGAACGCAGATATTTTAATGTGTCCGTTCTGCGGAATCGTTCGCGAAAAAATCAAATCAAGTACTGTAGTCCTCGCCCCGCTAAGCGGGGCTGCGGAATCGTCCTAAATCGTATGCGGATTCGTATCCATGTAACATTTTGCGTGAATTACTTCGACTCCGTAATCAGGTAGAATGTCGTATTCCGGTATAATATCAGGGTATCCTTTGATGAAAATTACTCGTTTAATGCCACTTTCGGCGATCATTGATTCGCAGATTCTGCAGGGGTGAGAGGTGACGTAAATCGTACCGCCTTCGCATGAGACACCTTTTTTTGCCAGTTCCACGAATGCGTACTGTTCCGCGCAAAGTCCGTAACAGAATTCTCGCCTTGTCCCTGAAGGAATTCTGTGAATGTCTCGGATGCATCCGATTTTTTCACAGTTGTATATCGGGTGAAAAGAGTTTGTAGCTTTTGCTATTATTTTGCCGTCGTCGTTTACGATAATTGCTCCGACTTTTGCTCGAAGGCAGGTTGATTTTTGCTGTAAGGATAGAAGCTGTTTTATAAATTTGTGATCTTCCGTAGTCAGACTTTTTTCCGAGGTTTTTATGTAATTTTTATTTTTTCTGATGTGGCGTTTCATTTGAGAGGAAGGCTTTAGGGCTTTAGGATCCAAGGGTATGTGTTTCGTATTTCTTCCAAAATCGTTTCAGGTTTGATCACGCCGAGTTCGCAAATTACTCCTGTTATTTTGTCTGGCGAACAAATTTCGAAAGCCGGGTTGTGAATTTTTATTCCTTTTGGGGCTTTGTCCCAAACTTCTTTGGCGCTGCGTTGTTCGATTTCTTCGTCTTTGCCGCTTAATGTATCCGGGTCGAATTTCCAAAGGTCGGTGCATGAATACGATGGAACTGAGAATTTCTGTGCGATTTCCAACATTAAGGCTGTGCCGATTTTGTTAACTATTCTGCCGTCGGATGTGATTGCGTCGCAACCGAATAAGAACATATCCGATCCTCTGATGGCTTCGATAGCGGCCGAATCCACGAAATGTTCGACCGGGATTTTTGCTTTTGCTATGTTGGTTGCGGTGATTCTTCCCTGGAATTTTGGGCGGGTTTCGGTGTTGCGGACTTGGACTTTTTTCCCTTGTTTGTGCGCAGTGATGATTATTTTTTCTACTGTTGAAGAGTGACAGTGAGTGTAGATTGTCATTCCGCTTTTAATTCTTTTTGCGCCGATTTCGATTATTGCTTTGTTTGCATCTTCGAAATGTTTTATCGTTTTTTTTGCGATGGCCCGGTCGTTTTTGTAATTTGAAAGACAATAGGCGAGTGCGTTTCTAAGAGCCGGTTCGGTTGCGCGAGCTTTTATGAGTTTTTGTGCGGATTTGAGAAGTTCGGAATGGGATTTTTTTGTTTTAAGCTCCATTTCAAAAGCTTTTGTCGCCCATACGGCGATTGATGTTGCGCCCTGTATTTTCAGGTCTTTTATGTCTTTAACGATCGAGTTGAAAGATGGCATATTATTTAATTATGTATGCACGTTCTTTTTTTGAAATCTCTTTTGCTAATTCCATGCGATCTTCATTGTTCGAATGTATTTCAAATAATGTTTCGCCTTTTTTGACTTTGTCCTCGAGTTTTTTCTTGAGGGAAAGGCCTCCTGCTGGGTCAAGCGGTGCGCCGGCTATTCTTGCCAATTTCGCTAATGTTTTGTTGTCGATGTGTGTAATTTTCCCGTCTTTGCCGGTTTTTACTTGATAAACAAATTTTGCATTTGGCGGTAGGCGCTTTCTGCCTTGAGCATCTATTATGGCTTCCATTTGTTTCAATGCGAGTCCGCTTTTCAAGATTTTTTTCGCTTTTCTGTAGCCGAATCCCATGATGGCCTTTCCTCCCATTTCAAGAAGAAGTCCTGCCATGTATAGTGCTTTTTCCTTCAAGTCTTCCGGTGCATCCGGAGCATTGTTTAGAACTTTCATTACATCTTGAGCTTCAAGTAGGGGCCCGATGCCGTCGCCGATAGGTTGAGATCCGTCCGAGAATACAACTTTGACTTTTATCCCCAGCATTTTGCCGATTTTTATGAATCGATCTTTTAAATGTTTGGCGTGTTTGAGGCTTGTGATTTTAACTTGAGGGCCGATTGGAATGTCTATCAGGCATCTTTTTGCTCCGACAGAATGTTTTTTTGCCATTATTGATGCAAGCAACATGCCTTCGGGGTCGAGAGAAAGTGGATGTCTGACTCTTATCATGTGATCGTCCGCTGCGGCCAAATCGACTCCGCCTCCCCATGTTATGAATCCTCCGATTCTTTCAGCTGTTTTTTGGAGTTTTGTAGCGTCGTTTGTAACGTTGGCCAAAACTTCCATTGTGTCGGCTGTTCCGGCCGGGCTTGTTATTGCTCGTGACGATGTTTTTGGCATAAGAAGTCCGGCGGCTGTGACTATCGGGACGACGATCATTGTCGTTCTGTTGCCCGGTACTCCCCCTATGCAATGTTTATCCACGACAAGCTTGTTCCCGAAGTCCAATTTTGATCCGTGGTTTACGATTGATTTCGTTAATGCTGCAGTTTCCGTATTGTTAAGTCCATGCACGTAACAACCCGATACGAAATATGTCATTTCGATGTCGCTCAAATCGTCTGCAGTTATGTCTTTTATTATTTCATCTATTTCATGTGGTTCGAGTATGTGGCCTTCAAGTTTTTGCTTGATATACTTGGTCGAAATCGGTTTTTCCGAGATCGAAATCGTTAATCTTTGTCCGCGTTTTGCGTGCAATTCTTTCCATGCTTCCATGTATAGCCCGATATGATCGTCTAGTACTCCCTCTTCTGAAATTTGCAGCATTGCCGTGAGTTCATATCTGCCGTTTTTTACTTTAACGCGATCGCCTATGTGCAGGTCGAGCATGTGAGCCGTGCGATTGTTGAGAAGAATGATGTATTGTTTGCCGGACCTTATCTCGATTCTGTCGGGAATAAGTTTGAGCATGGTTGATGGGTTATTTGTTTTTGTTTTTGTACGATAAATTTATCCACAGTTTAGCAGATGAATTTTTGAATTGGAAGCAGGATTTTACTCGTTTACTAAGACTTTGTGCCCTTCTTTTTCCAGTATTTTTTTTATCTTCTGTATTGAACTTTCCGAAGGCGGTTTGATCCCTCTCAGTTTATAAGTAAGTCCGAGTTTCTCCCATTTGTAAATTCCGTGAGTGTGGTAGGGGAGAAGTTCGATCATTTTGAAACGTACGGTTTTTAGGAATTTTTTCAGTGCTCGCAAGTTGAGCCAAGTGTCTGTCCAGCCGGGTAAGATTACGTATCGAAATCTGATCTTGGCTTTTTTCTTGCTTAGGTATTGGATGTTTTCGAGTATTTGTTTGTTCGATTGGCCGGTTAGTTTGAGATGTTTTTTTTCGTTAAAATGTTTTAGGCTGATCATCCACAAATCGGTTACCGGCAGAAGTTTGTCGATAACTTCTTTTGTGGTGAAGCAAGATGTATCGATTGTCGTGTGAATTCCTTCTCTTTTACATAGAGCGAAAAATTTTGAAACGAAGTTCGGCTGCATTATCGGATCGCCTCCCGAGAGTGTCACTCCGCCATTTGATGCTTGGAAGTATGTTTTGTAAGGAAGAATTTTTTTGAAAAGTTGTTCCGGGGTCATTTCTTGGTAGTTTTTCATATCAAGCATGTCGACGTTGTGACAATAAAGACACCGGAGCGGACATCCCTCCATGAAAACTACGAATCTTATGCCCGGGCCATCGAGTGTGCCGAAGGTTTCGAATGAGTGAATACGACCTTTTTTAGATGATTGTTTGACTTTGTCTTTATTATTATTAAAATGTTTTTCCATTATTCGAATTATTTTTATTTTATGAATCAATTTCCTAGTGAAGCTTCTGATAATTGCGATGATGTTGTAGCGCCTCCTATATTGTTTTCATTTTGTGGTATTTACTTGGATCGTGACCAATGTGCTTATATGCATGAAATTCTGGATGCTTATGTCACCGCCCGTACAGGTGTGAAAAATATTGCGGTTGTTTCTAATCATACGTTGTTAAACGAAGGTCGTCTTAGAGTTTTTGTTGTTGGTGGTGGTTATGTCGATTTTGTTATCGAGAATGCAAGGATTGTTAAGTGGAATGTTGATCCTAATACGGTATTCCCAACTTATTAGAAGTGCTTATGGAATGTTCTTGAGATAACTTCTTGCTGTTGTTCGCGTGTGAGCTTGATGAAGTTTACAGCATATCCCGATACGCGGATCGTCAGTTGAGGATATTTTTCAGGGTGTTTCATCGCGTCTTGCAATGTCTCTTTGTTAAGGACGTTTACGTTTAAGTGGAACCCTTTTTTGGAAAAATAGCCATCCAGCATCCCGCGTAAATTTTCCGTTCTTTGAGATTCGTTTTTACCCAGAGTTGATGGGGTTATAGAGAATGTGTTCGAAATGCCGTCTCTGCAGTCGTCGTATTTGAATTTTGCGACAGAGTTGAGCGATGCGAGGGCGCCGGATTTGTCTCGATTGTGCATCGGGTTTGCTCCCGGGGCGAAAGGTTCGCCGGTTTTTCTGCCGTCCGGTGTTGCGCCGGTGTGATGGCCGTACACGACGTTTGCCGTGATTGTAAGTAGCGACAATGTGTGCGTAGCGTTTCTGTATGCGGGATATTTGCGTAAACATTTTATGAAGTGGCTTACGACCTCTTCGCCGATTTTATCCACTTCGGGCAGATCGTTGCCGAATGCGGGGTATTCTCCTTTTATTTCAAAATCTTTTGCAATGCCTTGTTTGTCTCTTATCGGATATACTTTCGCGTTTTTTATCGCCGATAGGCTGTCTATTACAATTGAAATCCCGGCAACACCGAATGCCATAAATCGATGTATTTTGAGATCGTGAAGTGCCATTTCGGCCGATTCGTAATTGTATTTGTCGTGACAGTAATGAATTATGTTCATCGTTTCGACGTATTTCCTGCAAAGCCAGTCCATCAATTTGAAAAATTGAGTTTTTACTTCGCGATAGTCGAGAGGTTTTTGGTGCTTCAATTTTGGGACTCCTTCGACGATTAGCTCTCCGTCCATTTCGTCTCGACCTTGATTGATTGCCAATAAAAGCAGTTTCGGCAGATTGCAACGTGCCCCGAAAAACTGCATTTGTTTGCCTATTGTCATTGCCGAAACGCAACATGCGATCCCGTAGTCGTCGCCGTGTAGTGGGCGCATGAGTTCGTCGTTTTCGAATTGTATCGAACTCGATTTGACCGATATTTCGCAGGCGTAATTTTTGAATTTTTCAGGTAAAGAGTGCGACCACAATATCGTCAGATTCGGTTCCGGCGATGGTCCAAGATTTTCAAGTGTTCTAAGGAATCGGAATGCGGTTTTTGTTACCAATGTTTTTCCGTCTTTCCCCATGCCGCCCAGTACGCAAGTTACCCAAGTCGGATCTCCCGCGAACAGGTCGTTGTATTCTGGTGCGCGTAGGTGTCGCACTAAGCGTAATTTGATTACGAAATCATCTATGAATTGTTGGATCTCCGCTTCTTTGTATTTTCCGCGGCGCAAATCTTTTTCAGCATAAATGTCTATAAATGCGTCTATTCTCCCCATGCTCATGGCCGCTCC
>Ga0172371_10011854_pt1 | contig 11560 bp, 8 predicted proteins | sample Lak12m_FD_114543 | JGI IMG/M metagenome (GOLD analysis project Ga0172371, IMG submission 114543) | Freshwater microbial communities from Kabuno Bay, South-Kivu, Congo - kab_022012_12m | ecosystem: Environmental > Aquatic > Freshwater > Lake | place: Democratic Republic of the Congo: South-Kivu...
ATAAAAAATATACTTTGGAACGCCGAAGTCAAAGACGGAAAAATTACTAATATTAAATTTAAAGAGCCTTATTCTCTATTCGCAAAAGACCCCCAAAATGGGAGTCTTGACTTAAGGTGGGCCCGACTGGACTCGAACCAGTGACCTTTACGATGTCAACGTAACGCTCTAACCAACTGAGCTACGAGCCCCTAGTAACGACTATAATTTAGCAATTTTTTTTAGAAAAGTAAATAATCATATTGTAGAATATTAGTTGACAAAAAAACTATTGATATGCTTAAATAAATGATTATTATTAGTTCTTTATCAATCCATATATTATCTATTTATCAGATTAAAACCAAAGAAAATGAAAACACAATTATTTCGCCTGTTCTTATATGAGAGAATCATTGAGCCAATCATGGATTTTTTTCTTAATGAGACAGCTAAAAAAGTTTTTTTGGCATTTGTATCGACTCTTTTTTATTTTAGTTTAGCCACAGTTATTTTTGGTGTCTTTTATACCAAATTTACTGTTGATTATGACCAGACTATTCCTGAGCTAAAAATTGTTTCCATCCATCTTAGCTGGGTTAGTTTGTTTATATTTTGGTTAGCTCTGTCAATAATTACTGTCATTTTTTATTTTATATTGAATTGCTTGAGTTGTATCGATGAGTCCTGGGAACCACATTCATTTCTGGATAACTTTTATTCTACTTCAGCCGCCTTTTTTTGGTGGCCGAGCATATTACTTGGTAGTTTAATGATTATTGTTTTGCTTATTTTTCTATTGACGATTATTGTGGGCACGGCAGTATCCAAGGCAATTTCTAAGATGGCTAGTTTATTCAACCGATCAAAACAAGCAGCTCCCCAAGGTATTTAATCAATAACCCCACTTTTTAGTGGGGTTTTTTATTTAGTGCGCCTAGATGGACTTGAACCATCGACCCCCGCTTTATAAGAGCGGTGCTCTAACCACCTGAGCTATAGGCGCTTAGTTAAGAGTAGCTTTCTTAATATCATTTTTATATCATTATCAAGTTAATTTATCAAGCATGATTTGTAGTTTAGCAATTATTTCTACGGACGCCGTATCTATATCTTGATTAATTTCAGCTTGGGCTATTTTAATAGTACCATGAGGGTTATATTCTTTGATTATATCCAAGACATTTAAATTTTTTAAAGAATAAATGATTAGTTTAGTTTTTCTAGAATCTATTTCGCATAGAACAGCAATTAATTTAGCATTAGGGACATTAGCTATTAGTTCATCTACTATATCAGTAATACCATCTTCGGTTGCTTTAGTTTCTATAAAATCTCTTCTAGTTAATTTAGACCAGATTAATTGGCCCTGTTGTTCAGATTTAAGATTATTTAATACCCTTCCCCATAATTTTAAGACTTCAAGATTACGAGAACGATAGAGATGATCAACAATTTCTTCTCGCCTAGCCCCAGCGGTAATTAACTGTGAGGTTGTTAAAAGAGTGCGAGGGGTTAAATTAGTAGTTTTAAAATTTTTAGTTTTATAAATAATTCCGGCCAATAAACAAGTAGCAATGTCTTCGGTAATTAGGTTGACTTGATAGTTTTTAAGTAAATAATAAAGAATTTCAGAAACAGAGACGGCGTTTAGATCAATAAAGTTAATTTGTCCGAATTCTTCATTAGCTGAATTATAATCAATATTTATAATAGTGGTTTTATAGAAGAATTCTACATTTTGATCATATAGGTTGTCCAGAGATTCTAAATCAACTGTCCCTAGGGTAACAATTAAGTCGTATTTAAAATCGCTAGCTCGGGAGTGGACTTGTTCAGGCTTGAACCAACCTTGAGAAGGAGAAATTATAAAGTTTAATATATTATTTTCAATGGTATATTTAATTTGGCTTATTTTAGCATCATTAATATCCAGTGAGACTATAAAACGTCGTAAATTTTCTAAATTAGTTTTAATTTCTGGATAAGCTGGCAAAAAAGATAATGGGTTTCTAGTTTCTCTTTGGATTCCACCAGCAATCTCCACGTTAAAGTTGGCTTTTTTTAGAAAAAGAAAAAGTGCTAAAGCAGAAGCTACAGCATCACCATCTCTGGTCGTCGGAAAAATAATTAAGATATTTTTTGACTTTTTAAATTGTTTGAAAATTTGTTGTTCAAGAGTTAACATTTTATACTAAAAATCTCTTCACCAAAGGCGAAGCTAACTATTTAATATATAATTATTTTTTGTCAAAGTCAAGCATATTTTTAATTGACTTTAGCTCATATTTTTGGTAATTTTAAATTATGAAAAAAGATTTGGATAAAGCCTATAATCCCCAAGAACATGAAGATAAAATATATCAAAAGTGGGAAAAATCCGGGTATTTTAACCCGGATAATTTAGGTTTACCCGATAACGCTAAAACTTATACTATTGTTTTACCGCCCCCCAACGTAACCGATAAATTACATGTTGGTCATGCTTCCACTGTAGCTATTGAAGACTTGTTAATTCGTTATCATCGCTTAAAAGGTTATCGGACTCTTTGGCTTCCAGGGACAGATCATGCTGCTATTGCTACTCAAAATGTAGTTGAAAGAAAATTATTAAAAGAACAAAATAAAACTCGTCATGATTTAGGTCGAGAATTATTTTTACAAGAGGTTTGGCAATTTCTTAAAACCACTCAAACAACTATTCTTCATCAAATAAAGAAGCTAGGAGCATCTTTAGATTGGTCTCGTTTAGCTTTCACTTTAGATGAGTCTAGACAATTAGCGGTGCGTACCATGTTTAAAGAAATGTATGACCAGGGGGCTATTTATCGAGGGGAACGGATTGTTAATTGGTGTCCTCGTTGTCACTCTACTTTAGCGGATGATGAAGTGGAATATAAAGAAGCCCCGTCTAAATTATATTGGATTAAGTATGGTCCTTTTATTTTGGCCACTTCTCGTTTAGAAACTAAATTAGGCGATACGGCCGTAGCTGTGCATCCAGACGACCCCCGTTATCAAAACTTGATTGGCCAAGAACTAGATATTGATGGAGTTCTTGGTGAATTTAAAGTAAAAGTAGTCGCTGATAAAGCGGTTGATATTAATTTTGGATCCGGTGCTATTAAAGTTACACCAGCCCATAGTTTTATAGATAATGAAATTGCTCAACGGCATAAACTGCCTAGTAAAAAGATTATTAATGAAGATGGTCGTATGATGAACAATTGTGGTAAATATGCTGGCTTAACTACAATTGAAGCCCGTCAAGCTATTTGCCAGGATATGGAACAAATGGGATTAATTGATCATATTGATGAAAACTATGTTCATAATATTGCCACTTGTTATCGTTGTGGGACAGTTATTGAGCCTCTTCCCTCTAAGCAATGGTTTGTTTCAGTAGACAAGAAAATTGATAAGTTAGGCATGTCTTTAAAAGAAAAAGCTATTCAGGTAGCTGAAAAGAATGAAATTAAATTTGTCCCGGAAAGATTTCAAAAAAAATATTTAGATTGGATGCATAATTTACATGATTGGTGTATTTCGAGACAAATTTGGTTTGGCCATCAGATTCCAGTTTGGTATAGGGACAATGAAGTTTTTGTGGGTCTAGATAAACCTAGGGGAGATGATTGGATTCAAGATAATGATACCCTGGATACTTGGTTTTCCTCGGGTATGTGGACTTTTTCTACTTTGGGCTGGCCTCAAGAAACAAAAGATTTACAACAATTTCATCCTACTCAAGTACTAGAGACTGGCTATGAAATTATTACTCTTTGGGTATCCCGTATGATTATGATGTCTTTGTTTGCTTTACAAGAAATTCCTTTTAAAACCGTTTATTTACATGGTATGATTTTAGACAATCAAGGCAAAAAAATGTCTAAATCCAAAGGTAATGGGATTGATCCCTTAGATATGACTAACAAATATGGGGCGGACGCTACTAGATTATCTTTATTAATGGGGTTTACTCCTGGTAATGACACTCGATTTAGTGAAGATCGAGTTGAAACCAAACGTAATTTTATCAATAAACTTTGGAATATTTCTCGTTTTATTCTTAGCTCAACGGACGAAAGTTATTTTATTACCCCGGCTAATAAAAAACCAATTAGTAATACTTTAGCTGATCGATGGATTTTAGAAGAATTAGCTCATTTAACGAAAATTATTACCAATCGATTAAATAATTTTGAATTTTCTTTGGCCGCCGAAGCCCTCAATGAATTTACGTGGAATAAATTAGCTGATTGGTATTTAGAGATAGCTAAAATTGAAGGAAATAAAGATGAAATACTAGTTTACATTTTAAAAAACTTATTAATTTTGTGGCACCCCTTTATTCCCTTTGTAACAGAAACTATCTGGCAAAGCTTTAATGATAATTTATTAATGGTAGAACAATGGCCAAAGATAGAAAAATCTAAAACCAAAGAAAGTCAGGATATTAGTTTGTTACAATCAATTATTATAGCTATCCGTAATGCTCGTAGTGAACATCGTATTGAGCCAGCTAAAAAATTATCGGCCATAATTTATGGGCATAATTTAACTAGATTAATTTCTAGTCAGACTAAAATTATCAAGAGCTTAAAAACAGGGTTATCTGTGGTAGAAGTCCAAGAAAGTGGGGAAAAAATTAGAAATGCCATAATGATTCCAGTAGGTGAAGTTGAAATTTATTTGTTAGGTACCATTGATAATGAGAAAGAAAAAGATCGTCTTTCTAAAGAACAGAAAAATTTAGAAAAATTAATTAATATTCAGGAAAAAAAGTTAAGTAATCAAGGATTTGTTGAGCGGGCACCTAGCCAAATTGTAGCTGCAGAAAAAGAAAAATTAGTTAATTATCAACAGGAATTAATTAAAATAAAAAACATAATTTCTAATCTATGACCTTAAAAAGTTATCTTTGGGTTATGGGGGCACTGACTATTGTGTGTTGGGGTGTTTTTGTATTTTTAGCTGGCCTTATTAATCCAACTGCTACTAATTTTATTGGTTTTTTATTATTTTATTTAGCTTTATTCCTAGCACTAAGTGGCACTGCTGCTTTAATTGGTTTTATTATCCGATTAGTTTCTAAAAAAGAAAAACTAGCTTTTAATTTAGTTAAGTTAGCTTTTAGACAGTCATTTTTATTTGCTCTTTTTATTGTTGTTTTATTGATTTTAAAAGCACAACATCTATTTAATTGGTTAAATCTTTTATTGTTAGTAATTATTTTTACTATTTTAGAATTATTTTTAATTAGTTATAAAAAAAGTCGTTAATTATATGAAAGATAAATTACAAAAATTACGGGAAGAGTTTCTGCATCAATTATCTTTAGCTAAGGACAGCGATTTATTAAAAGAACTAGAATTAAAATACTTGTCCCGTAGAGGAGAGCTTAATCAAATTATGAAAAGTTTAAAAGATCTCAGTATTGAAGTTCGTAGGGAGATGGGCGAGTTAGCTAATAATGTTAAACAAGAGTTACAAGAAAAATTTGAAGAAGCTAATAATATTTTAGATAAGTATACCAATAAAGAGAATGTGGTTGATATCACTTTGCCTGGTGAGCCACAAAAAAATGGCCATCTTAATCCAATTACAATTATTCAAAATGAAATTGAAGATTTATTTACCTCCCTGGGTTTTGTAGTGGCAGATGGCCCAGAGCTGGAAAGTGATTATTATAATTTTACTGCTCTTAATATTCCTCCTTATCACCCAGCTCGGGATATGCAGGATACGTTTTATGTTGATCTAAAAAATAAAGAAGGACAGTTAGATTTAGTAATGCGTACCCATACTTCACCTATGCAGATTCGGGTGATGGAAAAATATGGAGCATCAGTTAGAGCAATTATCCCCGGACGTTGCTTTCGCAACGAAGCTACTGACGCTCGCCATGAACATACTTTTTCTCATATCGAAGGTATTATGATTGATAAAAATATTAATTTTGCTAATTTAAAAAGTTTATTAGAAATAGTTGGTAAGAAGTTATTTGGTCAAAATACTAAACTTAGAATGCGGCCAAAATTTTATCCTTTTGTAGAGCCAGGTAATAATGGAGAATATACTTGTTTTTTATGCCAGGGTAAAGGTTGTCGAGTTTGTAAATATACTGGTTGGCTAGAAATAGTTGGTGCTGGTTTAATTCATCCCGATGTTTTACGTGCTGGAGGAATTGACCCAGAAATTTATTCTGGTCTAGCTTTTGGTTTTGGTTTAGATCGTTTAGCAATGTTGAAATATAATATTAATGATACTCGTTTATTTAACAGTGGTGATTTTAAATTTTTAGAACAATTTTAATTATATGCGTATCTCTTATAACTGGTTACAAGATTTCATTAAAATACCAACTAAAATAAAACCAGCCGAAGTGGCTGAAAAATTAACTAATCATACTGTTGAGGTGGAAGGAATAATTAATCAAGCTGAACAGTATAAAAACGTTGTTGTTGGGCAAGTGCTAGAGGTTGTACAACATCCTAATGCTGATCGTTTAAAATTAACTATTGTGGATGTTAAAAAGGATAAATTGAATATTGTTTGTGGAGCACCTAATGTGGTTCCCGGACAATTAGTGGCTGTAGCGTTGGTTGGCGCCATATTGCCTAATAGCTTAGAAATTAAAGAAACAGAAATTCGAGGTGAAAAATCAGCAGGGATGATTTGTGCTGAAGATGAATTAGCTTTAGGAAAAAACCATGAGGGCATTTTAGTTTTAGACAATAAAGCTAAAGTTGGTGAACCATTTTTTAAATATTTAAAAGCGCAGGACATTATTTTTGAAGTTGATAATAAATCTTTATCTAATCGACCAGACTTATTGAGTCACTATGGATTAGCTAGAGAATTAGCCGCTATTTTTAATCTAAATCTTAAATCCTATGATAAGTTAATTAACTATCAACCTACCTTTTTGTCTGATCAAGAAAGTAAGTTAGAGGTTAAAGTTGAAGAAAAAAATCTTTGTCCTCGTTATTTAGCAGTTAAAATAGATAATATTGAAATTAAAGATTCACCCGATTGGCTAAAAGAAAGATTGATTGCTGTAGGACAGCGTCCGATTAATAATATTGTCGATCTTACTAATTATATCATGTTAGAATTAGGCCAGCCCCTTCATGCTTTTAGTGCTGATAAGGTAAAAAAAATTGTGGTACGGTTAGCTCATAGGAATGAGATATTAGAAACTCTCGACGAAAAAGAACGAATTTTAACTACGGAGGATTTATTAATTACCGATGGTAAATCCGCTTTAGCTTTAGCAGGTATTATGGGAGGAAAAAATAGTGAAATTACTAAAAAAACTAACTCTTTAATTTTAGAGTCAGCTAATTTTCAAGCTATTAATATTCGTCGTACCTCTCAAAGGTTAGGATTGAGAAGTGAATCATCTCTACGTTTTGAAAAGTCACTGGATCCTGAATTGGCTAAAATAGCCCTGTTTCGATTTTTATCTTTATTAAAAGAAGTTTGCCCTAAGATGAGAATTGCTAGTTCATTGATTGATATCAATAATCATCAAACTGAAGAAAAAATTATCAATTTAGATTTAACTTGGTTGACTAACAAAATTGGCCAAGAGATATCCAGAGGACAAATAATTAATAATCTAGAAAAATTGGGTTTTTTCATTAAAGAATCAACTAATGAAATATTGGAGGTTAAGGTTCCTTCTTGGCGCGCCCATAAAGATATTTCTACCCGAGAGGATCTAGCTGAAGAAGTTTTAAGACTCTACGGCTATAATAATATTATTTCTCAGTTACCGGTGATTACTATGTCTTTACCAGAGGTTAATCAAGAAAGATTATTGGAGCGCAAGATTAAGAATCTTTTAGTTTTTAAGTATGCTCTAACTGAAGCTTATAGTTATTCTTTTGTCGGAGAAGATCAATTGACTAAATTAAATATTGATTTTTTAAATTATTTAAAGTTAGCTAATCCTCTGGCAGATAATCAGACTATGTTGCGCCAAACCTTATTTTCTAATTTATTAATGGTTATTAAGAACAATCAATTTAAGGCAGATGATTTAGGCTTTTTTGAAATTGGTAGTGTATATTTTAAAGCTGCTGGTAATCTTAAGAAAGATAATGTCAGCGATGATGTTTTACCATATCAAGAAAAACATTTAGGTATCATTTTGGCCCAAGATAATGCTAATCTATTGGGGCGTCTCAAAGGAATTATTAATAATTTAATCCAGGTTATTGCTAATTATGAAGTTGAATTAAAATTTACAACATTAGAAAATTTTCCTGGTTGGGTCGATACTAAAATGGCCACTAAAATATCAATTTTTGATCAAGAATTGGGAGTAGTAGCTCTAGTTAACCAAGAAGTGGCTAGTAATTTAAATATTAAAAAAGGGGTAGCGGCAGCAGAGATTAATTTTACTAAATTAGTTAATATTGTTTTAGGTTTACCGCCATTTCGTTTTAAGGAAATTATCAAGTATCCACCAGTGATTAGAGATTTAGCTTTTGTGATTCCTAAAGAAGTGTTGTATAATGATTTAAGAGAAGAACTGATTAATTTTCATCCATTAATTAAATCAGTAGAATTATTTGATGTTTATCAGGGGAATAAATTATCGGAAGATAAAAAGAGTTTGGCTTTTCATATTCACTATCAATCTGAGGAAAAAACTCTCATAACCCAAGATATTGATCAAATCCAGAATGATTTAATTAATCATTTAGTTGAGAAGTTTGAAGCCCAGTTAAGAAATTTTTAAAATTTATTAAAAATATATGTTTTCAACTTCTAATGACGTTTTAAATTTAGTGTTAGCTATTTGCATTATTTTTTTAACATTTTTTCTGTGTTGGGCAATTTATTATTTTATTGCTAGTATACAGAAAATTCATCGGGTGGTTAAAAAAGTAGAAACGGGTGTGGCCAAAATTGATGAAATAATTGAAATTGCTCGTGAAAAATTAAAAAATAGTTCAGCTTATTTTATGATTCTAGGAGAAATCGCTAAAAAAGCCATGGAATTTGTTCAGGAGAAGCGAGCTCAAAAAAAAACTGGTAAAACTGCTAAGAAAAAATAGTAATTAAAGATAAAAGAAAAAAAAGAACCCGAATAAGAGGTTCTTTTTTTATATTTTTATTATTTTTTATAATTGCACTCTCGATTACTACATTTAATGGTCTTAGTCTTAAGATCTTTAATAAGCAAAGATTTACACTCAGGGCAATTATCTCCCGTTGGTTCATCCCAGTAGGCATTTTTGCAATCAGGGTAATTACTACAGGCATAGAAAGCTCCACGACGACTAAATTTTTTAATAATTTTTCCTTTTCCGCAGATTGGGCAGGTCACCTCTTTGCCTGAGGTGGTTAAATTATTAATACTTTTAATATTTTTACATTTTGGAAAAGCACTACAGGCTAAGAATGGACCATATTTTCCAACTTTAACCTTCATAGGGGCGCCACATTTATCGCAAGTTTCTTCGGCATATTTTTTTTCTAATTCTCCTAATTCCTTGTTGGGCTCTTGATTAGTTTTTTGGTCGTTTAAATTTTTAATATTACGACATTCTGGAAAGGCACTACAGGCTAAAAACTTACCAAAACGGCCAACTTTGATAATCATGTGAGCGCCACATTTATCGCATACCTCAGTAGATTTTTCTTCGGGCATAATATCGTTTTTATTTATTTCTTGATATTTATTTTCTAAATTATTATGAAAGTCAGAGTAAAAGTCGCCAATCACTGGTTGCCACTTTTTCTTACCAGCTGCGATTAAGTCTAGATTTTCCTCCATTTTGGCAGTAAATTTATAATCAACTATTTGAGGAAAATGTTTAATTAGTAAGTCAGTAACCACTAAGGCAATTTCGGTTGGTTTTAAACGTTTGTGTTCATCTCTTTCAACATAATTTCTAAGAATAATAGTGGCGATGGTAGGGGCATAAGTAGAGGGACGTCCGATGTCATGTTTCTCTAATTCTTTAACCAAACTGGCATCAGAGTAACGACTTGGAGGGTTGGTTTGATGCTGATCAGTGCGTAGATTTAATAGAACTAAAGATTGTTTTTCAGTTAAGACTGGTAGTTCTTGCTCTTTAGTTTTTTCTGGCCAAATTTTTAAATAACCAGGAAAGATCAAAATTTGACCAGTGGCTCGAAATAAATATTTTTCCTGGTTATTGGTAGAGGCTTGAATATTAATAGCAGTGGCTGCTAAATGAGCTGGTGGCATTTGACTGGCGACAGCTCTTTGCCAGATTAGGCGATATAACTTAATTTGATTCTTATCTAATTTTTCAGTTAGTAATTCAGGTGTCATGACTACTTCTGTGGGGCGGATTGCTTCATGCGCTTCTTGAACGTTTTTGCTTTTATTTTTAAATAGTCGAACATTGTTCAAAAGATATTCAGAGCCTAGATTGTCTGCCAGCCAAGAATTAGCATCTTTTAAGAATTTAGGAGATAAATTAAGAGAATCAGTACGCATGTAGGTGATATAACCTTGTTCGTAAAGTTTTTGAGATACCGACATGGTTTGTTTGGCACTAAATCCGAGATGACGATTAGCTGATTGTTGAAGAGTGGAGGTAGTAAAGGGTGCATTAGGAGTTTTATTTATTTGTTTTTTTTCTATTTTATCTACCGCATAGCAACAATCTCGGAGAATTTTTTTAAGTTCAATTGCTTCTTCTTTTTTAATACTTAATTTGTTGAAAGTTTTATTTTTTATTTTATATAAATCAGCGGTAAATTTATTTTCTTTAATGTCTCCACTAAGGTCGGCGCAAATAGTCCAATATTCTTCAGAGATAAAATTTTGTATTTCTCTTTCCCTTTCTACGATTAGACGAGTAGCCACACTTTGTACTCGACCAGCCGATAAACCTTTGGCCACTTTTTTCCATAGGAATGGAGATAGCTCATAACCTACTAATCGATCTAGAATTCTTCTGGCTTGTTGGGCTTCTACTAAATCAATATCGATCTGTCGAGGATTATTTAGAGCTTTAAGAATAGCTTCTTTAGTGATTTCATGAAACACTATTCTTTTAGTATTTTGTTCTTTTAGTTTGAGAGCTTGAGCTAGATGCCAAGCAATTGCTTCTCCTTCTCGATCTTCATCAGAAGCTAAAATAATTTCCGTTGCTTTGCCAACAGCAGATTTTAGATTGGTTACTACCCGACGCGCTTTTGTGGGTATAACATATTTAGGCATGAAATCATGGGTAATATCTATACCCATTTCTTTAGTTGGAAGATCTCGAATATGTCCAAAGGAAGATTCGACTTGGTATTTCTTATCCAGAAATTTACTGATTGTTTTAGCTTTGGTTGGTGATTCAACAATGATTAAATTCATAAAATAGATAATTTAATTTTAATCATAACTGGTTTTGAAATTTTTGGCAATTCCTGATGCTAAATTTTTTAATATATTATGCTTAATTTAAAGATTAAGTGTTTTAGGTACACACATTTTGCACTCCAGTTAAAGCCTCATTTGGAGTGAGGCCATCTAGGGCACAATGTTCTAAATTATTATAATAAAAGTTCCATTGTCGTATTTTCTTCTTCAAGCCTA
>Ga0172371_10011856_pt1 | contig 11558 bp, 7 predicted proteins | sample Lak12m_FD_114543 | JGI IMG/M metagenome (GOLD analysis project Ga0172371, IMG submission 114543) | Freshwater microbial communities from Kabuno Bay, South-Kivu, Congo - kab_022012_12m | ecosystem: Environmental > Aquatic > Freshwater > Lake | place: Democratic Republic of the Congo: South-Kivu...
GGCAACCCATCAGGACCGCCAAAGCGAGACTGTGGAAGAAGACGTAGCGCAGGATGTCTCCTTCGTGTCCGTACCACTGGGTCGCAGTGCTGGCCACCACGATGCTCTGTGCGTCGATCATCTTTCCCATCACGCCGCCGGCGCTGTTGGCGGAACACATCAGAGTTGGGTTGATGCCTATCTGCTCTGCAGAGATCCGTTGCAAGCTTCCGAAAAGCACGTTGGAAGATGTGTCCGAGCCGGTCAGCGCTACCCCCAGCCATCCCAGCAGCGTCCCGAAAAAAGGGTAGAACGGTCCCGTCATGGCAAAGGTCAGGCCGAGCGTCGCGTCGACACCGGAATAGCGGGTGACATATCCCAGTGCTAGCATCGCCGCTATTGTCATGAGCGAGTAACGAACCATCCTTATGGTCTCCCAATAGACCCTGACCAGGTCGCGGCAGGAATAGCCCATCACAAACCCTGAGATTATCGCTGCCAAAAGGATCCCCGTGCCGGTGGCCGACAGCCAGTTAAGAGTGTAAACTGCCGCTTCCGCAGCAGGGGCCGAGACCACCGGGGGCATGCGCATGACCATCTTGTCCAGGCCTGGCACCGGGATTTTTATAATCGAAATCGCATTGAGCATACCCGTGACAGGCTCCAAACCCCAGAGGAAGACCAGAACGCTAAGAATGATCCACGGCGTCCAGGCACGTATAAGCTCCGATCGGGTGTAGCCATGCTCTGCACGTGCCTGTGCGGTTGCATCATGACCATTCATGCCCCAAATCTGTTTCGGGCGCCACTTCATCATAAACAGAGTCACCGCTGCCAGTGAGCATATGGAGGAGGTGATGTCCACGAGCGACGGGCCGTGGAAGTTGGACATGAGAAACTGAGGAACCGCGAAGAAGGCTCCGGCTACCAGGGTGGCCGGCCATACTCCCAGCATTCCGCGAAATCCTGCGTACGCCCACACCAGCCAGAATGGGACGAGGATCGAAAAGAACGGGAGCTGGCGGCCTACCATGGCGCTCAAGTCCATTTCATTAAGTCCGCTGACCGTGGCCAAAGTAATGATAGGAATCCCGAGGGCGCCATAGGCCACCGGCGCGGTGTTTGCAATCAACGAAAGGCCTGATGCCTGCAACGGCCTGAATCCAAGCCCTATCAAGATTGCCGATGTCACCGCTACCGGCGTGCCGAATCCTGCTGCGCCTTCAAAAAAGGCGCCGAACGCGAATGCGATTAAGACCAGCTGCAATCTGCTGTCTTGCGTGATACCCGTGAGGCTGTTTTGCAGCACCTGAAACTCGCCTTTCTCTCTTGTCAGCCGGTACAGAAAGATCACGTGCAGAATAATCCACCCAATCGGCAGCAGGCCAAACCCGGCGCCCAGCACCGCAGTAAGAAGGGCCATTTTGCTCGGCATACCAACGATTCCGATGGCAACAGCCAAAGCCGTAATCAGTCCCAGTACGGCAGCCCAGTGGGCTTTGATTCTCAGGATCGCGAGGGACCCCAGGAGCACTACAATGGGCAAAGCGGCGATTATTGTGGAAAGGGCAACGCTGTTCAGCGGGTCGTACACTTGCTGCCAAGGCATCCGAACACCTCCCGGGAGTGCCAGTGAGCTCCAACACACCATGACATATCACTTTCTCTCATGTGCTTGAATGGTTATGAAGAGAATTGATTGATCTGTGGGGCACCTAATGTGCCCAACGGAGCTGCAAGTCCAGGGATTGACAGGAATCCGGCTGCTCTCCAACAATACTCTTGCCGGAAACACGCTTACAGACTATCATTGCCGAACCATGTGTCCGGTCACGTCAGGCCAGTTCAGGCCTGAAGCCCTCGGTGAGCCTACGGCACCCGTTTGTTCAAGGAAGAAATCCGCTCCCCTGCCTGTGGCACTGATCGGACTTGAAGTGGCTGGCAAAACCGGCAGGTAGGCGATGCGCACTCTTTCGAGAAAATTCTGGCACAACGACGCGGGCCTCACTTGCCTATTGATCGTCCTATTCCTCTACATATTCGTTGTGTATCCGTTAGTGAATTTCCCCATCGGCAACGTTCTGGTAAATGTGCTCTTTGCCCTAATCCTCGTCTCTGGGGTCCTCGCTGTAATCGACACCCCTCTCTCGGCGTGGCTGGTGGGGGTGCTGGCCGCGCTCGGTGTATTTGGTCGTGCTCTGGGACATGTGTACCCCTCCGCTGCGATACACTTATTAAACGCAGTGGCGGGCTCTGTTTTCATGATAATCCTGATTTCGGTGATTCTCGTGCAGGTCTTCCGGGAAGGCCCGGTCAATGCGCATCGAATAGCAGGATCTGTGGCCGCGTATCTCCTTATAGGCGTGCTGTGGGGCTCCGCATATCTAATAGTCGAGCTGCTATCACCGGACGCCTTTACCTTTCAGAAACCCCTTGTCTTAGACGGCTTCCACGTGCTTCAGTTGAAGTTGGTCTACTTCAGCTTCATTACTCTGACCAGCGTGGGATATGGAGACATCGTTCCCGTCCATCCCGCGGGCCAGACACTGGCCATGATGGAGGCCTTGGTGGGCCAGCTGTTTCCCACGATACTTCTGGCAAGGCTGGTTACGCTGGAGATCGAAGACCGCCAAAGCAGAAACAACAGGAACCAGTAGCATCAGCTGATTAAATAAGTTGCCAGAGATTCTGTCAGATTCGGCCTGGCGCCGCTCTGCTCAGCGATGTCATTGCGAAAAGTAGAACGACGAAGCAATCTCCTGTTAACCAGCAATAGTATCGAGAATGCGGAAGTAACCGTCAGCCGCTGCTCTCTTCGCGGCCTCCTCACGAACTCGCATCAACGGCAGTGGCTTCGGGGCCGGCCGGTCCGGACATGGGAATGCAGAAAGTGAAGGAGCAGCCCTTTCCCTTGCCCTCGCTTTCCACCCAAATCCTACCGCCGTGAAGTTCAACCAGACACCGGGCCAATGCAAGACCAAGTCCGGTGCCTGGCTGCAGGCGCGAAAGCGACGAGTCGACTTGCTCGAACGGCCCGAAGATCCTCTGTTTTTCATCAGGCGCCAACCCAATGCCGGTGTCCGAAATTGTGATAACAACCCTGTCGTTGTTCCGAGCAGTTTTCAAAGTGATCGTTCCGCCGTCCGGAGTGAATTTGGCGGCATTTGACAGCAGGTTGAAGACTATCTGCTTGAGCTTCAATTCATCCGCATGGATCTGCGCCTCGTTAATATCGTCATCAACGCGGACATCGAGCTTGAGCGCATGCTTCAAGGCCATTTCTTTTATCATTAGCAGACTGCTCTCGATCACGCTCTTGATCTTGACAGGCGTAACCTGCATTTCCATCTTGCCCGATTCCACCTTGGCCAGGTCCAGGATATTGTTTATCAATTCGAGCAAGTGCCGTCCACTGTCGAGAATATGACCGGCATATTTCAACTGAGTCTCGTTCAGGTCCCCAAAAAATTGGTCCTCGAGAATCTCCGAAAAGCCAATAATGGCGTTTAGCGGAGTGCGCAGCTCGTGGCTCATGTTGGCAAGGAATTCGCTCTTGGCCCGGCTAGCGGCCTCCGCGCTGATACGCAGATGGGTGGAGATCTCCAGAGAATTTTCCAGATCCCTCTGGGTTTCCTTCAACCGGCTCAGATCCGTCACTACCAGCAGAGTCCCCTGACCTGGGTCATCAGGGTCAAGAGGAACCATGTTCACCATGCACGGCAGACGATCTCCTTGCTCAGTCACCAGAGTCACCTCTTGGTCGTTCAGGCGCTCTTTGGACATCAGAAGCTGCACGTCCTGGGATGTCTCCGGGCTGTTAGGCGGCCTGCTGACGAACTCTTCGACCATTCTTCCCAACAGACCTGCCGGCTCTCCCGTGCCGAGCAAGTAAGCCATGCTTCGGTTTGCCCAACTTATCCGGCCGTTACGCAGGTGAACCAGGCCGCTGGGGATGACTTCCACAGTGGTTTTGTAAAGAGACCGGTGGGAAATTACCCTTCCGTATTTCTTGAGGCCCCAGAATGCAGCCATGACCACGGGCGCGGTAAAGAGATTGCCCAGCATAGGGAATCCCGGCCCAAATTTTTCTCTGAGCAACTGGGCAGCCGCCTGTCCCAGAATCGAAACCCCGCCGCCGCCGACCAGTAACCACTTTTCCCGTCTGGCTGATGAATCCGTGTCATTATAGGCGCTTATCGCTAACCTGACGAGCATGATGACCACCAGCACCAGGGTCAAAACCATGAACGACACGTACCACCAACCCCAGGGCTGGAGAAAACCTGCCGGATACACATAATGCCGGGAACTCACCAGATCGGGAGCGAACAAGGCAACCGGGTAGAAAAGGGCGAACGGCAAGAAAAAACATGCCCTGAGCTTCCAAGTTACGGGCCTGATAAGTGATTCAATGAGGTCCAAGCCTGCAGCGGGAACAAATAACCAGAGAAAGCAGAGTGCCCTGAACAGGGTGAAACTGAATTCCGGCGACAGCACCCTGGCCGTATGGTTTACAATTACGTCAAAGAACGCCCATGCGACTACGGTCACCAGATAGCGCTGAAAAGTGCTCGTTTTTGGATCATCCGGGGTGTAGCGCCCCAGATAGATCTGGAGGCACAAAGTGTAGCCCACCGCGAAGAAGAGGTTACACAAATAATAATTGTCCACGAAAACCGAATACAAAACTGCCTCGGCATCCTGCACTCATTTTTTTGAGGGAAAGTGACTCCCCGTGGGCAAACAATAGCATTGTTCAACAGGGCTTTTCAACCTGGAAGCTGATGCAGAATAGGGCCGTCGTCTGTGAATGATTACAAGGGCCGCACTTTTTCTGTCCGTGTTGTCGTGCTATCTGGTATGTTCTCGCCATGGGCGTGCTCCATTGAAAGGGCACCCGGAGGCAAGGGATTTGCTGGCGAAGCATGGAGCCAAAGGATAGCCTCATGGAGCCGTTGAGCTCGCGGGGCTTGTGATCTTGAATGCCTGGCAGCACAACTCGTCAAAGCAATCGTTCGGACCATTCTTACTTGAAAGGACTTGAAATGTCAGAGACTTCTCAACGCCTGGATGAATACCTGCAGCCCACTGCCGTCATAGACAGCGACCATCCCGATGTCATCGGATTCGCCAAAGAAGCGGTCGGCGAAGCCACCGACCCGCTGGAAAAGGCCCGGAGGCTCTTCTATGCCGTCCGGGACGGGATAGTCTACGACCCCAGGACCCCTTTTTTTCTGCCCGAGCACTACAAGGCCAGCAACGTTCTCAAGAGAGGTCGGGGTTACTGCGTGCCAAAGGCCTGTCTTCTCTGCGCGGCAGCCAGGGCCGTGGGCGTGCCTGCCCGGCTAGGATTCGCAAACATACGCAATCATGGAGCGAGCAGGCAGATAGTAGAGATGATGGGGTGTAACGTATTCGCATTTCACTGCTTCTCGGAATTCTACCTGGAAGGAAAGTGGGTGAAAGCAACCGCTGCTTTTGACATGCCGATATTTCAAAGACACAACGTCGCACCTGTGGAGTTTGATGGAAGGCATGACGCGGTCTATCCAAGTCGCGATCTGAACGGTAATCCGTACGTGGAATACATAACATTTCACGGGTCGTTTGCCGATCTGCCGCTGCAAGCTCTACTTGCGGCCTGGAGAGAGCAGTACGGTGACGAGAGGGTCGATCTCTGGATGCAGTTCTTCGAGAAGCTGGACAAAGAAAAAGGACTCATGGAGGACGGCTTCGTGGTCTGATTCGCGTATGGAGCCGGAAGTTACTTATGCACCTCGCCTTTGAGCGCAGGTTTTGCAGACCAAACGCCGCGCCGGCAACGCTGCTATTGATTAACAACAGGAGAATTGTCATGGCCGACAAGTTCGTCAGCATTCGGAACATCAAGTTCCTGCTTTATGAAGTTCATGACCTGGAGAGCCTCACAGCGTATCCATATTTCAGCGATCACAACCGCGAGGTTTTCGACCTCGTGCTGGACACCGCGCTGAAAATGGCCCGAGATCTGCTTCACCCGCACTTTCAGGAAATGGACCGGACGCCCCCTTACCTGGAAGACGGTCAGGTTAAGGTTAACCCCATGGTGCGGGAATTCTTGAATCAGTGCGGGCAAGGTGGATGGATAGGGGCGCCGTTTCCCTATGAGGTCCAAGGACAGCAACTTCCCGAAACTCTGCTGATGGCATGCAATCACGTGTTTTCTGCGGCGAACTTCTCTGCGACGGCTTTTCAACTTCTGATCACCGGCGCGGCGCATCTCATCCTTTCGTTTGGCTCGGAAGAGTTGAAAGAGACCTATCTTCCTCGCATGCTGGCAGGGGAGTGGCAAGGGACGATGGCAATGACCGAACCCCAGGCCGGGAGTTCCCTTTCAGACGTAATCACCCGGGCGGAACCAACGGACAGTGGTTATTACAAGATCCGGGGACAAAAGATATTTATTTCAGCGGGTGACCACAACGGCGCGGACAACATAATCCACCTGATGCTGGCCAAGATCAAGGGGGCACCTGCGGGAGTCAAGGGCATATCGCTGTTCGTTGTTCCAAAGAAACGGCCCGGTAATGACGGCACAATGGAATCCAACGATGTGACCGTGGCCACCATATATCACAAGTTGGGGTACAGGGGTTGCCCCATAACTCAGCTGAGTCTTGGCGACAACGACGACTGCCGCGGGTACCTGGTTGGAGAGCCTCACAAGGGGCTTTCCTACATGTTCCAAATGATGAACGAAGCCCGCCTGGGCGTGGGGATGCAAGCCACATCAATAGCGGCCGCGGCCTACTATCAGTCTCTGGAGTACGCCAAAACAAGACCTCAGGGCCGAAAGATCTCTACAAAGGACCCCGCATTGCCGCAAGTACCCATTATCGACCATGCGGACGTAAGACGCATGCTGTTGTTCCAGCGATCCGTCGTCGAAGGTGCTCTCTCCTTGCTTGTCCAGTGCGCCCGGTATTCTGACAACCTTAAAGCTGGGGAAGGTGAGGGGACAGATCGTTATACTTTCCTGCTGGACCTCCTTACACCGGCCGCAAAGACCTTTCCTTCGGAAATGGGCCTTCTGTCTGTCAGCCAGGGGTTGCAGGTTCTCGGCGGATACGGATACTGCGACGAGTTCGCCCTTGAACAACATTTCCGGGACAGCCGAATACACCCTATCCACGAAGGAACAACAGGCATCCAGGCACTGGATCTGCTGGGACGCAAAGTGGTCATGAAGAATGGCAAGGCCTTGATTCTGTTCATCGAGGAAGTCCAGCCCGCCATTCACGCTGCATCCGGGCATGCCGATCTCAAGCCGTATGGCGATAGACTTGGCGATGCTATGGAGACAGTGCAGAGAATTACCGTCCACCTTGCCCAGTTTGCGCTCAAGGGGGAGGTGGAGCGCTTCCTGGCGGATGCCACGCTTTACCTGGAGTTGTTCGGGATCGTTGCAGTAGCGTGGCAGTGGCTCCTGCAGGGACTGGCTGCTCAGAAGGCCCTCGCCGGCCAGCCGACGGAATCGGAAGCACGTTTCTATCGGGGCAAGCTCTTGACTATGCGATACTTCTACCACTACGAAGTGCCCAAGATTAAAGGGCTGGCAGAAAGACTCTTCGAGGCGGACGGTCTCACTGCCGACATGGATACAGACCTGTTTTTCGATTAGCGATCACCGTTCATAGAAATGCGCTGTCAAAAGAGTACATAGGGAGGGTCTCTCCAGATTAGTTCTTTGAAAGCGCATTGATATGACGACAATGGTCAGGCGAGCCATCTCTTGCGGCGGCGGTAGTGTTTTACGTCCCGGTAGCTCTTGCGTTTTCCCTTGGTGCTCAGGCCGAGATAGAATTCCTGGACGTCTTCGTTTTCCCGGAGCTTCTCCGATGGCCCGTCCAGAACGATTCTTCCATTCTCCATTACGTATCCATGCTCCGACAAACCTAGAGCTATGCGGGCGTTCTGTTCCACCAGGAGTATTGACACCCCTTCCTGCTCGTTGATCAGTTTGACGATCTTGAATATTTCCTTAACCATCAAGGGGCTCAGTCCCATGGACGGTTCATCCAGAAGCATTACCTTCGGGCGCCCCATGAGAGCACGTCCCATCACAAGCATCTGGCGTTCGCCGCCCGACAGATAGCCGCTTGTCCGATGTCTCATGTGCTCGAGCCTGGGAAAGTATCGGAAGGTTTTGGCAATGTCTTCACGAACAGCAGCTTTGTCGCTTCTGGGGTATGCTCCCACCAGCAGATTTTCTTCCACGGTGAGGTGCTCGAAGATGCGTCTCCCCTCCATAACCTGCACGACCCCCATCTGAACGATCGCTTCAGGGTCGAGGCGGTCGATTCTCTTCCCATCCAGTTCGATGTCGCCGTCAGTAACTTCGCCAAGTTCAGTCTTGAGTACTCCCGAGACGGCCTTCAGCGTTGTGGTCTTTCCAGCGCCGTTGGCTCCCAGTAGCGCCACTATCTTTCCGTCAGGGACTTCTAGGGAAACCCCTTTCAGAACCAGGATGACGTCGTTGTAGATAACTTCAGCGTTGTTGATTCGGAGCATGTTGCCAATCTCGCCGATGAAATATGTTGCCGCAGTTTTCCGACGGCTGCAGAGAAATCCACTGATGGCGGTAGGGGCACACCAGTTTGAGGCTGTCTCAAAACTCGTAAGCGAGAGAGAATCGCGGCACGATTCTGTGGATCAGAATGGTTTTGAGACAGCATCCAGTTTGTGCGCCTTCACCTGGCACGTCGGCGCTATTCCTTCTTGGGCGGCGGCGCAACTATTTCCAGGGCACCTTTTGCTGTCTTGCCCGAGGTCATGCCTGTGGCGTGAATCTCGTACTTGCCCGGCGGCAAAGGTTTTGCTTCTTTCAGGTTCGGCTGGCCCTCAGGTGTCCATCCGACCTGGAAGAACCAGTTCAGGGTGGCAGTCGGAGCCATCTTGGTCTCCAGGTTTCCTTTGTCGTCTGTTTTGCCGAAGGCAAGGCCTACTTTCTCGCCCTCTGGAATGGTTTTTATCTTCACATTCGGTGGAAGTACCATTTCCACCATGACTATTTCCTGCGGGCCGAAGCCGGCTGCTTTGAACTGGACAGGATTCTTGATTAAATCGGGAGACAGCGCGGTCTTGTCAGGCACCGCCTCCAGCTTGGTCTCGTCAGCCAGGGCGGTGCCGGCCCACTGGGCCGCAATGAGTATTGCCACGCAGCATACCGCCCCCCAAAAAGCTCTGCTGTATCCTTTCATAGCCATCCCTCCGTATCTTGAGCACCCGAAAGGGTGGTAAGTCGATCACCACTTGTGAAGCGAAACAGCATCCGGTGTCTTGATCCAGTCGGTGACAGGTAGGATCTTGCCGCCGGTGACCTTGTAGAACTTCACCACCTCGCTTCCACGTCTCGATGTGGGACTGTAAGCGCATGGGCCGACAATACCTTCTCTGCTCAATCCGGTAATGTTTTCATTGGACTTGTAGACCTCTTCCCGGGTTACCTTGTCAGGCCCGACCCGTTTTGCAGCGTCTTTGATGGCGGCCACCAGTGCGATGCCTACTCCCACTCCCATGCCGTAGGCTTCGTTCATCTTTTCGGGAGGCTCTTTCCGGTACGTGGTCCAGAGCCGCTTGAGCAAGGGATGATTCTGAGCTTCAGGCCCCCGGAGGAAGTACGAAACGATGACCATCCCTTCGAGCGCCTCGGGATGGAGGCTGATCCCAAGTGATGACGGTCCCCAGTAATCGGAAATGAACTGAATGTTCTTGGTAAGCCCCAATCTGCTCGCATCCCTCATGATGTTGGTCTGAGTAGGATCGACGCCGCCCACGTAAACATAGTTGACACCGGCCTTTTCCAGCCGTGTCAGGTAAACATCGTACTTAAGTGTGCCGGTCGGAAAGAGCTCGGAAGGAAGGACTTTGAGGCCCTTCTTCTCTGCATACTCCTTGCCGCCCCGAAGCATTTCCCTGCCGTAGGCGTTGTCCCAGCTCAGCACCGCCACAGAGGGGCTTCCCGTTTTTCCTTTCTTTTTCCAGTCGTCCATTATCCAGTCGACCGTGGCCGCGAAAGCGTCCTGATAGGTAGGCCCCCACGGGAAAAAGTTGCCGATATGAGCCTGGAACTCCCCGTCGCCAGGCACCATGCAAACGAACTTCTGTCCCCGCATCAGAGCTTCCAGCATCTTGCCGAGAGGCGTACTGACGATTTCCATGGCTACAACGCTGGGGTCGCGGGCATAGCTCTTGAACGCTGACAGAGCCCGTGCCACATCGTATCGGGTGTCGACACCGATGTAATTGATCTTGACTCCTTCGACTCCGCCCGCGGCGTTGATATCCTTGAGGTAATCTTCTATGCCGATACTGTTAGGGAGTGCCAACCCAGCCACAGGTCCGGTAAAATCGGATAGGTCGAGAAACGAAACCTGATTGTCTTTGGCCTCTGCCGCCCCGGGGTGCAGGGCCAGGCACAGGGCAAACATGGCAAACATAGCCAGGGTCCATCTAAGACATCGACATTTCATAGGAACCTCCTTCTATTTGATGGATACTCTGTTAAAGAAACTCGCCATCGACTGTCCGGGTATTCCTCTGTGTATATCGAATCTGGCAGGGCGAGATTGAGCCCGTCGTGCCAAAAGGTCCAACAGGTTTGGTACTCCTGTCCCCATTGCTAGTGAGCAAACGGATACAGCCTCATAGAGGCCTTCATGATCTCCCATCTATGGGCAATCCCTCTTGGCTCCTTTATCAGGAAGATGGCAAGGACGACTCCGAAAGCGGACAATCCGAGGCCGGCCGCTGGGGCTGTGCCCATCCACGGAAACACGCTCGCGAGGTAAGGTGAAACCAGGAGCACTACCTCGTCAAGCACCCGTATCAGTATCACACCGAAAAAGACACCTGGGATGCTTCCCAGGCCGCCCACAATGACCATCCCCATATACCAGAGAGCATGCAGGAGCGTGAACTGTTCCGGGTGACAAACCATGGTGAGATGCGCCCACAGGGAGCCTGCCACACCCGCGTAAAAGCATGAGATGAAAAAGGCCAAAAGCTTGTAGTAGAATAGGTTTACGCCCATAACCTGGGCCGCCAGGTCATTGTCCCTCACTGCGACGAGAGCTCTGCCAACTCTGCTCCGTACCAGGTTTCGGGCACCGAAGGTCATCAGCAACATGACCGGGACAATGATATAGTACATCCTCTCATCCGTATCGAAAACCAACGAGCCGATGCTCGGCGCGTCAACAGCCATACCTTTAGACTTGCCTACGACCTCAAGGTGAAGCACCAGCCACAAGGTCAAGAAGTGAATTGCAATCGTCGCTACAGCAAGGTAAAACCCCTTTATGCGCAGCGAAGGCGCTCCGCCAATAAGCCCATATATGCCCGTAAATATTCCGGCCAATGGCATAGCGACCCAGAATGGCAGTCCAACCTTCGATGTAAAGACAGCCGACGCGTAAGCTCCCACAGCCATGAAGGCGGCCTGGCCGAAAGAGATCTGGCCGCAGAAACCGGTGACCATCTGAAGGCCCAGGACCACTATGATCGTTATGGACAGCGCGTTTATGAAACTCACCACATAA
>Ga0172371_10011858_pt1 | contig 11556 bp, 11 predicted proteins | sample Lak12m_FD_114543 | JGI IMG/M metagenome (GOLD analysis project Ga0172371, IMG submission 114543) | Freshwater microbial communities from Kabuno Bay, South-Kivu, Congo - kab_022012_12m | ecosystem: Environmental > Aquatic > Freshwater > Lake | place: Democratic Republic of the Congo: South-Kivu...
CGCGTACATGGGAACGCAGCTGGCCGAAAAGACGCTGGGCGTGGTCGGCATGGGACGCATCGGCACGGAGATGGCCAAACGGGCGTTGGCCTTCGAGATGCGTGTGATCGCCTACGATCCCTTCCTGTCGGCCGAAGCGGCGGCCAAGCTGGGCGTTGAACGGGTCGAAACGGTTCAAGAGATGTTGCCCCGGATCGATTACCTGACCGTCCACACGCCGTTGACGCCGGAGACGAAGCACCTGATCGGCGCCAAAGAGATCGAAATGATGAAGCCGGGAGTCCGCCTGATCAACGCGGCTCGCGGAGGCATCTACGACGAGGCGGCGCTGGTCGAGGGCCTGAAGAGCGGCAAGCTGGGCGGGGTCGCGTTGGATGTCTACGAAAAGGAGCCCTGCACGGACAGCCCGCTGTACGGGATGCCTCACGTCCTGTGCACGCCGCACTTGGGCGCCAGCACCGAGGAAGCCCAAACGCTGGTCGCCGTCGAAGGCGTGCACCTGCTGGTCAACTTCCTCAAGACCGGCGAGATCCGCCACGCCGTGAACGTGACGGCCATCGCGCCGCAGACCCTGGAAGCCCTGCGGGGCTATCTGGACGTCGCCTATCGCTTGGGCAAACTGCTGTCCCAGGTGCATGACGGCGGCCTGGAGTCCTGCGAATTGCAGTATCGCGGCGAAGTGGCCGACAAGGAAACCAAGCTGCTGACGGCCGCATTCTGTGCGGGCTTGGCCGAATCGGCGATGGTCGAGGAAGTCAACATCGTCAACGCCGAAGTCCTGCTCCGCGAGCGGGGCATCCAGATCCAGGAAGAAACGCAGAGCAAGCCCAGCGTGTTCAGCTCGACGATCACCGCCACGGTGACCAGCAAAGGCCAGTCGTTCGTGGCGGCTGCGACGCTGTTCGGCAACAACATGCCGCGTCTGATTCGCCTGAACGACTGCCGGCTCGAAGCCTACCTGGACGGCAACTTGTTGGCGTTCGTGCATCAGGACGTGCCGGGCGTGATCGGGGCAGTGGGGACGATTTTCGGCAAGCACGGGGTCAACATCGCCCAGATGTCGATGGGCCGCCGCAGCGAGACGCCGGGTGGCGAAGCCATCGGCGTGCTGAACCTGGACAGCCCGCCGCCGCCGCAATCGCTCGAGGAAGTGGGGGCCCAGCAGGGGGTCGTCAGCATCAAGGCGTTCGCGCTTCCGGCCGCCGGCAAGCTGCCGGCGTGGCTGCAGTAGCCGGGTCCGTCCAGAGGCGGCCTTCGTTGGAGTTCTCGCTTGAGCGTGTTGTTTTCGGCGGGCTTCGCCCGCTTGGCACGCGAAAGCGTGGACTCCAACGGCCCGCGGATATCGCAGTGCGCGAGTCGGGGCAGGGCAGGGGGGCTTTCCGCCATGTTGGACACGGTCACGGTCATCATCCCGGCGCTGAACGAAGAGCCATCGCTGCCCTTGGTGCTAGGCGACCTGCCGGCCGTCGGCCACGTCATCGTCGTCGACAACGGCAGCAACGACGGGACGGCCGAGGCCGCCGTCGGCGGTGGTGCGGTGGTCGTCAGCGAGCCGCAGCGCGGTTACGGCGCCGCGTGCCTGCGTGGCTTGGCGGCCATCGCCGACCTGGTGCGAGGCGGGCAACCGCCGCCGCAGGTCGTGGTGTTTCTGGATGCCGACTACAGCGATCATCCCGAACTGCTGCCGCAGCTGGTCGAGCCCATTCTGCACGGTCAAGCGGACATGGTCCTGGGCTCCCGTCTGTTGGGCCGGCGTGAAGCGGGCGCGATGCCGCCGCAGAGCGTGTTCGGCAACCACCTGGCCTGTTTCCTCATGCGCTGGCTGTTCGGTGCCAGGTACACCGACTTGGGCCCGTTCCGGGCGATCGATTACCAAGCGTTGTGCGATTTGGAGATGGCCGACCGCAATTTCGGCTGGACGATCGAGATGCAAATCAAAGCGGTCCGCGCCGGCTTGCGGATCCGCGAGATCCCGGTCCCATACCGGCGCCGGGTCGGGCAGAGCAAGATCAGCGGCACGATTGCCGGCAGCGTCCGCGCCGGCGGCAAAATCCTGTGGACCATTGCCCGCTACGGCTGGCCGCGCCGGTCGCCGCGGCCGCTTCGAGCGTCCTCATGACGCACCGCCTGTCGCTTGCCCCGGGTTGGCTCGCTTGGTCGCTGTTGACAGCCGTCTCGGGTGGCCTGTACGCCTTGATCGCCCGCGGCAGCTCCCAGTTCGAATACTCGCAGCCGTTTGCGGACCGCCCGATCCCCTGCATGCTGGGCCTGCTGGCTGCCGCCTTTGTCGTCTATCTCCTCGCCGCATGGCTCGCAGCCCGCAGGACGCCGACCCGCGGCCAGTTGGGACTGATCGCTGCGGCGGGGCTGCTGTATCGGCTGATCCTGCTGCCGACGCATCCGATCCAGGAAGTGGATATCTATCGCTATCTATGGGATGGAATCGTCGTCTGCCAGGGCGTCAATCCATTTCGCTTTCCGCCTCAACTGGCGCGCGACACTCGACTTGATGACGCCAGCGATCCCCAGTTGGTACGATTACTGCAGGTGCGGGACGCCGATCCGCAGATCCAGACACTACTGACGCGAATCCACTACGCCGAGTTGCCCAGCGTCTATCCGCCGGTCAGTCAGGCCGTGTTTGCCGCCGCTGCTTGGACGACGCCCGCGCGGGCCTCCATCGAGCGGCGGATCTTGGTCTTGAAGGCTTGGCTGCTGGGCTTCGACCTGGCCACGTGCGGCCTGGTCTTGCTGCTGCTCCGCTGCACAGGCCGTCCGCCGGGACTGTTCATCCTGTACGCTTGGTGTCCGCTCGTGCTGAAGGAGTTCGCCAACAGCGGGCACTTGGACGCGATCGCTGTCTTCCTGACCACATTGGCGATGTGGCTGGTCGTGCGTGGGCCGAGCAGGGCAGGGCAGGGGGGGCAGGCTGCTGCCCACCGGCCGCCTTGTCGAAGCGCACGCCGCGGACGGGACGCGATCCTCGGCGGCTTTGTCCTGGCGTTGGCGGTAGGGGCCAAGCTGTATCCCGTCTGCTTGTTTCCCTTATTCGCGGCGCTCGTCCTGCGCCATGTGGGTTGGAGGTGGGCAATGGCCACCAGCGGAGCTTTTCTGGCGACGGCGGTCCTGGTCTTGTGGCCGCTGCTGCCCACTAGCGGACCCGCGCAAGCGTCCCCCGCTGCGGGAATTGCCGCCAGTGGCGATCCGAGCCGGGGGCTGCGGACCTTTCTGGCCCGCTGGGAGATGAATGACTTTTTGTTCATGATCGCGATGGAGAATGTGAAACCAGGCGATCTGACTCCTGCAGGGCGGGAAGCGTGGTTCTCGATCCTGCCACAGGCGCCGCGCGAGGCGCTGATCGGCCCGCTGGCTCGATCGTTCGACGGCGATCGTTGGCAGGCGGCGTTCGTTGTCGTGCGCCTGCTTTCGCTGCTAGCAACCGTAGCCATCGCGGTCTGGTGCATCTGGCGGGCCTACGTGGCTGGCGACGCCTCGATGTGGCTCGAATCGGCCTTCCTGACCCTGGCCTGGTTCTGGTTCCTGTCGCCCACGCTGAACCCCTGGTACTGGACGTGGGTGCTGCCGCTGCTAGCATGGGCGCGAAGCCGTGCGTGGTGGTGGCTGAGCGGGCTCGTCCTCATCTATTACTTGCGATTCTGGTTCATCTACCAGTTTCCCACCGCTCCCGTCGCGGGCACGCCCTATGTTGGCGATGCGTTCTTCGACTTCATCGTCACCTGGTTCGAATTCGGGCCCTGGCTGGCCTGGCTGGCCATCCAGAAGTGCTATTTGCCATCTTTGCCGAAACGGATACGATGCTAGTGGACTGGACGGGTCTCGACTCGTCGCACGCGCTGAACACTCCTGGCGGTGAGGTTCATTCGCGAGGATGTCCTGCGAAGTGCAAGCCGACGCAGACTTGAACGGACGCTGTTCCTCTTCTGAAAGGAATCCAATCATGTCGCAGGTCGTCAGGCCGCTCGCCGATCGGATCGATTCGGCCATTGTCCGCAACCCGCATCTGATGGGCCTCAACGTTCGCATCGAGGCGCGTGCGGGGCGCGTGGTGCTCAGCGGAGTCGTTCCCTCGTACTATCAGAAGCAGATCGCCCAGGAGTTGGTCCGCACGATCGAGGGCGTCCAGCACGTCGACAATCAACTGCAGGTGGACTGGTCCGTGCCTCCCGCTGCACGGGATGCCGTGGGCGTCTAGCCGGACCGCAGCACCTCGGCCGCGGTCGTTAAGTGCTTCAGTGCGGCGAGGTCAGCGAGACTTGCCGAGCCGATAGAAGCCGGCGAGTGCTTCCTCGCGGTCGCGGTAGTGCAGGAACCGCTCCGCTGAATCACTGGCACACAGTCGCGACTCGTGTTCGTGGGCCATCCCGCACAGCTCAGGATGGCGTCTTGCCGCTCGAGTTCGTCCCGCAGTCGGTGCCGTTTCCTTGGAAACAGATCGCTCCTCAAGTCGAGTATCCGGGTTCGCCTCGACAAAGGCAAGCCCCGGGCTAGTTGACCTTCCGCGGCAAGAACACTAGGCTAGGCTTAAGGGTGGTATGTTACGGTCCTAGCAACTCGACGGACGTTTCGCCGGCGGTCGCCTCGCCAGCCGGGCCGGGGGAATGTCCGCGGAAATGATTCCGCACTCAGGAAGGGGATGTGGCCATGCCCATTCAATTGGAGTACTTTCGAGTCGATCAACGAGGGGAAGTCGCTGTCGTCACGCCGACGGTGTTCGATTTCATCGACCAGGTCACCAACTTTGAAGCCAAGCGGGAGCTGATCCGTTTTGCTCAGGACCAGAAGCCGCACAAGGCGATCGTGGACTTCCACAACGTCCAGCGTTTTGGCACCGAGTTCATCGGCACGTTGTTGAGTTTCAAACGGCAGATGGGCGAAGGCGCGAAGATCTCGCTCTGTGCCATGCAGCCGGTGCACCGCGAGGTTTTTCGCGTGCTGAACTTGGACGGCACGGTGTTCCAGATCTTCGACGAGTTGCCCCCTGCCCTCGCGTCTTTTGGTTAGACCGGAAGGAAACCAGCCATGAGCGATCCGTATCCCAACTTGTTGGTCGAGCACATCGGCGACGTCATCATCGTGACGATCAAGCCGGCTGACTTGTTCGACGAGCAGATCATCGTCCTCACGAAACGGGAACTGCTCGACATGGTGAAAGCAGAGCAGCCCGCCAAGCTGATCATCAGCTGCAAGAACGTCCAGCGGTTCGCCAGCGCCTTCATCGGGATCCTGGTCGGCCTCAAGGAGCACCTCCGGTTCCATCACCCGGAGGCCGAAATGAAGCTCGCGGATCTGCGGCCGGCCCACCGCGAAGTCTTTCGCTTGGTGGATCCCAATCAGACTCTGTTCAAGCTGTACGAGGGCGTCCCGCAAGCCTATCGATCATTCCAGGTCGGAGCCGCCTGAGGCGGCGGGGCGAGGCGGCGGGGCAGGGCAGGGTAGGGCAGGGTAGGGCGGGGCAGAGCAGAGCAAGGGGCCTCCGCGTGCGAGCTTGTGTGCAACGTGTCAGTCAGTGCAGCGTGACCGTCGACGGCCAGGTCGTGGGGCAAATCGGCCGCGGCCTGTTGGTCTTGCTCGGCGTCACCCACGAGGACACGTTGGCCGACGTCGACTACCTGGCCGAAAAAGCGACCGGCTTGCGGATCTTCGAGGACGACGCCGGCAAGATGAACCGCTCGGTCGTGGACATCGGCGGCCAGATCCTGGTGGTCAGCCAGTTCACACTCTGGGGTGACTGCCGCCGCGGCAAGCGTCCCAGCTTTACCGACGCCGCTCCGCCGGAATTGGCCGAGCGTCTGTACGATCTGTTTGTCGCCGCCGTCCGGCAACTCGGCGTGACCACCGCCACCGGCACGTTTCGAGCGCACATGGATGTCGCCTTGGTCAACGACGGCCCGGTGACTCTGCTGTTGGATAGCCGAAAAGCGTTTTAGGACGCTCGCTGGACTGCTCCCACCACTGCCGCGCCGAATCCTGGATCTCGATCGGCGGCACGCCCAATTGTCTCATCAGGTACGGGTCGCCGAAGACCAGGGCCAGCAGCGCCGCGAGTTTGCCGTAGGTCGAGATATTGGCCCACAGGCTGTGCGTCGTCCACAGCTTCAACGCCGTGCCCAGCGAGTGCTTGATCCGCAACCTGCCCCGCCCGATTTGGACACTAGCCAGTTCGTCCAGCACCAGGTGCGACACAAACCCCAGCACTGCCGCGCCCGACTTGAACAAGCGGATGGGCAACTCGCCACCCGAGACCAAGAGGAACGTCACCAGGCCGGCGATCGCCGCTGCGGGCAAGCTGTGCCACATCCCGCGATGCACCGTGTACCCCTTGAACAATCCGCCGAATCCAAAACGGACCATCGAGTACATGATCGCCGTGGCCAGAACGAATTGCTCGGGGTCCATCCCCAGCTGGCTGAAGCGGGGGATCATCAGCGCCGGTACCAGGGCCGCCGTGAACGCAATCAGCTCGCGGACCGGGACCCCCGAGTCGCTGTCCAGGTCCGGCAGCATGCCGGCCAGACTGCACAGGCCCCCTGCCACCAGGCAACTCGACAGCGGAACCTGCTGGGCAAACCCCGCGGCCGCGTAGCCGCCGCCCAACATCGTGCTGAATGCTAGGTGAGTCCTGAAGCTTGCCATGACCAGGCACTGGCCGAGCCAGCGGCTCCGTTGCGATTCCTGAGGCACGCGGCCGACGAGGCGCCGCGGCGCTGGACTATAGCCGCGGCGATATTCAGGGCCAAGGGCAATCCCCCGGAAAACCCTAGTCCAAACCGAACATAAGAAACATTATCGGACGTTCCGGGGTGGTCGAAGAACGGTTTTCACGGGGCCTGGACGGCTGCGGCTTCCCCGCGAAAAATCGCGCCAGGATCGCGTCTAACGAGCGCGCCGAGCCCGGTTCGACCTAAACATCGTCCGGCGAACCGAAGCGTTCCTGGCGGGCTGGAGACGGCGGAGCAGAATTCCGTTCAACGGCAAGCCGCAGGCGGCGGCGAGATTCCGCAGTCGCCTGCGGCTTGCCGCTAAACGAGAAACGAGACCAGAATTTTCTTGCCGGTCCTAAGCGGTTTCGCGATCCGCCGGGGCCGCCGGCGGCGCGTCCAAGAAAACTCCCATCCGGCGGAATTTTTGATAGCGCTGCTGCAGCAGTTGATCCAGCGGCGTGGCGAGCAGTTCGCGCAGCGTCCGGACCAGGTAGAACTTCAGCCGAGCGCCCATCTGGTGATGATCCCGGTGCGCGCCGCCGACCGGTTCGGGAATCACGCTGTCGATGATGCCGAACTCGAGGAGGTCCTTGGAGGTGAACCGCAACGCCCGAGCGGCCTGCGCGGCATACTCGCCGCTCTTCCACAGGATGCCGGCGCAGCCTTCGGGACTGATCACCGAGTAGTAGGAGTGCTCGAGCATGGCGACCCGATCCCCCACCCCGATGCCCAGCGCCCCACCGCTGCCGCCTTCGCCGATCACCACGCAGATGACCGGCGTCGCCAGCCGCGACATCTCGTACATGTTCTCGGCGATCACCCAAGCCTGCCCGCGTTCCTCGGCGCCGACCCCGGGATAAGCGCCCGGGGTGTCGATAAAGGCGATCACCGGCAGGCCGAACTTGGCGGCCAACCGCATCTTGGCCATCGCCTTGCGATAGCCTTCCGGATGCGCGCAGCCGAAGTAGCACGCCGCCCGCTCCTTGTAGGTCCGGCCTTTCTGATGACCGATCACCATGACCTTGTACTGGTCCAGCTTGGCGAACCCGCTGACGATCGCCCGATCGTCGCCAAAGTGCCGGTCGCCATGCAGCTCGACGAATTCCTCAAAGGCCAAGGCCAGGTAGTCGGCGGTGTAGGGGCGGTTCTTGTGCCGCGCCACCTGAACCGTCTGCCAGGGATCCAAGTTCTCGTACACCCGCTTGGTCACCCTGACCCATTCGCGGCGGAGGAGGCGGATCTCGTTCTCCGTTTCCGCGCGCCCGTCGGCGGCGCGTTCGAGTTCGCTCAGCCGCAGTTCGATTTCCTGGATGGGCAGCTCGAACTCCAGCCCCGGTGCAAGTGCAGTATTCTCCATCGATCGGGATCCTTATTTCTCCGCCTCCGGCTGACCGGAGGTGCGCTGCGGCATTTGCTTCAATGCGTCGGCGTCCGTGACCGGGCCCAACTGCATCTCCGATAGTTTCACCTTGGGCGGCTGCGGCTTCTTGTTGAACAGCTGGATGTCGCGAAACGCTTGCAGGACATCCCACATCGACTTGGGCCGAGTCTCGCGTTTCTTGCCCATCATCTTCTTGATCATGTCCGCGCATTCGCGGGACACATTGTTGTTGTAGACCACGGCGGACGGAACCGACGCCCGCAGATGCCGCTCCAACAACTCGTTCGGCGTCGAGCCCGTGAAGGGCGGCCGGCCCGTCAGCAACTCGAACAACACGCACCCCAGACTGTACACATCGCTGCGGCAGTCCAGCGACTCGCCGCGAATCTGCTCCGGCGACATGTAACTCCGCGTGCCCTTGACCGCTTGCTTCTTGCCCAGGAAGCTCAGCAGGCTGCGTTTGGAGCGCTGGGCGATGCTGAAATCGATCAGCTTCACGTTCCCGTTGTCATCGACCAGAAAATTGTCCGGCTTGACATCGCAGTGCACCCAGCCTCGCTCGTGCAGGTAGTGCAGGCCGTGAGCCGCTTGACTGATGATCTTGTCGGCCATGCACGCGATCGGATCGGGACCTTCGCGCAAGATCTGTTTCAGGTTCAACGCGCTGCACAGCTCCAGGACCAGGAACGGGGTCGCCACCTGGGTGTCCAGTTCGTAGACCCGGACCAGATTGGGATGATGCATGTCCTTGGCGACTTCGACCTCGTGTTTTAAATAGCCCAATTCCTCTCGATCCCGTGCCATCTCCAGCTTAAGCATCTTCAAGGCAAACCGCTCGCCGGTCGCTTCTTTGACCGCTTCCCAGATCATGCACGAGTGACCGGCGCGGATCAGCCGCGCCAAGCGATAGCCACCGACGAAATCTCGAGCCTTAGTCACGTCTACACCTGCCGCAGTGAGTCCTCGAAAAGACCTAACAGGCCAACAGTTTAGGCGAGCGGGACGGAATAGTCTACCCGGCCCGCAGGGTCCGCCCACGCGGTTCGGACATTCCAAGCCAAAAAGGCGTTTCTATGGGAAAGCACGGGACAGCCACTTCAAACCTCCAGCAGGTGTTGATACAGCGCGCGGAGCTGCCGCGTCATGTGTTCGTGGCGGAATTGCTCGGTGAACCGCTGGCGGCCGCAGTGCCCCAGCCGCTGGCGCAGTTCCGCGTCGCCTGCCAGCCGGATCAGGGCTTCGGCCAGCGGCTCGATGCTCTGCGGCGGCAGCAGGTATCCGGTTTCCCCGTCGATAACGACCTCGCGGGCTCCGTCCACGTCGTAGCTGACCACCGGCTTGCCCGCGATCAGGGCTTGAGGCAGGGCCCGCGCCAGCCCCTCGCGCAGACTGACGTGGACCAGGGCGTCCATCGCCCCGATCAACTCCGGAATCCGGCCGGGCGGCACGAGCCCGGTGAACTGGAAGTAGGGTTGCAGACCCGCTTGCCGAATCTGGTTCTCCAACTCGCCGTGCAACAAACCATCGCCGACCAGCAGGAAGCGGGCGTCCGGACAGGCACGAACTACTTGGGAGGCGGCAGCGATCAAGTACTCGTGTCCCTTCAGGTGAAACAAGCGGGCGATCTTGCCGAAGACGACGCGCTGGTCCGCATACCCCAGTTCCGCCCGGATTCGCTGGCGATGCTCGTCGGCCGCCAGGAACGGCTCGACGTCCATGCCGCTGTAGACGGTCACGAACTTGTCCCGCGGCGCGACCCCGGCGTCCACCAGCAGATCGGTCATCGCGTCGGCGACGCTGACCAGCCGATGGCAACGCCGCGCGGCGTACGCTTCGCACCAGCGGAATACCTCTCGCGCTGCGGCATGCTGATACGGATGAAACGGCGCGCCGTGGACGGTGTGCACGATCGCGGGGACGCCCAGCGCATGCGCGGCCAGGCGGCCCAGGACGCCGCCCTTGGCGCTGTGGCTGTGAACCACGTCCGGCCGAAAGTCGCGGAGGACGCGGCGGACCGCGCGGTACGCCTGCCAATCGTTCCAGGGATGAATCGCGCGCCGCAGCGAGGGCACCAGCGCCAGCGGCACCTCCCCTCCCCTGCCCTGCCCCAACAGCTCGCCCTCCGGCCCCAGCGACGGCCCCGTGACCAGCAGCACCTCGTCGCCGAACAGCCGAATCAAGTCCTGGCAGCACAACAAGGTATTCTCTTGAGCGCCGCCGACGATCATCCGCGTAATGACATGTGCGATTCGCATCGTCCGCTACCAGCCGTAGTCCACGTTGACCAGGAACAGTCCCTGCGGCGGCGCCGTCGCCCCGGCGAGCTTGCGGTCCCGCGCCGCTAGCACCTGGCCGATCCAGTCCGGCTCCCGCCGCCCGCGTCCCACCTCGACGAGGCTGCCCACCAGGTTCCTGACCATGTTGTAGAGGAACCCATCGGCCTCGACCTCGAAAACCACTCGCTCCAGAAAGTCACCCGTCCGCCGCTCGACCGTGAGATCGTGAATCGTCCGGACGCTGCTGACCCGCGGCGAGCCGGACGCTTCAAAGCTGCTGAAGTCATGTTTGCCCAGCAGCAGCTGGGCTGCAGCACGCATCGCCGGCACGTCCAATATGTGAACAAAATGCCAGGCATACATCCGGCTGAATGCGTCGCGGATCGGACCGTCCTGAACCACGTACCGATACCGCTTGCGAACCGCATCGCGAATCGCATGAAAGCCCGCCGGCGCTTCGCGGACTTCGCGGACCACAATGTCCTGCGGCAGGTTTGCGTTCAACGCTTTGCACAACACCTCGGGCGCCAGCCGCGTGTCGCTGTGGAAACTGACGACTTGGCCCAACGCATGCACGCCGGCGTCCGTACGCCCGCTGGCCACCGCCCGAATCGCCTCGCCCGTGATCCGCCGCAACGCGGCTTCCAACTCCGCCTGGATCGTGCGCCCATTGTCTTGCACTTGCCAACCGACGTACGCCGTGCCATCGTACGACAGAGTCAGTCGAAAAAAACGCATACAGCCCAGGCAACCCAGTCCGACGGTGAAAGGCAGCTAATATAGTCAGACAAGGCAATTCGGCCAATGTCAGTCGGCAGGTGACAGGTGTCAGGTGTCAGGTGTCAGGTGTCAGGTGTCAGTTTGCCCCCCCCTGCCCTGCCCCGGTGCTGGCGAACAGCGAGGCTCGGTCCACGGATTGCTGCGCGATCTCACCAGTAGGATGGGCATTCTTGCCCGTCGCCGTGGGGCGGACAGGAATGTCCAACCTACGAGGTTGTTCTTGACGCAGGCCATCCGCCACTCCAGTCGGCCAGCCGGACGCTAGCACCACACGGGAAGAAGGGCCGCCGATGGTGCCGTTGATGCCATCACGCTTATCGCGGATTGGGCTCAGACGTACAGAATTCAAAATTGGCCGAAATAATGCCAGCCATTGGTTCAAACCCTGCTCGGCCAA
>Ga0172371_10011860_pt1 | contig 11555 bp, 7 predicted proteins | sample Lak12m_FD_114543 | JGI IMG/M metagenome (GOLD analysis project Ga0172371, IMG submission 114543) | Freshwater microbial communities from Kabuno Bay, South-Kivu, Congo - kab_022012_12m | ecosystem: Environmental > Aquatic > Freshwater > Lake | place: Democratic Republic of the Congo: South-Kivu...
GTACCATTGCTCTTGATTTTGGCTGCCTAAAAATTGGTCCGGTCGGAAGATAAAAGTTTTGTTGTCGTTTGATTCAACTTTTGCCGACACAATTTTTTTACCGCTATCAGCGGCGTCATCGGCATCTTCGCGCAACTCCGCGCCGGTAGCGGTCGGGAAAATAGCGATGTTACCAGTAAGCAAATCACCGCCAGAACACCTTTTCACGCCTGAGACTGCCGTTGTTGTTTTACAAACAGTATTTGGGTCAATCGCCTCCTTAAAAGTAATAATAATCATCGTGTTGCGCGGCACATCCGTCTGCCCCCGCGCCGGGTAATGGCTCTCAATAATACCGTCGCCCAACGCGGATACGCCGACGTCATAAGTTGTTGGTGGCGTAGTGCCAAAACCTGTGCCGCCGCCCCATAACGCTTTTAAAATAAAGTTCACGATGCCGAAAGCTGATAAAATAATCGCCAGGCCGATGGCGGCATTTTTAAAAATCGCTTTGGCTTTTTCTACCTTGTTCGCGTCCCCCTCGCTCGTCATATACAGCCAGCCGCCGTAAATAAACAAACAGACTAAAATAATGCCCATTAAAGACAGGGCGATATTGATCAGGCGCACGATAAAAACGCGGATGTCGGTTGTGGGCAAATTCACTTTTCCGCCAAATTCATCGAGCCCGGCATTATTCGCCAAACCGGAATCGGTTGCCGCCGCCTGTGCCGCCGGAATCAATCGCGAATTTAGAATGTCATTGCGAGGACCCCGCCACTCGCGAACGGCGGGGGACGAAGCAATCTCCTTGTCAATTCCGCTTACCGATGGGATTGCTTCGCTCCGATAGGAGTCGGGGCTCGCAATGACACAAGCGGCAACAATAAAAAGAGCAGCCGCCACGAACAATATTCGCAGACTTAAAGCTGCTCTTTTTATTGGTTCTTGATTATTAGATTTTGGTTGCATGGGAATCTTATAAATCACAAATCTCAAATATCAAATAACAAACAAATTTCAAATTTAAAATGACAATAACCAAAATAACAGATGTTTAAAATTTATGATTTTGAATTTATTTGTTATTTGTAATTTGTTATTTGAGATTTACCACCGGCGGCGTGGTTCTTCTACCAACTTGCCGATTTTGCGCAGATACTCGCGCTTGCGGCGGTATTGCAAAGCCACGAGCGCGCTTTTGCGTTTGGCGGCTTCGCTTTTTTTTGATTGTTTAAACTGACGGCCCTTGGCCTCTAAAATTTTGCCGGAAAACTGCATGCGCTTTAAAAAGCGGCGATACATGCCGTCAAAACTTTCTCCTTTTTTTCTTTTTACTTCTACCATATTGACACCTCCGATCTAACAAATTTTAGATTTATGATTTTAGATTTATGAATTACTGCCGCCTTTATTCTAAAATCTAAAATCTGAAATCATAAATTATTTAAGTCTTTTATCCAGCTCCTCATATACCTTCTTAAAGTCAAACACCTCCTGCATGCCGGATTCCATGTCGCGAATTAAAATCGTCCCGTCCATTAGTTCTTTCTGGCCTAAAATCAAAGCCAGCTTAACCCCTAATTTATTAGCTAATTCCAACTGCGACTTTAAATTGTCTTTAACAAAATTTTGGCCCGCTTTATAGCCTCGCTTCCTTAATTCCTCAAACAATGTCATCGCCTGCCGCTTAGACGCGTCACCTAACTGGGCGACAAAAATATCCGGCCGCCAAATTTCAGCTAACGGTATGTTACTTTCCTTAATCTTTAAAATAATCCTTTCAATTCCTAAAGCAAAGCCGCAAGCCGGTGTCGGTCGGCCGCCCATATATTCCACCAGCCCGTCATAGCGCCCGCCGCCGCCCAGCGCGTCCTGCCGGCCTTGTTCGCTGTCATCCGACCAAAACTCAAAGACGGTCCGGTTGTAATAATCCAGCCCGCGCACTAAATAAGGGTTAAGCGCGTAAGCAACATCAAGCTCATCTAAGTATTCCAAGACTTTGACAAAATGGTTGCGGCAATCATCGCATAAGTGGTCCACAATCTGCGGCGCACCGGCGCGCGCGTTAACGCAAGGCTCTTCTTTGCAATCTAGCAAGCGTAAAGGATTTTTTAGCAGGCGTTTTTTGCAATCCTGGCAAATCTTGCTGCGCACCGGCCTTTGCTTATAATATTCATTCAATTTTTTAATATATTCCGGGCGGCAGATATTGCAACCGATGCTGTTAATTTGCACTTGGGCGTTTAACTGCAGTTCCCGCAATAAATTATAGCCGATTAAAATCAGCTGCGCGTCCGCCACCGCGCCTGCTTCGCCGAACATTTCCAGATCAATCTGGCTGAACTGGCGGTAGCGGCCAGCCTGCGGCTTTTCCCGGCGGAATAAATTACCTACCCAGCAAAGTTTCACGGGCTGCAGCGGCAAATTGAACATGCCGTGCTCAATATAAGAGCGCACGAGGCCGGGCGTAGCTTCCGGACGGATCGCGACCCGCTCGTTATCCTTATCCACAAAAGCGTACATCTCTTTGGAAACAACGTCGGTCTGTTTGCCGGTGGAGCGCTCATATAAAGACAAACTTTCCAGCGCCGGGATGTCCGTTCGGATAAAACCGTAGTATTGCATAATATTTTCCGCTTTCTTGATTACTAAATCCCAATAACGGTATTCTTCCGGCAAAATATCCCTCATGCCGCGCAGCCGGGGAATCATTTTAAAATTACCCTGCTTCACTGTTTTTTCTTCATTAATACTAGCTGTTTTATTTTTTGGTTTTCTGCCCATAAAAATAATTTTTTCAATTTCAGAATTTTCAAACAATTAATTAATTTTAAAATTGTTTGAAAATTAAAAATTGAAAATTTTAAAATTTATATTTTAATTGATTAACTCATAGTTTGGTTCTGGAAATGTACTTATCCTATTAAACGGCCAGCCGCGAAACATTACCCGTCCGATGATAAAACTTTTCTTTACCGGACCGAAACTGCGCGAATCTTTGCTGTAATTGCGGTTATCCCCTAATACATAATACTCGTCATCTCCTAAGTCAATAATCCCCGTTTCGCTGCTTAAAGTTTCCGTATCCGATTCCAGATAACTTTCATCAAGCTTCACCCGCCGGTTTGTGTCTTTACTGTAAACATAGACGCCTCCGTCTTTAATTTCCACTTTTTCTCCGGGCAAGCCGATGACGCGCTTAATAAAATATTGGCTCGGATCATTCGGATATTTAAAAACTATGATTTCGCCGCGCTCCGGCTGGCGGAAACGATAACTAACTTCGTCAATCACTAAATATTCATGGTCGTAGAAACTTGGCTCCATTGACGCGCCTTTAACGTAAAAAGGCTGGATTAAAAAATAACGCACTGGAATAATTATGGCCAGTGAAATAATAACGACCTTAATAACTTCAAATATAAAAATAAAAAAATTCTTCATACTTTATCATAATAACAATAAAAATTGCCTTAACAGCAATTATCCACCTTTATTTAAAGTTAAAATTATTATAACATAATCAGCTGATTAAAATCAAGAGCATAATTAAACAGAAATTAATCAAAAATTTTACAATAATTTCTGTCTAATTTCTGCCTACAAATTTCTGATTAATTATTATTTAATTTGGACTTTGAAATTTTTTATTGTATACTGCATATTACACACCGCTAACCAATGGCGATTGTTGTTTTATTAATAAAATATTATGGTCAACGACATTGAATTGCTTAACATAGAAAAAACAAAGGAAAACAGCGATTCTGTTTTACATTCCATCAATCCGCAGAGTTATGCGCGCCGGCGGGGAAAAAAATGGTGGAAATTTTTTGCCTATGCCGCCGGCATTATTGTAGTTATCTTATTTGCTTTTACCAGCCGGGTATTGATGTCGGAAGATAATACTATTACCTCCGCGCTGTCTTTTTTAAGCCAAATTAAACATTTAGCCCAAACATCCGACAACCTTTTAAAGGGCGAGAGAGACGGCCGCATTAATATTTTGCTTTTGGGCATGGGCGGAAAAAACCATGACGGCGGCTATTTAACGGACACTATCATGCTCGCGAGCATTGCTCCCAAAACCGGGCAAACATCCTTGTTGTCAATCCCCCGCGATTTGATAATTCCCTTAGAAGGGTATAACATGCGCAAAATAAATAACGTCAACGCTTTCGCGGAAGTTGATGATCCCGGCAGCGGCGGGCTTGCGGTCAGCCAGGCTTTAAGCCGCATACTGGATATTCCGATTGACTATTACGTCCGGCTGGATTTTGACGGCTTTATAAAAATTATAGATGACTTGGGCGGCATTGAGGTGGAAGTTGAAAACACTTTGGATGACCCCTTTTATCCGATTATGGGTGAAGAAGATAATCCTAATTACGACAGCCGCTTTGAATATCTGCATGTTGAAAAAGGCTTGAAAAAAATGGACGGCAAACTGGCGTTAAAGTTTGTCCGCTCCCGCCACGCGGCCGGCATTGAAGGCTCGGATTTTGCCCGCAGCCGCCGCCAGCAAAAAGTCCTGGAAGCGGTTAAGGATAAAATTTTAAATCTAAAAATATTATTTAAGCCAAAAATGATTAATGATATCTTGGATGCCCTGCGCGAACATGTGGCGACTAATTTTAAAGTCTGGGAAATGGTCAAGCTCTGGGGAATTATTAAAGACACCAAGCCGGAAAATATTATTACTAAAGTGCTGGATAATTCCCAAGGCGGCTTGCTCGTTGAAGGCACGGGCGCGGACGGCGCTTATATCCTGCAGCCCCGCACCGGCGATTACAGCGAGATCCAATATCTGGCAAAAAATATTTTTTCCGACGCGCCGCTGGAACAAAAAAACGAGGTTACGGCGGAAAAGCCTAAACTGGAAATCCAAAACGGAACCTGGGTCAACGGCCTGGGCCAGCGCCTGGCAACCGATTTAGAAAAATTCGGTTTTGCCATTACGAGCGTCAACAACGCCGCCAGCCAAAATTACGCCGAATCCACTATTTTTGATTTAAGCTATGGCGCAAAAATGAATTCCTTGGAAATTCTGAAAAACAAAACCGGCGCGCGCGTTAATTTGGGTCTGCCGGAATGGCTGATGGCCGAATTAAGGGACAGGAACCAGGGCAAAAAAAATTTAGTCCAGCCGGATTTCATCCTGATTTTAGGCCAGGACGCGGATAAAACGCAGAGTGGAGTGGAAAATAAGGAAAAATAAATAGAAAATGACAAATATCAAATAGCAAATATCAAACAAATTATAAATGTTAAATTTTAAATCATGCTTTTATAAGGTTTTATGTTTAAAATTTTATGATTTATAATTTAAGTTTTGTTTGTTATTTGATATTTGTTATTTAATATTTATATTATTTATGCATGCTCAAATAAAATTAATTCCTTCTAATCTTCCTGCCGTTGTACTTTTCGGCCGCACTAACGTCGGCAAGTCCACTTTATTCAATAAGCTTACCGGCACGGAACACGCGCTGGTTTCGGAGCGCGCCGGAACAACGCGCGATTGTAATATTGGCATAGTATCTTGGCAAGGAAAAGAGTTTCAATTGATAGATGCCGGCGGCATTTTGAATCCACAATTTTTAGCCGGCAAACATAAAATCAAAGAGCTAAAAATAGACAAAGAAAATTTAGACGATTTAGTGCAGCTGCAGGTCAAAAAATATTTGCGGCGCGCGGATATTATTTTATTTGTCGTTGACTGCCGCGCGGGCTTAATGGAACAGGATAAAATAATGGCGCGATTGTTAAAAAGATTGATTGGCGCGGACCAAAAAATTATTTTAGCCGCTAACAAAGCTGATTCTCCCAAACAGCGTAATGACATCGCCGCTTTTTTCAGCCTGTCCCTCGGCTCCCCGATACCCGTGTCCGCGAGCAATGGCTCCGGCACCGGCGATTTGCTGGACACCATCACTAAAGTTTTAGATTTAAAATTCCCGCCCGACCGCTGCGCCGCGCCAGTCCCGCCGACGCGGTCGGGCGGGCGGGCAGCAGGCGGGCGCGGTAAGATTTTAGATTTATGGCCTGAAGCTAAAAATAAAGAAAAAAATGGCAATCTGCAATCTGCAATAAAAAATCTAAAATCAAAAATTAAAGTTGCCATTCTCGGCCGCCCGAATGCCGGCAAGTCAACTTTACTGAACGCCATTATCGGTGAAAATAGATTTTTAGTCAGCAAGCAGGCGCACACTACGCGCGAACCTAATGACGCCGCCGTAGAGTTTAAAGGGGAAAAAATAATTTTTATGGACACGGCCGGCATTATTAAAGCTAAATCAAAAAAAACCAGGGACGAACTAATAAGAAAAGGCATTGCCAAAAGCAAAGCCTTAATCAGGCACGCCGATATTGCCTTGCTGGTGCTTGATATCAACGAAGAAATCAGCCACCAGGAAGCGCAATTAACTGATGAAATTTTGTCGCAAGGCGCCAGTTTAGCTATCGTCGCTAATAAATGGGATTTGGCGCGCGAGCATGAGGTAAAAAAATTTACCGCTTATATTAATGCCAGGCTGCCTTTTGCTGTCTGGGCGCCGATTATTTTTTTATCAGCTAAAAATAAAACAAAAATCAACAACTTGCTTGATTTAATTATAGAATTAATGTCGGCCCGATTAAAGCAAATAAGCGCCGGCGATTTGGAAAATTTTTTGCGCGGCGCCGTCCGCCATGCCGCTCCTCTCTCTAACCAAAAAGCGCGCGGAATTTTTAAACAGCGCCTGCCCCGCCCCCAATTAATCAGCTTGACGCAAACCAGCGTGCGTCCGTCCGCGTTTGACTTAAAAATAAAATCCCGCTCCGGCTTAAAGGACACTTACATTAAATATCTAGAAAACCGCCTGCGGGAAGAGTTTAAGCTAATTGGCACGCCAGTTAGAATATACGTTAAAAACTAATTTTTAATTTCTAATTTTCAATTTTTTCCGCCCGAGGCGGATCCCCTCCAATTCGGCGGGCAGGCGCCTCGGGCGGACAAAAAATTAATTAATTTTAAAATTGTTTGAAAATTAAAAATTCTAAAATTATATGTTATGTATTATCGGCTTGGGCAATCCGGGCGCAAAATATAAAAATACCCGCCATAATATTGGCTTTATGGTTGTTGCGGCTTTAGCCGAACAGCTTGGTTTAGCGTGGCAATTAAATAAAAAATTTAACGCGGAAGTTACAGGCAGCGAAAATTTAATGTTAATCAAGCCCCAAGTCTTTATGAACAATTCTGGGCGGGCGGTACGGGCAATTTTAGATTATTACAAAATTCTGCCGAAAAAATTCGGCTTTTTGACGACAAAAAAAACTGACCTATCCAGCCGGCTCATTGTCATTCACGACGATTTAGATTTGCCGCTTGGCACTTTCAAAATTCAAGCTAACCATTCTGCCGCCGGCCACCGCGGCGTGCAATCTATTATTAATCTGCTCAAAACGCAAAACTTTACCCGCGTGCGCGTAGGCACGGCGAACGCCCTTCTGCGCGTTAAAATTCCGCCGGAAAAATTCGTTTTACAAAACTTTACGGCGGAAGAAAAGAAAAAATTACCGGGGATAATTGAAGATGTTATTAAAAAAATTGCTTAGTTCCCTACAAATTCTACTAATCGGCTACTAATATTACAAATGATTAAAGAAATTAAAATCGGTGGGAAATGCATTGGCATTAATTTTATAGATTGTGTTGTAGAAGATAAAATAGTCTTAGAATTAAAAAAAGCTCAAACTTCTCAAGGCAAGATTTGAACCAAGTTAAAAATTTGTAATATCCGTAGCTGATTCGTTGATTTGTGGGTTACCGTCCATTTCCCTACTTACCAACAAGGGACAAAAACGAATGTAAATGGCCAAGGAGGAGAACCGTTTGCATTCATTAGCCCTGGGGCAAGTAGGAAGATGAACAGTAACAAATAATTTTCAATTCTCAATTCTCAATATTCCCGCAGTATTGCGGGAAAGTTTGAAAATTTAATCATTGAAAATTGTTTGAAAATTGAAAATTGAAAATTCCGAAATTATTTGATACTTAATCTTATCAAAAATTATTTTCTATGTCAATCTTGCCAGATTCCGCTAATTATGACGCTGACGTTCCTTACTGGGCCGCTTTATCCACTTTCCCTAAATTCGGCCCAAAACGATTTTCCTTATTGCGCCATTATTTTCCGGCCATGAAAAACGCCTGGGAAGCCGGACTCCATGATTTGCAAGCGGCCGGCATTAACGAACAAACGGCGATGGAATTTATTGAGCACCGGCAAGGAATAGACTCAAACGCCGAAATGGAAAAGTTGGTTGCGGAAAACATTACGGTCTTACCGATTATTGACAGGCGCTATCCGCGTCTTTTAAAGGAAATTTATGACCCGCCGGCGCTGCTTTATTGCCGCGGCAATATTCCGGCTAATATTAATTTTTGTATCGCGATAGTAGGCGCGCGCAAATATTCCCCTTACGGCCAGCAGGCGGCGCAGACTTTGGCCGCGGATTTAAGCGCGGCCGGCTTGGGAATTGTCAGTGGCCTCGCTCTTGGCATTGACGCCATCGCCCATTTTGCCTGCCTGCGGACTGGAGGAAACGCAATCGCGGTGCTTGGCTCCGGCGTTAATAATAGCAGCATTTATCCGGCAACCAACCGCAATCTGGCGGAACAAATACTCGCGGCCGGCGGCTGGCTTATATCCGAATATCCTTACGGCACGCCGGCGCTGCAGCACCATTTCCCCCAGCGCAACCGCATTATTTCCGGCCTGTCTTTAGGCACGCTTGTTATTGAAGCGGCGGAAAAAAGCGGAGCGCTCATAACCGCCGCCTGCGCGTTAGAGCAAAACCGGGAAATTTTCGCCGTACCCGGATCAATTTTCAGCCAAAATTGCCGCGGCACCAATAATTTAATCAAAAGCGGGGCTAAAGCGGCAACCAGCGCGGCGGACATTATAGACGCGCTTGCTTTAGATAATGTAAAACATTTTGTCCGCAGCCAAAAAGCAGTCGCCGCTACTCCTTTGGAAGAAAAAATTTTAAAAATCTTAAGCCGCGAAGCGACCCATATCAACCTGCTTTCCCGCGAGGCTAAACTTGACACTGCGGCAGTAAATGCTACCTTATTAACTATGGAATTAAAAGGAATGGTGCGGAATATAGGAGGAGGAAACTACGTATTGGCATAACAATTTTTAATTTTGTAATTTTTAATTTTTAAAGAATATCTAATATCTAATTTTTAAACCTTTAATAAACCAGTTTTGTTTTAAAATTTAGAAGTTTAAAAGTTTAGAATTTAAAAATTAAGATTTATTTAAAAATTACAAAATTAAAAATTAAAAATTTTATTTTATGAATCTCGTCATCGTAGAGTCTCCTACCAAAGCCAAAACCATCGGTAAATTTTTGGGCCCTAACTACAAAGTCGAATCTTCTTTTGGCCATATTATGGATTTGCCGCAAAAAGAGCTGGGCGTTGATGTTAATGATAATTATCAGCCAACCTATACTATTCCCCTGAAAGCGAAAAAAACGGTAACGCATCTAAAAGATTTAGCAAACAAAGCAGACGGCGTGATACTCGCGACTGACGAAGACCGCGAAGGCGAGGCTATCTCCTGGCACCTTGCCCAGGCTTTAGGCCTGGGAAATTACAAATCCCAAAAATCAAATTCCAAACAAATTCCCAATTCAAAATCAAAAAACGCCAAACCAATCCAACGCATAGTATTCCATGAAATAACAAAATCGGCTATCGAAAACGCGCTGAAAAATCCCCGCGGGCTGGACATGAATTTAGTGGACGCCCAGCAGGCCCGCCGCGTGCTGGACCGCTTGGTCGGCTACAAACGCTCGCCGCTTTTATGGGCAAAAATCGCCAAAGGACTCTCCGCCGGCCGAGTGCAGTCGGTTGCCGTGCGCCTGATTGTGGAGCGCGAGCGGGAAATAAAAAATTTTAAAATAGATGAGTACTGGAGTCTGGAAGCTCTGCTACGAACTGCCGCTAAAGAAGAATTTATGGCTAACTTAATCGGCATCAACGGAAAAACTTTGGAAAAATTAGCTATAAAAAATAAAGAGCGGGCGGAGGAAATAAAAATTGATTTACAGCGGGCAACTTTCAGCGTTACCGATGTCAATAAAAAACAGGCGGCTAAGAATCCCCTGCCGCCTTTTACCACCGCCACGCTGCAGCAAACCGCGAACTCCCGTCTGGGATTTTCCGCGAAACAGACAATGATGCTTGCCCAGCAGCTCTATGAGCATGGCCTTATTACTTATATGCGCACCGACTCGGTTAATTTATCGGAGCAATTCACCTCTGCCGCCCGCACGTATATTGAAAAAAATTTCGGCGCCAAATATTTGCCGGATAAAAACAGGTTTTACAAATCAAAAACCAAAAATGCGCAGGAAGCGCACGAAGCAATCCGGCCTACAGACGCGGCCAGATTAGCGGAAAATTTGCCGGCAAATTTTGACGCGCGGCAAAAAAAATTATACCGGCTCATCTGGCAGCGCGCGCTCGCCTCGCAGGCTGCTTCGGCTGTTTTGGATAATACCGCAATTGACATTCAAGCAATGCCATTGCGATCCGCCGAATCGGCGGGGAAGCAATCTCTTGATAACTCCAATAACGACGAGATTGCTTCGTCGTCGCAGACTCCTCCTCGCAATGACAATAAAAAAACCAAAACCTATCAACTCCGCGCCAACGGCCAAACAATAATTTTTGACGGTTATTTAAAAATTTATCCGCAGAGCGCCAAAGAAAACCTCTTGCCGGCTGTTGCCGCCAAGGAGCAATTAATCGCCAAGGAAATAACCGCAACCCAACATTTTACTGAGCCGCCCGCACGCTATTCGGACGCGACGCTCGTGAAAGCAATGGAAAAATACGGCATCGGCCGTCCGTCAACATACGCGCCGACTATTTCCACTATCATTGAGCGCAATTACGTGGAGCGGGACGAGCATAAAAAATTGTCCCCTACCGAAATCGCTTTTGTTGTTAATGACTTATTGGTCAAGCATTTTCCCGAAATCGTTGATTATCAATTTACCGCGGAGATGGAGGAAAATTTAGATGATATCGCGCGCGGCCAAAAAGAATGGCAAAAAATTATTGATAATTTTTATAGTCCTTTTGAAAAAAATTTAGCGCAAAAACATCAGGAGCTTTCCAAGAAAGAATTGACGGAAGAAAAAACCGATGAAAAGTGCGAAAAATGCGGTTCGCCGATGGTAATTAAAATGGGGCGCTACGGAAAATTTTTGGCCTGCACCAATTATCCGGAATGCAAAAATACTAAAAACTTGAATAACGGCGATAAAGACCATGACGGCAAAAAAGACAGTGCCGAGTTAGCGGAGTTCGCAAAAAAATACGAGGGCAAAACCTGCGAGCAATGCGGCGCGCCTTTGGTCGCAAAAATAAGCAAGTACGGCCCTTTTATGGCTTGCTCCAACTATCCGAAATGCAAATTTATTCTTAATACTAACGGCACCGGCATTACCTGCCCCGGATGCGGCACAGGAGAAATTACGAAAAAAAGAAGCCGGCGCGGTTTTTTTTA
>Ga0172371_10011861_pt1 | contig 11555 bp, 8 predicted proteins | sample Lak12m_FD_114543 | JGI IMG/M metagenome (GOLD analysis project Ga0172371, IMG submission 114543) | Freshwater microbial communities from Kabuno Bay, South-Kivu, Congo - kab_022012_12m | ecosystem: Environmental > Aquatic > Freshwater > Lake | place: Democratic Republic of the Congo: South-Kivu...
CCCCAGCTACAGGGACCACGAGCACAAGCGCGCTGTCGAGACTCGAGCCAAGTCTCGCTCCGCCGCCGCCTGAACCGCGATTCTCTCCCGCCGATTCCCGATTCCACGCACCTTACCCCTGGGTCCCAGTTTCGCAGGAGGTGGTCCCCTTGCTGACCGCGATTGACAACAAAGTCTCGCTCGACATCTTCTGGTTGAAAGACGAGTCGTTGGAGGACTCGGAGAACTTGCCCGCCCCAGATGTGCTGGCGACCGAGATCGTCAGCGAGCTGGAGGGGGCGCTGGAGGAATTCAGGGAAGTGGTAGATGGGATGAAGGGGCCATCATCGTCTCGCACTGGCCTCGATTCTTTGAGTAGGTGGGATACAGTTCCCAGAAGTAGACGGGCTCGCCCTTCTGGTTCTTGTCAATCTCCGCGAACTGGTCGGTGCCCTTGTCAGTCGCGGCCGCTCCGCGGACCGCTACCGATTTCCCGGTGTTTGATCTGCGCCCTTTGGACAGACGCGAGTCCCCGTGCTAGTCTTGAGAGTTGAGATGGGAGGGCACCGTGGACAGGGCGGAATTCGAGAAGCTCAGGGACTTGCCCGGAAAGAGAATCGCCCAGGACATCAAGTTCAGCAGACCGTCCGGGCTGTCTCCTTTGCTTGTTGCGGAGGGATTGCCGTCGAGAACTCGGAAGGAGTGGACATCAGACTGCTAATCCGCTTCAACCCAGAGACCGGTTCCAAGACAATCAACGCAGTGATGGCGGGCGTTGGTCCGATCTGTCGGCTCGACGTCGACGGTGCGGAGCACAAATGCCTCGGGAGGAGCCACAAGCACACCGTCCGTGGACCGCGCTGCCCGGAGAAGAATCTCCGTGACGGCGTCTCAACAAGGCAGGATCTGGCCGGGAAATCGCTGAGGGATGTCTTCGACGAATACTGCCGGTTGGCCCGCATCGAATTCGCAGGCACATTCCATGAGCCATAAGACTGATCTGCTAGCCGAAGTCAAGGGTCTTCTCGGCGCGCACTCCATGGTCCGGGGAGTCGATGCTATTGCCAAAGGCCACATAAGGCTCCAGACGAACTTCCTATATCCGGATGGGAGTTTCGTCGATCTCTTTGTTGTGACTGAAGGAGCTTTGGTCCCCGCGAGGAAGTTGAGCGACCTTGGACAAACCATGGGCTTGCTCCTTGATGTCCAAGTCAAGCCGTGGCTTTCGAGCAAGCGGAAAGCGCTCCTCAACGACATACTTGACCTCCACGGCGTATGTCTCGGCGGGGGGGCGCTGGAACTGGAGGTTCGGGCACTTTCAGAGTTGCCTCAGGGAGTTGTTTGCCTTGGGCAGACTTGCGTCAGGGTTGCGGATCTCATCTTCACAAAAAGGACCACGGTTCCACCCGCTGCTGAGGAGGAAATTGAAGAGGTTGTCTCGGAATTGGCTGTGGGGTACGAAGTCGGCGCGGAACTTCCCGGACGATACGGCGAGCTGGTCAAAGTGGACTTCCTAGTGAAGAAAGGCCGGGGGTCAGCGGTCCTGTCCCTTTCCAACCAGAATGCCTATCAAGCACATACGCAGGCGGTTGAGATCTTCAGGAAATGGTATGACCTCGAAACCAGGAACGAGCAGCTGGTCACTGTCCTCGACGACCGTTTCGACACCTACAAGCTCGACGACATTGAGCGCATCAAGGAGCGATCCGCACTTGTGGGGATATCGGACTCCTCGGGAAACTGCTCAACGGTCAGGTGTGGTGGCGCCCGAACAGGCCCGGCGTCCGGAAAGCAGCAGCGGAAAGGATCAGGGAGGCCCCGAGCACGGAATCAGAAGCACTGGCAAAGGCACGTGGGCTGGCCGGCAAAGGAATAGCAGCTCTTGCTGCAGAGAACTTGTGGCGGCACCGGACTGCACGGGAAGGTGGCGCAGAAGTCGGCGCCAGGCACGCATGAGCCGCCGGAGCAGAAGTCGCCCACCGTGCAGGGATCCGCATTGTCGCAAGGAATTCCGTCAGCCAACCCCTTCACGCAGAGTCCCGTAACGGGATTGCACTCCTCGTCCTTCGTGCAAGGCGTCGCGTCCTCGCAGTTCTTCGTGATGCCGGGGACACAACTTCCCAGCACGCACTCGTCCGTGCTGGTGCACAAGTTGCCATCTTCGCATGCGACCCCGTCCAATGCGGTGTACTCGCATTGCCCGGTCTCCGGGTCGCACGACTCGTCCTGAGTGCACGGTTCGTCGTCGTCGCATGTCCCGCAGCTTCCGCCGCATCCGTCGTCGCCGCACTCTCTGCCCTCGCACGGGAGACCGCAGTCCTCGGGGCAGGAGCACTTATCCTCTCCCAGCTCGGAGTCGCAGACTCCCTGGCCGCAGCAAGGACCGCCGCAATCCTGCGGGCAGGTGCTGCATCCCTCGCCTGTCTCGCAGACGGCATCTCCACACTTGGGCACGTGGATATCGGGCAGCTCCCCGCCGCACTCGCAGTCCAACCCGGCGTCGTCGGCACAGACGTCTGGGCAAGCAGGACTGCAGGCGTCCGCGTCGGCACAAGCGTCGGCGCTGCAATTGCCGTGGGAGTCGGCGTCGGCACAGACGCCGACACAGGCATCGCTGCGGGCATCCGCGTGGGCGTCCGCGTGGGCGTCCTCATCGCGGCGGACGCAGTCGATACCAAGCGCGGCGGTGCACTCCATTGCCGACGCTTCGACGCCGGCTTCTGCGCCCGTGCGGTCGGCCCCCGGAGAACCGTCCGCTTCTGCCCGCGTGTCTCCCGATGCGGACTGGAAGTCATCGTAGCGCGGGAGGCAACTCTGCACGGAGGAGGCAGCGAAGAGAAGGGAAGGAAGCGAGAACAGAACCGCCGTGACCGTCGAACCCGAGACCCGCATTCCTCGTCCCCAGAAACGCACATCCCCAGACACGCACACGCTCTGCGTGCATCACCGGACAGTACGACATTGTTCGGCGCCTTACAAGGTGGTTCAATGAGCCCAGATCGTCCGCTTGACGCAGGCGGACGTGAGCGGATCCTCGGTCGGGCGATTGGTGTCCGTGATTTTCTCTTGAAGCCCCCGGCGCCCGAGCGTATGTAGGTGTGGGTCTACGATTGGACGGAGGAGCGGAGATGGATTCCGAATTCAAGGTATCTCAGCAGATGAGCAAGAAGGAACTGATCGAAGCGTACGAGACGCTGCTGGACGCTTACCAGGAGAAGGTGCGGGAAGCGAAGGAAGCGGCCAAGCGGCGGAGCGAGCCGGAGAAGCAGGCAGCGACTGCGGCACTGGCGGTGGCGAAGGATGCGTCGGTTCAAGGCGTCGTTGATACGATCGGCCAGCTCCGCGGGCTCGTGAGCCGGACCCTGAACGACCTCACGGAGCGGATGGCTGCAGCGGCGGAGAAGCTGGAGAGGCTGAATGCCGCGATCGTGCTCAAAGAGGCGAGGCTGAAGGACCTGTCCGACATGGGAGAGGCAGCGGACGCGCTCGACAAGCTGGCAGGCGCATACGAAGAGCGGAAGCAGGCAGCGGAAGCCGACTACGCCAAGAGGCTCGCCGAGATGGAAGCGGGGTGGAAGGAGAAGGCTTCGGAGTTGGAGGGCGACTACTCCGAACGGAAGGAGCAGCTCTCTGAAGAAATGGACCGGATGCGGGTATCCTGGAAGACTGAGCAGGAGGGGCAGAAGAAGGCCGTCGTCGAGGAAAAGGCACAGACGAAGAAGGAGCGGGAGCGTGAGGAGGCCGAGTACCTCTACGAACGCGATCGCAGCCGGAAGATCGAAGAGCACCAGTACCAGGAGAAGAAGACTACGCTGGACAAGCAGCTTAAGGAGCAGAAGGAATCCGCCACCAGGGAGTTGGACGAGCGAGAGAACGCGGTCGCCGGGCGGGAGAAGGACCTGGACGACCTTCGCAAGCAGGTGGACAAGTTCCCGCAGACGCTCCAGAAGGAGATCGAGCAGGCCAGGAAGGAGGTTCGCCTGGCGATCGAGAAGGAGGCCGAGCACGCTGCTGCGCTGGTGGCAGTGGAACGGGACTGGGAGAAGAAGGTTTACGAGCAGAAGGTCCAGCACCAGGATGGCCTGATCGCTGACGCTCACAAGAAGAACGGCGAGCTCCGGGCAGAACTCACCGCGGCGCTCACCAAAGTCCAGCAGATAGCGGACAAGGCTGTCGAAGGGGCGTCACACTCGCGCGCTTTCCAGTCTGTGAACCAGATTGCGCTGGAACAGGCACGCCGCCCCGAGGGGAAGAGCGGGAAAGAATAGAGGGAACCTTCGGAATCGCCACGGCCCCGAAGGATTCCACGGTATCCTCCCCCGTACCGACCGCTGAATTGCTCTCGCGTTCTGCCCGGAAATCGGTTGGCATTGCTGCCTGATTTCCAGGTCGTCTTCCCTTTTTTTTTCTGCGCGGGAGCGATCTCGCGGTCGTGCTTCCGGTATGTCCGGAAACATCATAACGTCCTGACGTCGAAGCATCAATTCATTTCCCAGCAGACGGCGAGACAGTTGGTTTCAGAGCCGTCGTGATCTGCGATGGTCCTCAAACCTCCGGGGTCCCGGGCGTTTCCGCCTCAACCGCTGCGATCCTGCCCAGGATGTGTTCGGGTATAGGGCCAAGCCTGCCGATGAGCTTCCATGTGCGAAGAGCGAGCTTCCGGTACCCGGCGTTCAAGAGCACCGTAGCCAGGGAATCCAGGTGCGTGGCGTTTATTGGCCCCTCGCTTTTGGGGCCGTCGTCCACTTCTGCATCCAAGGGCAGCTTGGCGAGCTTGCCCTGGGTGAACGTGTGCATCAAGAGGTCGAAATCCGTACCGCCTGAGAGCCCGGCGCCCATGGCCATCGCCCTGAGAACGGCCAAGTTCCTCCTCGTGTCGGCGTCAGCGGCAGGATGGGAGTCCAGCCACGAAGTGACGATTGCGGAAAACAGCCTCCAGTCCTCGTCCACAAGCTGTTCGAGTTCGGCCCTGGTCATCGAGCCCACAAGAGGTGCCGGCGGCTGCCATCCCTTTCCATGTGCCTTTCGAGCCAACCAAAGGTCAGTCAGCAGCGGCAGAACGGACACCTCGGGAAGGCCTATCGGGCACTTGCCGCTGTCCAGCCATTCCCGCATCTTGTCGAGCAGCGCTCTTACGGCAGGCCCGGCTGACTTGACGATCCTCTCCCGCACGATTGGATCGAGCTTCTCGAACTCCTCTTGGGCTTTCTTGCAGTCTCCCCGGAAGCCGCTGTCGGGAGTAGCCTGTAGTAGCAGGTCGGAAACTGTTGAAGCGGCGGAATCAAAGAGGATATCGGACGCCGACACCCTGAAGACGACTTCCCTGAGGAGGGTAGGGGGAAACTTGCCTCGTGGAGCACTTTCCAACTGAGCGAACATGATGCCGGTCGCCAGTGCGCGGAGGGAGTCGATGTCCTCAGAGACTTCAGGCGCCGCATCCAGCAGTCGGTCGCCCACTTCCTTGAAGAAGTCGGGTGACACGTGCTCTTCCACGAATGCCTCAGCTATTCTGCCCAGCTCGTTTGAGATCTCCTCGGGTCCGGCGCCCGCGAGCTCCGCCATGGCGTCGTGCACGCAAGCGGCGCACTTGTCCTTTGGGAAACGGAGGCCCTTCAGCACCGGCGACTGCCGGAGAAGCCGGTCGAGCCGACCCGCGTCCGCATGCATTGCGTCATTGTCAGCGAGTCGCGGAATGAGTTGCCAGGGGGTGGCACCGGCCGGCGCCCTGCCGGGACATGATGCGCTGCGGACCGCCTCGGCGGTATTCAACGCTACGGTGCCAAGCGTCAGCCCCTGGTTGTTCGTCACGTCGTACCCGGCGGAACGAAGATCGGCGAGCATCCTGCTCGCCCACCCCGGGCGTCCCATGTCCAGTGCATGCTCTGCTGCGTTCATCTCTGCCTCCGTCCGGTCCACGAATCCTCGCAAGGCATCCTCGACGACGAAGCGGACGGAAGCTGCGTCCGGGTCGAAGTACCGATCGCCAAGGAACGAGATAAGCGGGAGCAAACGCCTGGCCGAGTCGAAGTACGCCTCCTCCGGGGGAAGTGTTCGTTCCCCGGAGGCCCGGATGGTCCCCAAATACCCTGTGAAATCGTTGGGGGCCAGTTTGCCGGGCCACCGGCCGTTGTGCTTGCACCACCCAAGGAACCTCGTCGCCTCGTCCACCGCAGCTTCCCGTTCCTTGATGCCGACAGCGTTGAACGACTTGTGTGACTTGAAGGCGACCATGAGGAGGACGATATCCTGCAGTACACGTGCCATTCGCTTCCCTAGCGGTTGCGCCACGGTCGAGACAAGCTGCCGCCGTCTCGCCGGGATGCTACCGTAGCTCGCCTGGGAGGCGCAGGTCAAGCACCTCAGGTCCACCAGGACCCGCAACCGCCTTGCCGTCGGCAGTGTACTTGGGCAGATTGACCTGAAGCGGCGTCTGGAGCCCGTCCACCGTTCCGGAGAAGTAGATCGCGGTGCCGCCCAGCTTCGCCTCGATAGCAGTCCTCAAGTAATACGGGAAGTCGGCGCTGAATTCGTCGGATTCGATATGCTGCCACATCACCGGCTCTGCGACCTCGCACGTAACCCGCTGATGCTGGTCTTCCCGGGCGGGCGTGCCGATAGTTGTATGGGTGGGCTCGCGTGCATTGGCCGATGTGCGCGGGGCTTGCGTCCACGATGTGAGCGGGGCTTGCGTCCACGATGTGCGCCGTGTTCGAGGCAACTCGCGGACGGATGGACAGTCGAGTCGGAAGCGACTCGCGGACGGATGGACAGTCGAGTCGGAAGCGACTCGCGGACGGATGGACAATCGAGGCGCCGGCGATGTATACAGGCCGATGGCCGGCAGGGGGTGCGATGGCCTACTCGAACAAGCATATAGCCAGGGTGTTCTACCAGATCGCGACCCGGCTGGAAGTCATGGGAGAGAGCCCTTTCCGGGCAGGGTCTTACCGGAAGGCAGCGGAAGCACTGCTGCGGCTGCCGGTGGAAGCGGCGGACGTGATTTCGGGCGATGGCGACCTGCCGAAGATGCCCGGTGTGGGCGAAGTACTGGCTTCAAAGATCAAGACGATCGCACGCACCGGAACGGTCGATCTGGCGGAGCGGCTGAAGGCGCAAGTTCCCGACGAGCTGGTCGAGCTGCTGAGGGTCCGCGGCATAACGCCACTGAGAATCCAGCAGATCAGGAAGGCCCTGGACATCAGCAACATAATGGAGCTCAAGGCAGCGGTCGAAGCGGGGAAGATCGCTTCGGTCAAGGGCTTCGGGGACGTCGTCGCAGACAGGATCAGGCGAAGCCTGGACGAGTACCTGAGCCATCGGAACCGCATTCTGCGGCCGGATGCGTTGGAGCTTTCGCACGCTGCTGTCGCGTTGCTCCGGAACCTGCGGGCGTGCATCAAGGTGGAAGCAGCGGGAAGCGTCAGGCGGGGGCGGGATTCGGTCGGGAACGTGGACGTGGTTGCGGCCTTCCGTGAGGTCGAGCCGGCGCTGAGCGCTCTTGGGAAATGGGAGGAGACGGAGACCCTCGGGCAGGTCCTGGAGGGGCGCCAGGTCACCGCACGACTGCACGCGGGAATAGAGCTCAGGGTGCTCTTTGTGCCCGAGGACCATTTCGGGTACCACGTGGTGGTGCGCACGGGGTCCGCGGGCCACGTCGCGGCACTCGCCGAAGCAGCAAAGGCCAGGAACCTCAAGTTCGACGAGGAGTTCCTGCGGGGCAAGGACGGCCAGATCGCAACGCCGGACGAGGAATCGGTGTACTCGCTCCTGGGGATCCCCGTCGTTCCGCCGGAGCTCAGAGAGGCCCGGGGCGAGATCGAAGCCGCGGTGGAAGGGAGGCTCCCTGGGTTGCTCCGGTTGGAGGAGATGATGGGAGATCTCCACTGCCACACGACGCACAGCGACGGCGCAGGCTCGCCCGCGGACATGGCGAGGGAAGGCCGCAGTCGAGGGTACAAGTACATTGCGGTGTCGGACCACACGAAGAACGTCTCGATCGCAAACGGGATGGATGCGGCCAGGGCGCTGGTGTATCTCGACGGATTGGAGCGGCTAGCCGCGTCCAACCCGGGGATCGCGGTGTTGAAGGCGCTGGAGGTGGATATCCTGAAGGACGGAACGTTGGATCTGCCCGACGATGTGATCGAACGGTTCGACTTCATCATCGGGTCGATCCACAGCCACTTCAGTCTTCCGCAGGAAGAGATGACGGCGCGGGTGGTCAAGGCTCTGGAGCACCCGCTGGTCTCCATTTTCGCGCATCCGACCGGGCGCCTCATCGGAAGCCGCAGCTCGATCCCCCTGGACGTGGACGAGGTAATCCGCACGGCTTCCCGCACTGGGACGGTGCTGGAGCTCAACGCGAATCCCGAGCGCCTGGATATCAACGATCGCAATTGCCGGGCAGCGAAGGCGGCAGGCGTGAAGGTAGCGATTTCGTCCGACGCCCATGCCGTGGACCAGCTCGACCACATGCGGTTCGGCGTGGTCCAGGCCCGCCGCGGCTGGCTGGAAGCAACGGATGTCGTGAACACGTTGCCCGTCGGAGAGTTGCTCTCGGTGCTGAGGCGAAAGCGAGCCCAATAGATTGTTGATAATGATCTATGGATGTTCTATCTTGTTTGGTTGCGTCCCGGGCCGGGAAGCATAGACCGTTCGGGCGCATCTATCGTACACCATGATTCTGTGTGGCGTCGGTAGGAGGGAGCCAATATGAAAGTACGTTGCAGCAAATGCAAGGCGGTTCACAACATCTCGGAAGAGAAGCTGAAGGGCAAGTCGGGCAAGGTCAAGGTCCGTTGCCCCAAGTGCCGGGCGATACTGGTAATCCCTGCATCCGGCCGCTCCACTGAGTCTGAAGACGACAAGGGCAGGGTCGAAGCAGCGCCTGCTGCAAAGCCGGAATGGTACTATGCAAGGGAAGGTGCCCAGGCGGGTCCGGTGACGTTGCCCGATCTGCGGCAGCTCTTCGCATCCGGAGCCATGCCGATGTCCACCCTGGTGTGGCGCCCCGGCCTTGATACCTGGACGGAAGCGGCAGGTGTGCCGGAGTTTGCGGCAGCGACTGCCGGGGCTGCGGAGAGGGACGTTCCGGCGACGCCGAAGGCGGAGGGACTGCACGCGCCTGCGGGAGGAGATGGAGATTTTCCCGCAAATTCGGCCGTCGGTGGGTCCGCGCCCGGAGCGTTGGGCGTCGGGGGTGCAGCACCCGAAGTGGAGACGTCGCCGATGCACTCGGAGGCCGTGGACGGCGGAGGAAGCGAGTCGGCGCAATCTGCCGCTCCGGAAGGTACGGCGGACATCGGGATGGAGGGGTCGGAGAAGCCGGAAGGTGCGGCGGAAGGTTCCGAGTGGGCGACGGAGAGGCTGGGAGAGGCGAAGCGGCAGGCAGAGGAAGCGTCGGAGGGGGCGATCGAGCGGACCTACGACGCGGAGTACACGTACAGCAACATCGGGCTCCAGGAATCCGAGCACGAGCCGGTAGCGGAACGCAGCGTAGAGGACAGCAGCGATGCGGGCCCGTCGCAGGCGGAGCGCCACGCGGAGGACAGCAGCGAAGCGGGCCCGTCGCAGGCGGAGCGCCACGCAGAGGACAGCAGCGAAGCGGGCCCGTCGCAGGCGGAGCGCCACGCAGAGGACAGCAGCGAGGCGGGCCCGTCGCAGGAGGGCGGGACGGACAGCGGGCCGGCGTTCGGGGCCGAGCGGGACTACTCGCCGGAGCCGGGGCAGGAGCCGAAGCCCGCACCTGCCACCAGCGTGTACGAGACTGTGCCGGCAGCGTCGCCGGAGCCCGAGGAATCCGGGCTTTCGGCCGGCGGAGATACGGAATCGCCGGAGGCAGAGGGATACGGGCTTTCGGGCGGCTTGGCTGAGGAATCGCCGGAGGCAGAGGGATACGGGCTTTCGGGTGGCGGAGGTGCGGAATCGCAGCCGGAGGAAGAGCAGGCTCCGCGGGCTGGCGCCCCTGATGGCGGCGGGGCCGGGCGCCTTTTCGACGATCTTCCGACGCAGGTCCAGGCCCCGGTCTACGACGACGACGACCGGCCGCTCCAGTTCCCCGAGTCGGGGCCGCAGTCGGTCGCAGCGCAGCGCGGTCAGGACGGGGACGACCTGTTCGCCGCTTTCGACGCGGCTCCTGGGAAGGGGCAGGGCGACCAGCCGGTGCGCAAGGCCCAGGAGATGCTTTACACCCGGCGGGAAACGTCGGTGCTCTTCTCTCTGGACGATCTGACCAAGAAGAAGGGGGACAGGGATACGGCGCCGGCGGAGGTAGGGCAGGCGAAGGCAGACGACTCGGGGCTCATCGACATCCGGCAGGTGGCGCTTGGTACTCAGGCCGAGGATCTTTTCGCGGGCATCGCGTCCCAGCCGAGGGCGGTGATGTCCTCGGATCCACAGCAGTCGATCGTTGCGGATCTCGGGGGGCTGTCGATGCCGGTGCTCCGGAAGCGGCGGCGGTCGACGGTGGTGGCCGCGTTCGTGGCGGTGTCGGTCGTGGCAGTGGCGGCGCTGGGATACGGCGGCTACGTCTTCGTAACTGGGATGGGCGGCAGTGTGGAGCTTGTCGGTCAGGTGCTGGCGTCTGCTTCCGAGCGGGCGTTCAAGCAGAAGGTAGCTGCGGCCGACCAGGTGCGTGAGAACGGGAGGGCAAAGCTGGAAGCTGCGAAGAAGTCTGCGGACGACGCGATTGCTGCAGCGGCAGCCAAGGCTGAAGAGGAGATGAAGGCGCTCCAGGTGAAGACTGCGGCGCAGATGGCTGAGCTGGGGACCTCCAACGAGAAGGCGCTCATCGAACTCCAGAGCTCGGTGGACAAGGCAAGGGAAGCGGCGGAGAAACGCAAGGCGCTGCTTGCTGCGGCTTCCGCCCCTGCGGAGACAGTCGGTTCGCCCGCAGGGACCGGAGCGGCAGTCGTCCCGGGGACCGAGAAGGCCACGGGCAAGGAGCCGGAGAAGAAGAAGGAGCTGTCTGCGAAGGAGAAGGACAAGGGGAAGTCCAAGGAGAAGGACAAGAAGGAAGTATCCGCAAGCGACGCGCTGATCTCCGGGGCGAAGAAGGAGGAGAAGAAGGAAGAGAAGAAGGAAGTCGCGGCAGACGAAAAGAAGGAGAAGGATCCTGCCGCGCTGCTCAAGATGATCGACGAGAAGAAGGGCGCCGAAGCCGAGGACGGCGGTGCTGCCGCTGCGACGGGCAAGAAGACGCTGACCACGACGGACATCATGAAGGTCGTCAACGGCAACAAGGGCAAGATGCGGGACTGCTTCACGAAGTACGGCGCGGGCCTCGAGTCGGCCACCATCCGCACGAAGATCACCATCCAGGGGTCGACCGGAACGGTGACGGAGATCCAGATCTCGTCCATGGAATTCGCGGGGACCGCACTTGGCAACTGCGTTGGGAACATCCAGAAGAAGATGAAGTTCCCGACGTTTGCGTCGCAAAGCCTCAGCAAGACCATTTCCGTTCGCCTGCCGTAGCAGACAGATGGCGAATCTCGATTTCGTGAAGCTCCATGGCGCGGGGAACGACTTCATATTCGTAGACCTGAGGTCCGCCCCGGAAGCGATGTCCCCGAAGC
>Ga0172371_10011865_pt1 | contig 11553 bp, 10 predicted proteins | sample Lak12m_FD_114543 | JGI IMG/M metagenome (GOLD analysis project Ga0172371, IMG submission 114543) | Freshwater microbial communities from Kabuno Bay, South-Kivu, Congo - kab_022012_12m | ecosystem: Environmental > Aquatic > Freshwater > Lake | place: Democratic Republic of the Congo: South-Kivu...
GGTGCCATTCGCCCCAGAATTGGATCCCAGGTTCAAAGGCGATGACTGCCCCCAACTGTGTGACCTGCAAGTTCGCAACCGATGCTGAATTACGCATAGCTCCTTCGTTTGCAGAAGGTGGTATGGACTTGGTAACCGAAGAACAGTGGGTGGGAATTCCCTGCGCCCAATGTCACGAAGTTGACGAACACGGCACAGCCAGCGCTGAACTCTCCTGGTATGCACCGGTCTCACTGGTTTATGAAGAGATTAAATCTCCCAATGAATTGTGTATCAAATGCAACACGAATGCAGCCGGAGCAAAGGTAAGCAGCGCCGGGCTGTCAGCTGACCATGAAGTCTATCTGGGTGGCAGCGCACATCTGAATTATGCCGGTGAATGGCCACAGGCTGATCGCCCGCAATACTGCATTGATTGCCATAATGCGCATACTGGTGAAACAAAACAGTGCGTGGATTGTCACACGGATACAGCCGAGAAGCATACCAAAGTTGCCCCAATGATGAGCGGTGATATTACCTGCATGGCTTGCCATGACGCCTCTGGTGCACAGGTAGGGATTGCCACAGAGGAAGGCCCGTTTACTACCATCGAAGTTCTTCCTCCTGGACGTGGCAGAACTGAACCCACAACAAATGTGGTCCTGTCTCATAGTATTCAATATTTGGTGGCCTGCAATCGTTGTCACTTTGAAGAGAATCCTTGGGAATTAACTGTTTTAACAGCGGCTGGTCAGGTGCCAACACCACCACCTCCCAAGCCTTAGATATTCAAAAAAGGTGAACCTTGCATAGAAGAACCCCCATCTTAACCAGTTTGATCGTAACTGTTTTCTTGTTGATCGGATTGATTGCCTGCCAGCAGGGAGAGGTTTCTCAACCAGAAGAATTAACACAACAACAAGTCATAACTATGAATCCAGGGAGCCCCACAAGGGCTCCCCAAATTACTGAACTTCCAACGAAACGGATTGACCCTGCTTTGATCAAAGCCCAATGGAATGCAAGCCCCCATGCGCAAACATATGTGCTTGATTCTGACGGCACGAATAGTACTTGTGCTCGCTGTCATGCCCCGCTAAACTACGTTCCTTCGATGGATGATATGCCAGCAAGTTGCGCTTCCTGCAAATTCGATGTTGAGCCTCCTCCTCCCACATTATCAGAAACGGATTGGGAAAATATTCCCTGCAATATTTGTCATCAAGTAAAGAAAGATGTGGTTGATCCTGAATACGCCTGGTTGTCTTTCCCTCCGATCGATGAATATGTGGATGTTGAGTCGACAACTGAGTTGTGTTTAAATTGCCATTTCCAGGTCGAAATCCCAGGACATGATACACCCGACCTGGCAAATGCCCATTCTGATTTTACCTGTACCCAATGTCATGATGCCCATTCAACAACCGCAATTTCTTGTGCATCTGAGGATTGCCATGCGGATATCATTAACTTATCAGTTGCCATACCTGGGCATGATGAGACCCATTCAGCAGTACCTTGCTGGATATGCCATGAAGCAGAAGGGTTGGCAGCTGGACTTGATGAGAATGAGAATTGGGTTACGCTATTAAATGTTGCCTCTACCCCATATGTATCTCATAATATAATAAAAGAAACGCTTTGTGAGCGTTGTCACTTTTTAAATAATCCTTGGAATTTATCGGCTGATGTTTCAAAAGTGACTCCCTGAGTTATGAATTATGTTTGGCAGAGAAAAAAATACTGGAGATGAATATATGAAAAATTTAAGCGGAAAGATTTTTCGAGTTGTTGCGATTATTCTTATGGCTATGACCGCGGCAATGAATGTGCTTGGTGGTGCGGGAACCTCCTGCGCAGCCTTCTTTACAAAAAAATACCCTCCCTATTGGGTGTTGATCAAACCGGTGGATTATCGCTGGTTGTATCAGACCTTCGTGGTGACAACCCTGATCATAGGGATAGCCGGGATCGCTGTTTCAGTTGGATTGATACGCGGTGGTAAAAGTGTTTATCGAAATACGATGCTTGTACTTGCGATTGGAACCTTGCTCAATGCGATACATTACTATTCATCCATTACCATTATCGGAAAAGCAGCTCCAGCTAACGTCGTCTTCTATATCAACGCCATTACCCTGCTTGTATTCCTCATATTGGGAATTCCAGGTCTGCGTAAGGTGGTGAATTTCTCGAAGAGTGGCAAAGATGTGGATAATGCGACAGGTGCTGGTATGGCTGCCTTTGTTTCCGGTGTGATTGTGTTATCCACACCCATGTGGGTTGGCAGTTCGCATATTTATATGGGAAATAACTGGGTTTATGTTTTTGCCTGGCCTATCTATATCTTCGGAACATTTCTGACAGTTGGTGGTCTCGGACTTCTGGTGGGCGCAGCCTGGGCTGTCCAAAAAACGGAAAGTCTTGAACTGAAACCCCGGGTTCCCTGATGGGATCCTGACATTTTACCGGCTCCGGAGTGTCAATTCCGGAGCTTTTTTTGTTTTTGATAACCGTATCAAAATACTTAGCAGGTTCTTAACCCATCATTGCGGGTTCATATTATACTGGGCAGATATAAATTTTTCTGATTGCAATTCTTTAACTGAAAGACAGTGGAGAAATAGGAATGCAAATACAACGAGTTGTTGTTACCGGCATGGGAGCAATCACTTCCTTGGGAACACTGGATCAATTCTGGAGAGGTCTACTGGCTGGCAGGTCCGGCATCAGGCACATCCGTTCTTTTGATGTTTCTTCATTTAAAACTCACATTGCAGGAGAAGTTGATTTTGACCCCACGGATTATGGCATTCATCCTAAAAATGCCAGGCGGATGTCTCGTGCCTCTTTGATGGCGGTGGCATCCACCTCAATGGCATTGAAAGATGCTGGTCTTACCCCGGAAATTGTTCAAAAACATCCTGACCGGAGTGGGGTTGTGATGGGAACAGCCGATGCAGGTTTTGAGATCCTGCTGCAAGGTTCGCTGGATCGCCGCATCAAGGGTACCCGCATCATGCCTACAGCCCTGGTAAATGGATTGCCCAATATGCCGGCTCATTATGTCAGTGCCTATAGCGGGGCAGCTGGTCCGTTCTACACGCTATCAACTGCCTGTGCCAGTGGCACGCAATCCATTGGACTGGCGCTGGACCAGATCCGGGCTGGTCGGGCGGATGTCATGTTTGCTGGTGGTGTCGATACCCTTGTACAACCGGATGTGATTGCCGCTTTTGAATCCATGACGGTTTTGGCAGATAGATACAAAGAACAACCGGAACGTGCCAGCCGGCCTTTTGATGCCGAGAGGGATGGTTTTGTATTGGGGGAAGGCTGCGGCATGCTGGTGCTTGAAAGTCTGCAGCACGCCAGGAGCAGGTCTGCTAGAATCTATGCCGAAGTGCTGGGTCAAGCCACCTCGTCAGATGCCGGGCATAGTGCAGCTCCGGATGCTGAAGGCAGGGGTGCAGCTAATGTCATGCGTTGGGCTATGCAGGATGCAAACTGCTCCAGCGATGAGGTCGATTACATCAATGCCCATGGGACCGGAACGCTTGCCAATGATGCTACTGAAACCATGGCGATCAAGAACGTATTCGGGCAGCACGCCTATCGCATCCCGATCAGTTCCACCAAGAGCATGATCGGCCATTGTATGGGAGGCTCGGGCGCCCTCGAAGCGATCGTTGTTGTTTTATCCATCCAGAAAGGCAGCATTCATCCCACCATAAACCTCGAAACGAAAGACCCGAACTGTGACCTGGATTATGTCCCCAACCTGGCGCGCGATGTAGAGGTCCGTCATGCGTTGTCGAACAGCTTTGGACTGGGTGGTCAGAATGCCTGCCTGGTTCTGGGTGCTTATGATGACTAGATCAGCGAAAAAGATCAGTTTCTTTTTACCCGTATGGATCTTGTTGCTGTTTGCATTAAGTGCTTGCTCTCTTTCTGCACCTTTTTCAAATGCGGTAACAACTCCAACCTCCACGCCCCCGGTTTTCCAGGTTTCTTCTCCCACACCTGGAATTCCCACTGCAACTCTCAACTTTCAAGCCACCAGTGTCGAGCCAACTGTGGCAACCGTGCAGGTTTTTCCCGGGATGGACAAATATCTCTGGAACCTGATCGCAGATGGGTTCGCACATCCGGTAGCCATTGCAAATGCTGATGATGGTTCGGGACGGCTTTTTATAGTGGAACAAGCGGGAGTCATACAAATGTTGGACCAGGGTATCGTTCGCCCGGTCCCATTCTTGGATATCCGCAGCCGTGTGGGCAGTTCTGGAAATGAACAGGGCTTGTTGGGATTGGCTTTTCACCCGGCATTTAAAGAGAATGGTTTTTTCTATGTGAATTATACCGACAGGAATGGGAACACGGTTGTTTCCCGTTACCATTCGGATGTCACCCTTCCGGCAGGGCAGCAGGCTGGCGAACCGGTCAGCGAGCTGATCATACTGCGGGTCAGTCAGCCATATGCCAATCACAATGGCGGTGATCTGGCGTTCGGTCCCGATCATATGCTCTGGATCGGGTTGGGGGATGGAGGCAGCGGAGGTGACCCTCAGGGCTACGGACAATCGCTTCAGACCCTGCTGGGCAAGTTGTTGCGCATCGATGTTGATCACGGAGAACCCTATCTCATCCCTTTGGATAACCCTTTTGCTTCCGGGGGTGGTCTCCCGGAGATCTGGGCATATGGTCTCCGAAACCCCTGGCGCTTCTCGTTCGACACAAGAACAGGTGACCTTTATATTGGGGATGTTGGTCAGGATCAGTGGGAAGAGATTGACTATCTGCCCGTTGGTTATACCGGAGAGCCTGTAAATTTTGGCTGGAATTTCTGGGAGGGGACCCATCCCTATCTGGGTGGGGATGCAGTTGCCTCCTCGAGTATGATCGCACCGGTATTCGAATATCCGCATGTCCCGGATTGCTCGGTCACCGGTGGAGAGGTTTACCGGGGACGGTCCTTGCCAGCTTTCAATGGCATCTATTTATTTGGCGATTACTGCAGCGGCAAGGTCCGGGGTTTGCTCCAACCTGAATTCAATGTTTGGCAGGAGCAAACCCTGTTCAATACCAACTTCCAAATTTCATCTTTCGGATTGGATGAAGATGGAGAAGTCTATCTCCTGGATCTGTCAGGTGGGTTATACCGTCTGGAGGCGAAGTAAAACATCTTTAAGTTGTCTCAGGTAGTCTGTTTCTTCGCGGATTAATTCGTGATTCAATGCTTTGACCTGGCAGGAACCCGTGTTTTGATCCAGATCTTCTGTCTCAGGGAGGAAACCCGCCGCTTTAATGGGGGAATGCGCAGGACAAGCAGCAGGGTGATCAAAGCTCCCAGAGCCAGCGGTCGCAGGATATTCCCACTCAGGTTGGTCAGCGAGCCTTTCAATACCATGGCGTTATGAATTACAGCCAGTATGCCGACCAGGTAGACCAGTCTGTGCAGTTTTTTCCAGTTTTTTCCCAGGCGTTTCATCCAATATTTGAAGGACGTGCCGGCTAGCGCCAGCAAGATCAAACCGGCTGTTGTGCCTATGATGATGAATGGTTTCTCGATCATCAGCTTGAAGATCTCACCGAAATTCAAGCCGTAATCTACAACTGCGAATGTCAAAAAATGGAGGCTGAAGTATAGAAATGTGTACAGACCCAGGGCGCGCCCATGTTTGTTTAACTTCTTCCAACCTGTCAGGGTTACCACGGGTGTCAACGCCAGGCTGAGTATCAACATGTTGATGGCTGCCCGTCCGAAGTACTGCTCCACGAATTGGATTGGATTAAAAGTTAGCCCGGTCGTCTGCCATTTGACGATCAGCATGATCAGGGATAGCGAGCCGATGACATGGACGCCAATACGCAGCCAGTCGATCGCAGGTCGGACCTTTTTTTCTGTGACCGATGTGGCTTCACCTCGATCGTTTGTTACCATGAGGTCTCCTAATAATTGACCCGCAGATCCATTCCTTGGTATAGGTATGATACCTGCTCGGAATAGCCATTGAACATCAAGGTGGGTTTTCGGCTGACTTCGCCGATCCGTCGTTCAGAACTTTGGCTCCAGCGAGGGTGGTCGACTTGCGGGTTGACATTGGCATAAAATCCATATTCGTTGGGGGCGATCGTTTCCCACATCGTGGCAGGTTGTATGTCTGTCAGTTCTAATTTGATCACTGCTTTGATGGATTTAAAGCCATATTTCCAGGGGACTACCAGGCGGATGCCGCCCCCGTTCTGGGCGGGTAATTCACCACCATACAATCCGGTGGCAAGGATGGCAAGATCGTTCATGGCTTCATCCAGGCGCAATCCTTCCTGGTAGGGCCAGGGATATAGTGGTTGCTTTTGCCCGGGCATTTCATCTGGTTTGAAGACTGTTTCAAAACGCACGAATTTTGCATCAGATTTGGGTTCCACCTCGGCTAGCAATTTGGAAAGAGGAAATCCAACCCACGGGATGACCATGCTCCAGGCTTCAACACAGCGCAGTCGGTAGATTCTTTCTTCCGGCTGGAATTTCCGGATGAGATCATCTAGACTGTATGTGCCAGGATTGTTGACAAGACCGTTTACTTCCACATCCCACGGTGATGTCTTGAAATTGGCAGCCAGTCGGGCTACGCCTTCCTTGTCCGTTGTAAATTCGTAATAATTGTTATAGTGAGTGATCTCATCCAGGGTGTTGGGCGTTTCGCCAAGCTCACTCACTTGGGAAGGGTTAGGGGTCACATCCGGGATGGCTTGGATCGGCGAGACGCCACAGGCAGCCAGTGTCAGGCTTCCTGCGATCACTCCGGCTGCTTTTATAAAATCACGCCTGGAAAGAAAAACTTCCTTGGGGGTGATCTCTGAAGATGGAATGGTATTGTTCTTCATGTCAAACTCCTTTTATACCTGTAAAAGTACCGTCTGAAAATAACAATAAGGAACTGACTAATGCTGACTTCATGGTCTCCGATTCAGTGTATTGATCAGCGTAATCATGGATGGGAACATCTCGATGCTGTCCGGTTGGTTCGAAAAAAATAAATTTACCCAATGTTATTATAAGTAGTTAAGGCCAGCCTCACTAAAGGGGTTAAGATCGTAACTCCGAATCTCATATTTGTACCCATCAATCTTAAACAAGGAAGATTAAAAAAGGCTTACAACGGCATTAATTTCTTATTAATACCAACGTCATTAGTTGCATGATCAGCATGTGACTTCATATCTCTGTAAAAAAAAAGCTGGCAGGTTATATATCCTGCCAGCTTTTCTATTGAGTCGAAAGGGATCAAGGGGTCGGTGTCAGGGTTGGAGTCCTGGTGCTGATGCTTGTTGGAACCGCCGTCACCAGATTGACGGGGATGATCAGCAATTGCCCGGGATAGATAACAGAGGTCTCATCTGTGAGTATGTCCGGATTGGCCTTGACGATGTCTGCGATGGTGCTTCGGAATGTATCTGCGATAGTGCCCAGACTATCACCGGGCATCACGAAGTATGTGATCTTGGTGCCGCGCGCCGCATCCTGTGGCCAGGGGGTCTCGGTGGGCATGGGCCAGCCGGGCGGCGGGATTAGGATCTCCTGGCCGACGTAGATGATCTGGGTTACGGAATCGATGACCGGATTGAGCATTAGGATCTGGATGACACCGTTGTCGCCCAGGCTGAATTTCTCAGCGATGGATGACAACGAATCGTTCTCCTGGATGATGTAATAGAAAGGTGCACTTGGCGTGGGGGTGTTGGTCAGGGTTGGTGTATTGGTCACTGTGGGTGTATTGGTGGGCATAGGTGTGTTGGTGGGTGAGGGGGTGATGGTTGGAGTGGGTGTCTTGCTGGCAAATAATGTGAATGAACCGTTACCGCCATTCAGGGATAATACCAGGACGGTAGCACCACCGATCACCAGTATGGCTGCCATGACCCAGATCAGAACAGGTCTCAGTTTGCCGCGCCGTTTTCGGTACGAGTCGATCGTAGATTTAATGGGAGGGTTTTCACTCATATTCTTATCCATTCAGGTAAATTGCGATTGTTAGATTTTAGTGCCGGGAGGGTCCCTTAACACCGTACATAATTATTCTACACGAGAATCAGGCTTTAAGCGAGTGCCTGAAAATTGGGGTGAGTCTGAAGAGATGAATAATTATGCCCTATTTGTTATCCTTAACTTAGTGAAGGCTCTCTTCGATCGAGAGAACATCTTTAGAGCCTATCCAAAAATTCAAATTAAAGTGCTGTGCTGGGGACTGAAGCGACGATGAATCTCCGTTCACAAGAATAATTTTCCTATGATGGTGAGATTTTTCACTCATTATGGTCACTCAGAATGACATTCAAATTTATTTTTCGGATAGTTTCTTAGATAAAAAGACTCTCCCAACGTAATTTATGGATCTCCAAGTGTTCTTATGCCTATGTCGACAACCGGTTTCCAATCAATCTTTGCGGGTTTGCAGGTGCCGGACCAGGTATTTGCCGGTATAAGAATTCTGAATGGCGCAGATCTGCTCCGGGGTGCCCTCCGCCAGCAATTGCCCGCCGCGCTCGCCGCCCTCCGGCCCAAGATCGATGATCCAGTCTGCCACTTTGATGATGTCCGGGTTGTGTTCGATGATCAGGATGGAGTTGCCTGATTCAACCAGCGTCTGCAGCACTTCGATCAACTTGTGCACATCTGCGGCATGCAGACCCACCGATGGTTCGTCGAGCACATACAGGGTCTTTCCAGTGGCGCGCCTGGATAGCTCGCGCGCCAGCTTGACGCGTTGGGCTTCGCCTCCGGACAGGGTGGTGGCAGGCTGCCCAATGCGGATGTATCCCAGGCCGACTTCCTGCAGCGTCTTGAGCTTGTTAGCCATGGCCGGGAAGGCTGAGAAAAGCTCCAGCCCTTTTTCAATGGTCATATCCAACACATCCGCCACCGAGTGACTCTTGAAATGAACTTGCAATGTTTCATTGTTGAAGCGGGTGCCGTGACAGACATCACACGGCACATAAATATCCGGCAGGAACTGCATCTCGATCCGCAGCTGTCCCTGCCCTTGGCAGGCTTCGCAGCGTCCTCCATGCACGTTGAAAGAGAAGCGCCCGGGTTTGTAACCGCGTATTTTGCTTTCGGTTAGCTCGGCGAACAGCTTGCGTATCTCATCGAACAGCCCGGTGTAGGTACCCGGGTTGGAACGCGGCGTGCGGCCGATGGGGGATTGGTCGATGTTGATGATCTTGTCGACATGCTCCAGCCCGTCGATGCGGTCATGCTCCCCAGGGTAAGTATGTGCTCCGTTCAAGGTGTGCGCCAGAGCCTGGTAGAGTACATCCACCATTAGGGTCGATTTACCCGACCCTGATACACCGGTGATGCACACCAGTTTGCCGAGCGGAATTTCGACGGTCAGGTTCTTCAGGTTGTTGGCCCGCGCTCCCACCACGGTCAGGTGCTTGCCGTTGCCTTTGCGTCTCTTCTTGGGGACCGGCACGCTCATGCGCCCGGAAAGATATGCCCCCGTCAGTGACTTGGGATGGACCAGGATATCAGTCGGGGTGCCTTCGGCTACAATCCGGCCGCCGTGCTCCCCTGCGCCGGGACCTAAGTCCACCACCCAGTCAGCTGCCAGGATGGTCTCGTCGTCATGTTCCACCACCAAGACCGTGTTGCCCAGGTCGCGCAGTCCCTTGAGAGTCTCCAGCAGGCGCTGGTTGTCGCGCGGGTGCAGACCGATCGAAGGTTCGTCGAGTACATACAGAACACCCACCAGGCGCGATCCGACCTGGGTAGCTAGGCGGATGCGTTGGGCCTCACCACCCGACAGGCTGCCGGCGGAACGATTGAGGGTCAGGTAATCCAGCCCGACGTTGACCAGGAAACCCAACCGGGCATGGATCTCTTTCAGGATGCGCTCAGCGATAGCCTGCTGGCGGTTATTGAATTGGGTTTTGCTGCCGCTCAGTTTTTCAATCCACTCCAGGGTTTGCAGGACGGGCCAGTCGGTGACTTTCACGATGTTTAGATCGTCCACCGTCACCGCCAGGGCTTCAGCCCGCAGGCGCAGACCGTTGCAGGACTGGCAGGGGCGATCGGTCATATATTCCATGATGCGGTTGCGCATGTAATCCGAATTGGTATCGCGGAACCGGCGCATCATGTTGGGGATGATCCCCTCGAAGATACGGTTGAACTTATACTCGCGTCCCTTGGGGTTCTTGTAGGTCATTTCGATCTCTTTGCCCTGGGTTCCGTTCAGTATGATCTTCATCTTTTCCGGCGAAATGCTACTGACGGGGGCGTCCAGGTCGATCTTGTAGTGTTTGGCGGCGCCTTCCAGGCTCTGCCAGTACCAGCCACCTTCCTGGCGCGGTCCGCTCCATTCGGACAGGACGATCGCGCCTTCATTAAGCGACATCTCGGGGTCGGGGATCAGGCGCTCAGGGTCGATCTCGAGCTTGCTGCCCAGACCCTGGCAATCCGGGCAAGCGCCGTGCGGGGTATTGAAGGAAAATGTGCGCGGCTCGATCTCCGGGATGCTGATGCTGTGCTCCGGGCAGGCAAGGTGCTCTGAAAAATGAAATTCCTGCGATTCGCTCTTGCCGTCCGGTGTTTCATCCGTGCCGGGCAGGGTCTGGATGGTGACATAACCGTCCCCGAATTTGAGAGAGGTCTCCACCGAATCAGTCAGTCGGGTGCGGGCAGCACTGGCTTCCTCCTCATCCTTCGAACTGGAAATAACCAGGCGATCGACCACGGCTTCGATGGTGTGGATCTTGTAACGGTCGATTTGGATCTCATCCTCCAGATTGTAAACCTGCCCGTCCACGCGGGCGCGCACGAACCCCGCCTTACGGATCTCCTCAAAGACCGCCTGGTAGGTCCCTTTGCGGCCGCGCACTAGGGGTGCCAGCACCAAGATGCGGGTGCCCTCAGGCAGGGCATTGATAGTCTCCACGATCTCCTGAGCGGACTGTTTGACCACCTCTCGCCCGCAGATCGGACAATGCGGAATGCCGACCCTTGCGAACAGAAGCCGCAGATAGTCGTACACTTCGGTCACGGTCCCGACCGTGGAACGCGGGTTGTGCGAGGTGCCTTTCTGGTCGATGGAGACCGCCGGGGAAAGACCCTCGATGGTATCCACGTCTGGCTTGTCCAGTTGCCCAAGGAACTGGCGCGCGTAAGCCGAAAGCGACTCGACATAGCGGCGCTGGCCCTCGGCAAAGATGGTATCGAAAGCCAGGGAAGACTTGCCCGATCCGGACAGACCGGTGATGACCACCAGCTTGTTACGCGGGATCTCAACGGTAATATTTTTCAGGTTGTGGGCTCTTGCGCCCACCACTCGGATGACATCAGGTGACATTTGCTTCGCTTTCTTGTCTTGAATGGATGAGTTTTAAGGCAAACAATAATTATACCAGCCGTGTAAATGGTGGTTGACGATGGACGGAGGGTGTGTAGAGGCTAAATGATAAAGTCCTAAACTGGCTAAATTAAAATGTCCTAATGAGGACAAAGCAGATGGAATGGACAATAACAATGACACAAAAAGAATTGAACAGGAAAACAGTGGTAGAGCA
>Ga0172371_10011867_pt1 | contig 11552 bp, 10 predicted proteins | sample Lak12m_FD_114543 | JGI IMG/M metagenome (GOLD analysis project Ga0172371, IMG submission 114543) | Freshwater microbial communities from Kabuno Bay, South-Kivu, Congo - kab_022012_12m | ecosystem: Environmental > Aquatic > Freshwater > Lake | place: Democratic Republic of the Congo: South-Kivu...
AGAGGGTCGGGGGCGGGCGCGGGGCGCGGGGCGCGGGGCGCGGCGGCGGAAGGCCGTCGTGCCGCCGGATTGCCGGCGGGTGCTGGCGCGCTCTGTGCGCGGCGGCGGTCCGGGGGACTGGCGGTTCCCGTCGGCGGCCGGGGACGGCGCGGGTCCCGTGTCGGTGCGGGCCTTGCAGCGGAGGCTGGCGGCCCTGGTGCAGCGTGCCGGGGCACCGGCGGGGACCACCTTCGAGGCGTGGCGTCGGAGCGGGGCGGGGGCGCCGCCGCCGGCGGCGGTGGGCGCTGCGGCCGGGGAGCACGGGGCTGGAGTGGGTGGGCCACGGGTGTCCGACAGGTGGGGTTGCCGGCTGGTTCCGGGCCTGCTACGCCGCCGTGGGGGCATACCATGGACGCACCCGCAGCCGCTGTCCGGGGCCGCTGGGCCGTCTTCCGGCGGCACGCCGGCCACGCGGTTCACGTCAGCCGGTAGGGTGCCCCGAACGGGTGCCGGCCATAGACGGCGCCGAAGGTGGCCTCGTAGACCGCGGAACGCCGCTCCATCTCGGCACGGAGGGCCTCGTCCGGAGCCGGCAGCGCGGTCGACCCCGAGCGCGAGACCGTCGGCGAGAAGGCAACCAGCGCCCCACGAGCGCCACCGGCATCCTCGTCAGCGCACAGCACGACGGGCAGCGGAGCCAGAAGAGCCGCCAGGAGAGTGCGGAAGAAGGGGCCCTTACTGGCCCCTCCGCCCAGCACAACGCCATCCACGATCCCGCGGTCCTTCACCTCCCGGAACACGCGATAGAACTCGCAGCACAGGCCCAGGGCGAGCGCCCGCACGAAGTCGTCCGGCATGGCCTGCGGACCCACCCCCGCAAACAGACCTGCCCCCTGCACGCCGGCAGCCCACGGATGCCCCTGGGTGAACCACGGGATACAGACCATCCCCGGGGGTGGCAACAGGCGTTCTGCGAACAGCCGCGCGGCGTTGGCCAGGGCCTGGCCATGGTCGCCAGGCAGGAAGGCACTCAGGCCCCAGTCCCAACTCACGTTGCCGGTCAGCAAGGGCTGGATGACCAGAGAGGTGCCATCGGCCGCGGGCGCCGCGATCACAAGCTGCACGGGAGACCAGCCCACGCGCGGGGTGCTCACCACGAAGTTGCCCACCCAGGCCGTTCCCAGCGAACACTGCAGCGGCCGCTCGAAGCCGCCTGCGGCCGAGAGGAAGCCTGCTTCGTGGTCCATGTAGGGGCCTGCGACCGGAAGACCCGCCGGGAGTCCCAACAGCGCCGCGCCAGCCGAACTCAGGGGCGCGGTGGCATGGCCGGCCCGCAGGGGCGCGACCTGGTCAGGACCCACGCCCACCAAGGCCAGGGGCTCAGGATCAAGCCGGTTGTCCAGGACATGGTAACAGCCCATCTGGAGGGCATTGCAGGCGTCCTGGCGCCAGGCCCCCGTCATCAGGTGGTAAGCCGCCTCGCCAGCGCCGCCATACAGGACTCCAACCCCGAACCCGCCGGAATGATGGCGTTGCAGCCACACCATCCGAGCCAGGCCCATGCCCGGGCCGTGGCGCTGCGAGAGCTCACGCCAGTAGCCGGCGGGCCGCCGCGACTCGACCTCGGGGAGGCACGCGACGGCACGGCTGTCGTTCCAGAGGATGAGCGGGGTGAGGGCCTCCCCCGTACTGGCCCGGAACAGGGCCCCGCTGCCGCCCTGCGCCGCCAGGCCAAGACCCCGTACGCGTTGCCAGCGCTCGTCGCCCAGGGCCTGGCGCAGCCCGACGAAGACCTCCGAGAGTGCCTGCGACAGGCCGGCCAGGTCCTGCTCGCGAGTCCCATCGGCCTCGACCCGCGTGCCCAACCGGCGACTGTCCGCCGCCAACAGGACCCCCGAATCCTCGGCAAAGGCAGCCGCCTTCAGGGCCGTGGTGCCGAGATCGACGCCGATCAGTACGGAAGGGGGCGCACTCATGCGGATACCATACCGCGTCAGATGCCCGTGCCGCGCGCGGCAAACGGCGGGTAGACATACGACTGGTCGTAGTGCTGCCCTTCCTCCTCCCGCGGGAACTCCATGCGGACACCAAGGCGCCCCCGGACCGACTCCAGCACGGCAAACACCACAACCCCGGTGAGCGGCGCCACGGCCAGAGTGCCTAGGAACTCCCGGGCGCCATGCAGCGGGCTCGGCAGGCCTGTCACCACCGCCAGGGCGGGGATGCAGACGGCCATCACCGTCGCCCCTACCGCATAGGCGGGCCAGAACTCGGCATACAGCCACTGGCGCAGCAGCCCGCAGCCCATGCCCACCACGAACAGCAACAGCCCTACCGACCAGGACGAGGTCCGCGATGCCAGCCAGGCCAGAAGAGCCCCCGCGACGGCCGCTTCCCAACTGACCCGCAGCCGGAAACGCAGCATGTAGTAGGCGACGGCGCACCACAGCACCGGCAGCGTCGCGCCACCCAGAAGCCCCCAGCGCGGTAGCAGCGTCTGGATCAGCGCGATCAGGGGCAAGGTGATCGCCATCATCCCCCGCGGCCCCAACCGCGACAGCACATCCCGGTCCGTCACCTCAGCCACAAACCGCAGGAATGCCGCCAGTCCCATGGCCGCTCCCTCCAGCCTCGCCTCGATCACCTGAATGGCCGCCATCATGACCGTGCCCTCCGCCGGCCCGACTCCGTGTCGCCGGGCACTATGGAACCACGCCGTTTCAGCCCGCCCCGGGCTGGGGTCTCCCCGCATGCCGGAACTCGATCACGGCCTCGCTGCCCGCCAGCGCGCCCCGGAGCGCTTCCCGGCGTTCCAGCTCGGCCTCGCCAAGATCCTCGTCACTCAGGATATAAGGGCTGCCGCACTCCGGGCAGAAGGCCCCCCGAAGACTCTCCGATACCGGAGCGCGGCACCCGGGACACCGACTCTCACAGACCTCCCCGCAGTCAGGACAGAAGACCGCCTGGTCCACCTCAGTCCTGATGAACCGCGGCCGGTGGGCGATGCGTTCCCCCGCCGCGTAGACAACCGCACTGGGACAGTCACAGCTCGGGCAGTAGAACAGCCCCAGGCGCACCGTCGACAGCGGCGGCGTCAGCTCGCCCTCTTCGAGGCTGACCCCCAACACCTCCGCGACCTGCCGGACCTTCTCCGCCGAGAGCGCCTGAGCCGCACCCCCACGCCGCTCAAACGCGCTGAGGGCGCTCTGCTTCACCTCCGCCCGGTCCGCCAACGCCTGCTGCGATATCGCCAGCAGCCGCCGCTTGTCCCGGCAACGCACGTGCAGCGGCAGAAGCCGCGGCATGCCGCCCACCGGCCCCCCCCCCAGACCGCCGCTCTTCGTGTCCTGACCAGCCATCGCACCAGGCCCTTATCAACCTGCTTGCTTTATAGCATATGATAACGATAAGGCCGATTCGTCAACGGCGCAAGGCCGACTCTGGTGTTTTCAGTGCTAGAGACTGGTGTCGAGTGAGTTACAGAGGTCCAAATGGGGTGTTTTCCGGGGACCAGGCAGACACCCATCGACGGCGAAGCCCGCCACGCCGCGCCGGGGGCCCCCAGACGAAGGCAGGACCTCGACGGGTCCACGGGCAGAGCCGGTGGGGTACGGGTTTCGCTCAGGGGCAGGCGCTGGCGGGCAGGTGTGCCTGCAGCCACGCGAGCAGAGCCGGCCGCGGCGCGGGGGCTGCCGTGAGCGCCTGGCTGAGCAGGTGGGCCCAGGCCTGCCGTGCGGGGGCTGGATCGAGGTCAGGGAGGAAGCCGTAGGCGAAGTAGAGGTTGATGGCGGGGATGCGGACGATGGAGGTCGTCAGGTAGGCCTGCCGGTGGCCCAGGGCCAGGAGGCGCTGGCAGACGGCCGAGAGCAGCGGCTTGGCCAGTCCCCGCCCCTGTTCCTCGGGGACGATGGCGACCCAGTGGACGCGGCCGGTTAGGGTTCGGGGACCCGGGTCTCCGTACCAGGCCGTAGCCGTGCCGACGGGGGTCCCGGCCGGGTTGAGGAGATAGACCTGCCGCCGGGGCAGTTCGTCACGGCGCTCCCCGAACTGCCGGTCGAAGGTCTCGGGCAGAAAGCGGTTGTAGGGGTCGGCGGCGCGATGGATGGCGAGCCACGCCGTCTCGTCGCCGGGGTGGTATGAGCGCAGCCGGTAGTCGGCACCGGGGCTGGCCGAGGGGGCCGCCGACAGGTCGGTGCAGGACATGCTGACGCCGGTATCGCTGGCAGGTCCCATAGTCACCAGACGGGGCCGGCCGGGCGCCGGCCAGCTTCCAGCCGCGCCACCTGGCGGCTTCCTCCCTGGTCGCAGGGCCATCGACCACGGGCTGAGCGCCACACGTGCACCCAAACCCACTCGGCATAGGTGGGACCTCGCCGAGCCCACCGGCCGAGCCGGTGGGATGCAAAGGGGCACTCAGGCCCAGGGCTGGTAGCAGACCTTGATGGCGTCCTTGCGCTTGAGCATGGCGATGCCCTCGAGGTAGCGGGTGAAGGGCAGCCGGGCGCTGATGAGCACGGAGAGGTCGAGCTTGCCGTCGGCGATGAGTTTCAAGGCCTGGCGGGCCGCCTCGACGTGGTGGGACTCGTAGCCGATCAGCCACAGGCCGCCGAAGTGCTGGGGCCCGAAGTTCACCTGTTCGCGCAGCACCCCGAAGATGGCCACGGCACGCTGGCTACGGTCCATCATGAACTCGATGGAGGCCTTGAGCCCGGTGCAGTCGATGGTGGCATAGACGGACCGCTCACCGCCCCTCCCGGCCGGCCAGGCGGCCTGGTCCGGGGCGTACACGGCATCCGCGCCGAGACGGAGGGCGAGGTCCCGGCGCGAGGCGACGGGATCGACTCCCACGACCCGGCTGGCGCCATAGGCTCTGGCCATCTGGATGGCCACCAGGCCGGCCGCGCCGAGACCGGACACGCCCACCGCCTTGCCCTGGATGGCCTCGATACGCTGGAGCTGGCTGCAGGAGATCTGCACGCACATGGCCAGCTCCAGAGACGTGGCCTGGTCCCAGGTCACGTGAGCGGGCAAGGGCAGCACATGGTCCTTGTGCATTGGGACATACTGTGCGTAGCAGCCCTGGCGGTGATGGCCGGCATCGCGCCAGCAGGCCACCCGGGTGCCCACGGCGAGCCCCCGGACCCCGGCGCCGACCGCCGCGACCTCGCCGACGGCCTCGTGGCCGGGCTGGCCCGCGGTGTAGGGGTACTGGATGACCATCCCCGTGAACATGGGGATCCCCTCGAGCAGGTGCATATCCCAGTGGGGACAGGTGTTGACCTGGGCCACCCGCACCAGCACCTCGTCCGGGCCGGGCTGCGGCACGGGCGCATCGGTCCACGAGACCTCGCCAGGCTTCAGGATCTGCAGGACCTTCATCGTCTTGGCCATGGTCATGGCTCTCCCGCGGGCGGTCGGCCATCAGAGGGGACGCCACCCGTATCGATCACCGGCCCCCGGGCGGCGATCAGCCTGCCCTGAAGGGCAATGTCCAGACGGTAACCGAGGGCCACCGGGTCCTCGGCTTCGCACGCATATACCACCAGCGAGTCCCATCCCATGCGCGCCAGGGCATCGGAGGCCTCTGCCAGGGCCTGCCCGTCGCGGCAACGGGCAGGCGCCTCCGGCCCTGGCGCCGGCCGTGGGCAGGCGGGGTGCGGCTGGCCGGCGCAGTCCACCACGAATACCGCCATGCGCCAGCGCGGCAGGGCAACGTCCGGACGGCCCGGCAGATGGGCTGGACCCAGCCGGAAACGGTACCCCAGCCGATGCAGGATGGCCCGGACCGTCCGCGCTGCCTTGTCTGTACCGCCTTGGGATCTCATAGGGCCCGCGCCGTTCGCCAAGCCGCCGCCCGCGGCCGGTCTCGGCCTGGCTTCAGGCCTCCGGGTTCGGAACGTAGGTGCCGCCGCGACAGGCCTTGAGGTAGTTCAGTCCGCGCACCTGGCCGGTCATCTCGAGGTCGCCCTTGTAGACCGGGTCATGCCAGCCCTCGATGTCGATGCTGCCGCTGAAGTTGTTCTGCCGCAGGATGGTGATGATATCGGCCCAGTTGCTATCGCCGAAGCCGGGGGTGCGGTGGTAGACGTAGGGTTTCGGCCCGTGCACGCCATGCTGTCGGATCACATCCCACGTCACGGTGGCATCCTTGCCATGCACGTTGAACACCTTCGGGGCCCAGGCGCGGAGCTGCGCGATGGGGTCAATGAGATGGACCATCTGGTGGCAGGGCTCCCACTGCAGTCCGAGGTTCGGCGCGGGCACGGCGTTGAACATCTTCTCCCAGGCTGCGGGGGTGTGCGCGATGTTCCAGTCGCCGGTTTGCCAGGTGCCGCCCATATCGCAGTTCTCGAAGGCGAGGCGCACGCCCTGGTCGGCGGCCCGACGCGCGAGTTCACCGTAGACCTGCGCGAAGCGGGGGATCGACTCGTCGATGCTCTTACCGCGGAGCCGCCCGGTGAAACCGGCGACCAGGTCGGTGTTGAACTTTCGGGCGTTGTCGATGAGGCGTTCCCAGCCCCGCACGGTCTCGAGGTCGTCCGGCTGGGTCTCGAGGGGGTTCCCGAAGATCCCCAGGCAACTGATGACCGCACCCGTGCCGCTGAGCACCTGGTTGGTCTCGGCCGCCAGGCGGTCCAGGTCGACGTCGCCGATCGTCTTCCAGAAGCTGATCTGGAAGCTCTCGAAGCCGTAGGGCAGGATCTGGCGGAGGTATTCAGGGTTCTTCTGCCCCCGGTTGACCAGCGTGCCGATGCGGATGCCTTCCTTGGTGAACATGCGTCGGGTCTCCTGCCTTGGCGGCGGCTGCGGGCGAGGCCGGGCCGCGGGTGTCAGGGCTCGATGTGTGTGTGTCGGTGCGCCAGGGCCCGCGCCCAGTACTCATCCAGCAACTCGATCTCGAACTCGGCCACCAGGTCGCGGATGGTGATCCCCTCCATCTCGTTGGTCAGGAGCACGCAGCCCAGGTAGCCAGGATCCGCAATCGTCACGCCGCGACCGTACTTCTGCTTCATGGCACGGAACTTGGCGTTGTTGTAGTCGATGTGGGCGAGGGTGCAATCCAGGTTCACCTGCGCCGTGACCCAGTGGTAGTAGTTGGTGCTGTAGGCCACGCGTTCGCCCAGGGGGTTGAGGAGGGTGCACTCGGCGCCAGCGACCGCACCCACAAAGTGGGCTCGACAGTCGTAGGCCCAGCAGGCCTGCATGAGCCCCCCGTGGTACATGCTGCAGAACACGATCAGGTCCGGACGCTGGGCCCTGACCTTGTGGCGCAGTTCCTCGAAGTTCAGGTCAAAGCAGATGGCACAGGCCAGGCTGCCGAAGTCGGTCTGGATCAGGCCCGCGTCGCGGCCGCAGAGGATCCCGGCCTTGGTGGTCTCCTCGATGACCAGGTGATTCTTGTTGTAGATCCCCACCACGTTCCCGGCCCGGTCCAGGATCTGCGTGGAGTTGCGCCAGGTCCCATCAGCCGCCTCCCGCGCCGCGGAGTAGGCGACGTAACAGTGTCCTTCCCGCGCCACGCCGGCGAAGGCGTCGCGCACCTGCTCCCCGCGCGCCCGGTAGTATTCCAGACGTTGCTCGATGGGATAGTTGGGGTAGCGGTCACAAGCCTCCGGCACCACGATCAGGTCGGGCCGGTCCGGAAGGACCAGCTCCACCTGGGCCCGCCAGTGACGGATCATTTCGTCGACGGCCTGCTGGTGCGGACGGCTCGGCTCGCCTGTGATGGGCCGCGGCCCCAGCGCGCTGATGGTGACCTTCCTGGCCATTGCCGGACCCTCGTCGCCAACCTCCACGGTGCGCACGGACCCACCGGGTCCACACCCCGGTCCAGGGCGGCACTATAGCCCGTGACCGGGGCAACGCCCTGCGGCCTGGCCGCTTTGTGCAGGACCTCCGCGGCGGTGTGCCTGCGGCCTCCCGGCGATGGCCTGGGCGGTCAGGCCTCCGGGAACATCATCGACATCCCGAACTCCATCTGGAACTCGGGGTCCAGGCTGAGGTCCACATGCCGCGCGCTCTCGGCGATGAGATCCGCCTCGCGGCGGAGTTCCTGGGCCAGCAGGACAGCCTTGGCGCCCATGCTGGAGGCATTGCCCACGAAGCGGATGCGTTCCACGGGGACCGGCGGCAGGAGCCCGATACGGCAGGCATTCTCGCGGCGGATGAAGTTGCCGAAGCCGCCCGCCAGCAGCACCGCCTCCAGGTCCGCCGGGCCGAGCCCCGCCTGCCGCAGCAGCAGGGTGATGGCGGCCCGGATCGCCCCGGAGGCCAACTGCAGCTCCCGGACGTCGCGCTGTACGAGGTAGACCGGCTCGCCGGAACGGGATTCGTGGGGATGCCCCAGCAGGACCTTGGTGTCGTTGCCGTCGGGATGCAGGCGCGCACGCACCGCCGGCGTCACGGCGGGGGGGGCCTCGGCCGCGGCGAGAATGCGCCCGGTGGCGTCAATGGCCCCGAGGTCCAGAAGCACGGCCACCGCGTCGATCAGGGCCGTGCCACAGAGCCCGGCCATCTGCCGGCCACCGATGACGTTGCAGGCCAGGTCCTGGCCGTCGAACAGGACCTTGTCAACGGCCCCCTCGGCGGCGCGCATGCCGGCGCTGATGCGGGCGCCCTCGAAGGCGGGCCCAGCCGCGCACGAGGCAGCCCGGAGCTGGCCCTGGTGCGCCAGGACGATCTCGCCATTGGTGCCGATATCGACGAACAGGATCGTCTCGGTCGTGCGGTGCACGCCATTGGCCAGGACCCCCGCCACCGTATCGCCGCCGACGAACCCGCCCAGGTTGGGGAAGATGTAGACACGGCCGGCCGGATGGATATGCAGGCCGAGCTCGTGGGCCAAGGCCCGTCGCGCCGCCCGGTAGGCCGGCACAAAGGGGACCTCCCCCAGCGCGGCGGGACTGATGCCGCAGAAAAGGTGCTGCATGGTGGTGTTGCCGGCGACGCTGGCCTCGTAGATGCGTGTGCGGGGCACGCCGGTCTCACGGCAGAGCCGCCCGATGATCTCGTTGAAGGCGTGCACGACAGCCCTCTGCATGCGCAGGATGTTGTCGCGGGACTCGCGCGCCGAGGCGATGCGGCTGATGACGTCGTCGCCGACGTTGATCTGGGGGTTCATGGCGGCGGCCACCGCGCGCTCGCCGCCGTCGGCCGTGTTCAGCAGCGTGCCCACCAGGGTGGTGGTGCCGAGGTCAAAGGCGACCGCATAGGTCTCAGCGGTCGCGTCTCCCGCTTCCCAGCCGAGCAGGTGTTCTTCGCAGGCCACGGCGGTGCCGCGGAAGCCCGAGGCCCGGAGTTGGTCCGGCAGGAGCGCCAGCTCGGCCAGGCCCATCTCGCCTGGACCGAAGGCGGTCGTGAGGCGCTCGAGGTCGGCCTGGGGGTGCTCCTGGTCCGGCAGGCCCAGCTCCAGGTACCGCGAGCGGATCGCGGGGGTGCCCCGGACGCGGGTCCCCGAGTCGGTCGTGAGGATCTGGGTCTCGCTCTCGAACAGCGACGAGGCGGGCACCTCGACGACAGCATCGCCATCCAGGGCGCACTGGCAGGCCAGGCGCCAGCCCTCGGCGATCTCCGCCGTCGAGAAGACACTGCCGCAGGCCTGGGTAGCCAGGCAGGCCCCACGCTCCACCCGCACGCGGCATTTGCCGCAGTTGCCGGCGCCGCCACACGGGTTGCGCAGCATGATGCCCGCACGCGCTGCGGCCTCGAGGATGCGCGTGCCTGGCAGGACGTGGACCGTGCGCCCGCTGGGCTGGAAGGTGACCTTGAGTTCTCGTCGGGGGGTCATGCGTGGCCTCTCAGGCTGTCTGCAGGCGGCTGGCGCCGGTTCACGGCGGGGATGCGGCAACAGGGGGTCGCCGCCTCCTCCGCGTCATTCGGTGAAGCAGCGTCGAACCAGGTCCGCCAGGGCGCCCAGTTCGGCCTGGGCCTGTGGGTCGTCCTCGCTGCGCCCCTCGTAGAGCAGTCGCAAGCCCCGTTTGAGGGCTTCATGGTGGGCATCGCAGCGGACGAGGTTATAGAGGATCGTCGCGGCGCGGTGGGCCTTGGCCGGGTCTTCGCCGTTGAGGTCGCTCAGGTAACCCGGCAGGGCCCGGCGATGGCCGCGGAACAGCTCGCGTGCCTCCTGTTCCCAGAAACGCTGGTGCACGGCCGGATCGGCCAGGATCGCCTCGCACCGCTGCAGGTACTCGGCAAAGGCCTCATGACCCGCCGGCGAGAGGTCCGCCAGCCGCAGCGAAGAGGTCTGTTTGAAGGGGTGCAGGGTCATGCGGGCGCAGTCCCCCACCGGGAACTCGATCTCGGCCGCCGAGCCGAGGAACCAGCAGGGCTGGGCCTGGAAACGCTCCTCCGTGAAGGGGTAGCCGAAGAGGAAATTGCCGAGGCTGAAGCACAACGGCACACCGTCGAAGCTCTCGATGGCCTGGGGGATGTGGGCATGGTGGGCCACCACGGCATCCGCCCCGGCCGCCGCCAGGCGCCGGCAGAAGTCGGCCGTGACCTGGGAGGGGATGGGCTGGTACTCGTTTCCCACGTGCAGCACCACCAGGATGATATCGGCCTCGGTCCGCACATTCTGGATGCTGCGCTCGGGCCACCAGGGGTCCAGTCGGGCCGCGCCGGGGCCGTCTTCCTGGGCTTGGGCGAACTCGCCCTCGCCGAAGTTGAACACGGCCACGGTCCGGTCACGCAAGCGGAAGGCCGCCGGGCGGCAGGCGTCCTCGTGGGTCATCCCGGCACCGCAGTAGGCCAGGCCCGCGTCCTTGAGCACGCGCAGGGTCTGCTCGAGCCCCTGGGTGCCCTGGTCGTTGATGTGGTTGTTGGCGAGGGTGAAGCAGTGGAAGCCTAGTTGCCGCAGAACCGGGGCCAGGGCAGGCTTGCAGAGGAAGCTCGGCCCGCATTTGGGGATGGGTGCCGACACATCACAGAGAGGGGTCTCCAGGTTCGCGATGACCAGGTCTGCGGCCTCCATCAGCGGCCTGACGGGCCCGAGCAACTCCGGCCCCTCCCCGGCCAGGAGGCGGTCATCGAGGCCGGAGTTGGGGCAGACGTCGGCCAGTACCAGGATGCGCAACTCGGCGTCCATATCCCCTTCGTCCTGTGTTGGAACGACCGCTCAGGCCGGACCCGCGGTCACCGGACCGTGTGCCCGGGCGGACTCCGGGCGCTGGGGTCGCGCCGCGGCCCGTCTGATCCTGTCGTGCTTCCGTCGGGCCGTCCCCCGGCTGGATCGCCAGGGTCCCGGCGCGGCCCGGTCGAGCTTGCCCGCCGGGGCACGGCACGGCCCCGGGGTTCATCGTCCCGGCGAACATACCGCGCCGAACGGCCAGGTCCAGCCGACCGGGAAGGAGGGGACCGTGCCCGGGCGCCCGACCGGGGGCGCGCACGCGGCACGCGTCAGCAGCGCGGCGGGGGGATACGGCGCATCGAAGCCAGCCCGGCTCCGCCTCAGACCGGATATTCCCCACCCCGGCAAGGCCGTGGTAGCGGAATATCCGCTATGGCCGGCATCAGGGGTCGCCCTGCTGGCCGGCCGCAAGCCGCTGCCTGTGCCTGGAGAGCTCCAGTTCCAGGTC
>Ga0172371_10011869_pt1 | contig 11551 bp, 6 predicted proteins | sample Lak12m_FD_114543 | JGI IMG/M metagenome (GOLD analysis project Ga0172371, IMG submission 114543) | Freshwater microbial communities from Kabuno Bay, South-Kivu, Congo - kab_022012_12m | ecosystem: Environmental > Aquatic > Freshwater > Lake | place: Democratic Republic of the Congo: South-Kivu...
CACGCGGAGGCTGGTTGTAACCCCCCATGACCAGGACAGGCGCGTGCCCGGTCCCGGTGTCTAGGAAAGGATAGGATCTCTCAGCTTGTTCTTACAGTCGGGAAAACAACCGTGAACGTGGAACCTTTGCCAAAGACGGAATCCACCCAGATGCGTCCGTGGTGGTTCTCGACGATCGACTTGACGATGGCCAGCCCAAGACCCGAGCCCGTCACCTTGGTGGAGACGTTGCTGCCCCGGTAGAATTTTTCAAAGATATGAGGCTGGTCCGCTGGGGGAATACCCGGGCCGGTGTCGGCGATCTGCAGGAGCAGTTGATCAGCCTCGACAGCCAGGGTGACGCTGATATCCCCTCCAACCGGAGTGTACTTGAGGGCATTCCCCAAAAGGTTATCCAGCATCTGACGGATACGCACCGGGTTCCCATAGATCAGAGGCACCACATCCGGTATCCTGGTTTCCAGGTTCAGTTTCTTTTCGGTGACCTGGTAACTGATATTGTCGATGGCCAGGTCCAGGACAGCATTCATGGATACGGTATCGACCGTGCCGGTGATACCAGCCTCGATCCTTCCCAATTCCAGGAGATCATTGATCAAAGCGGTCACGCTCTGAACGCTGACCTGCACCCGCCGGATAAAATCCCTCTGCTGCTCGTTTACAGGTCCAACCCTGTCAAAGAGTTCGATGTACCCCTGGATAGCGGTTAGCGGTGAGCGCAGATCGTGCGAGACGGTACTGATAAACTCGTTCTTCATGTGGTCGATCTGCTTGAGGTAGGTGATGTTCTGCATGGTGACCGCAATGCCGATCCCTGGGATGGAGGCATACTGGGCATTGAATACACGCTCATCCTCAAAGGTTATCTCATGGTATTGGAGCGGATTGGTCCTTCCCATGGTGATCAAATTGCGCAGGTCCTGATGAGGAATGACAGAGAAGACATTTTTTCCGATAATATCCTCTTCCTTGCCAATTCCAAAGGTTCGGCGCACAGCTGGATTTATGAGCAAGATGGCATCGTTCGGATCGAGAATAATGACCCCATCTTCAATATGGTCGAGGATTGTCTCCAATTTTTGGAGTTCGTTGACCCTCTGTTCAAGAGAGGCTGTTGTTCTTTTGACCTCACGGCGCGTCCAATCCCCCAGGCGCAGAGATTTCTTTAGTGCGAGCTCGACTGCGGCGGCTATATCAGCCGGTCTTAATGGGGGAAACAGGCAATCACTGACGCCGGCTTTCATAGCCTTCCGGAGGAGTTCGGTAGAGTCGTGGGCTGCAAATAACAATACCGGCAGAGTCGGGAAGCGCTCGATTAACAGGTTGGTAAAATTCAAACCACTTCCGCCCGAAAAGTTTTCTGAAATGATCAGCAGGGCAGGCGATGAATTCTGCAACGCTTTGTCCAGTGAAATCTGTTCTGGTGCAATGGCAACACGATATGCGGCAGCGGTCAAAGCCCGCTCAAACAATTGTAGAACCTGCTCATTATCAAGGGCTAACAATATCAAGTCAGATGGAGACATATTCTCTCTGCCCTTTTCTCGATAGAGACTCTGCCTCGCATACAGGATCATTTAATTTTTGAACCCGCAGGTAAGCTTCCCGAACTCGTCGTTCAGTCTCCCGTTTGACCTTATTAAATTTGAAACCGGATTTCCAGTGGCTACAGAATTCCCACACCAGGCGCAGACCACGCTCCACCACTGATAACACTTCGTCTTCCCTGGCAGGCCAGAGAAGGTAATCATTCGCATCCAGTCGGTTAGCCTGAATGACATCATTTACATGACTTATTTTTGCATTCACGATCCCAAGAATTTGCAGACGTTGAGAAATCAATGCCACCAGCAGATCTTTACCACTAAAACCCTGCATATAGTTTTTGGGAGTGAACAAAACCGGTGTAAACTTAACCACCTGTTGGATAGCTTTACTGGCATCTGATACGACTAACACCTGGTAAAAAGGAATTTGAAATGCCTGCCGGAAGATCTGGCCACAGATCTCAGGATAACATTCAACCAATAGAATTCGGTCATGATTTCTTGGCATGGCTAGGATATAAACCCAATTTTTCTTTTTTTTTATTTCCTATCAGCAATTGTAACACTTTATGTAAAGGAAGGTACCCGGTTATGGATGGTCATGTCTGGTGGCGGGATAGGGTAATCTATCAAATTTACCCTCGATCTTTTTCGGACAGCAACAATGACGGACTGGGAGATTTGCCGGGCATTACGAGTCGACTTGACTACCTGGCAAAGCTGGGGATCGATGCCATCTGGCTGTCACCCTTCTATCCAACGCCGGATGCGGATTTTGGATATGACATCAGCGACCATACCCAGGTCGATGCGCGATTTGGAACCTTACAGGATTTCGACCACCTGCTGGAGCAGGCGCATGCCCGTAGAATACGAGTCGTGCTCGATCTGGTATTGAACCACACCTCAGACAAGCATCCCTGGTTCCTCGAGTCCCGCTCTAGTTTGACCAACCCCAAACGGGATTGGTATCTTTGGAGAGAGAAGAAGAATAACTGGCAAGCCGTTTTCGGCGGTTCCGGGTGGACGTTTGACACTCTCACCGGTCAGTATTTCTATCATATGTTCCTGGCGGAACAACCGGATCTCAATTGGCATAACCCTGAAGTACGCAAGGCGCAATTGGATGTAGTCCGTTTCTGGCTTGAGCGCGGCGTGGACGGATTCCGCCTGGATGTTTTTAACGTTTATTTCAAGGATGCAGAATTCAAGGACAACCCTGTCAAGATGGGGGTTCTTCCATTTGACCGGCAAGTCCACTTGCATGATACCAACCAGCCGGAGATGTACCCTTTGTTGGAAGAGCTACGAGGCATCCTGGAAGCCTATCCGGAGCGATATTCAGTTGGTGAGACATTCCTGGCCACACCCATTAAAGCTGCCAGCTATGTTGACGATCATTTATTACACGCTGCCTTTAGTTTTGATTTCACCCAAAGCAATCTTTTTTTTCCATGGAACCCCGGTTGGATCTTAAAACAGGTTCTAAAACGGGAAAATATATTCAAGGATCACCTCTGGCCGACAACCGTCATGAGCAATCACGATCTACCTCGTGCCGCAAGCAGATATTCCGCAAATGAAGAAGATGACCAGACCCGTTTAGCGATGACCCTGTTGATGACCTTAAGGGGTACTCCATTCTTATATTACGGCGAGGAAATAGGCATGCGGGATTTGAAATTAAAACACAGCCAGATCATGGACCCGCCCGGGAAACGGTTCTGGCCTTTTTACAAGGGCCGGGATGGGTGCCGAAGCCCTATGCAATGGGATGAATCCGATCTCTCAGGGTTTTCCGGAGCCAATCCCTGGCTTCCGGTTCATCCTGATCATTACGAGCGTAATGTAACCCGACAGGATCAGGATCCCGATTCGATGCTCAATTTTACGCGTAAATTAATTGACTTGCGCAAAATCCACCGAGCCTTGCGCCAGGGCAATTTTATTTCGCTGCCTTCCAGGAAGCGGCAGGTGCTGACTTATATGCGCCAGGTTCCAGAGGAAACGATCCTAATAGCAATGAATTTCTCAAAGCGAAAGATCAAAGTTTGTTTCGACTTCGATCTAAGCAAGGAGAAATGGAAACCATTGTTACCTGAATCTGGGATAGAACCCAATGAGAATGGGACTCTGGAACTTGCGCCACATATGATCTGCATCCTTATAAAAGGCGATTAAACACATAGGCAATCCCAATGGGTGCCTTATGGTTTTATCACATATCTCCCAGTGGAAGGCGATTGATCATTTTTCAAAATCTGCTTGCCTTTTGGCTTCAAACCATTATACTGATAAGCAGATATGGATATCTTTTCTGCTCACGCCTTCATCCCGGGGAATTATCCCGCCAAACCTGAACCTTTGGGACGTTTCCTGCCTGTGATCCCGACCGGTGTCGTTCAGAAATATTTAGCTGAGGCAAATATTCCAGAAGGGGCTTATATCCTGGATCCATTCGGAGCATCCACCCGATTCATCATGGAAATGGCACGGTCCGGTTACCGTGTGTTGGCAGCAATCAATAATCCCATTACCCGGTTCATGATGGAAATCGAATCTGACCCACCAACGCAGGCTGATCTGCAATCTGCCCTTTCTGAATTGGCTTCAAGCCGAAAAGGGGAGGAGCGTCTGGAAACCCACCTGCAATCGTTATACCTGACAAACTGTCCGCATTGCCAAAGCAGCATCCCTGCCCAGGCGTTTACCTGGGAACGCAATGCGGCATTTCCTTCCACCCGCATTTTGCATTGTACCGAGTGTGGTATTGAGGGTGAATTTGAAACGACTCCTGAAGATCACAAAATAATCTCACGATTAACCAATACAAAGTCGCTTCATGAAGCGCGAGCCCTGGAAAGGGTGGCTGCAATTGGAGATCCTGACCGCAAATTTGCGCAAGAAGCGCTTGAATATTACCTGCCGCGAGCCATTTATGGGCTGATCACCATCATAAATAAACTGGATGGGTTGTCGATCACTCCCCGTCAACACCGCGACCTGACAGCCCTGTTGTTGACGGTATGCGATGAAACCAACACGCTGTGGGCATACCCAACGGAGCGTCCACGCCCGCGTCAGCTGGTCATTCCCCCACGATTTCGGGAAATTAACATCTGGCTGGCCCTTGAAAAAAGTGTGGAAACCTGGGCTTCCTCTGAAAAGGATTCCACCATCAGCATCTGGCCGACCCTGCCAACTGACCACTCATCCATCTGCATTTTTGAAGGCACCCAACGTGAACTGGTGAACCACCTGGAATCCATACCTGTCCAGGCTGTCGTTTCGGTACTGCCACGACCCAACCAGGCATTTTGGAGTCTCTCTGCTTTGTGGGCAGGCTGGTTATGGGGTCGCGAGGCAGTGGCTCCATTCAAAGGCGTTTTACGCAGACAACGCTATGATTGGAACTGGCATGCAACTGCGATGTATGCTGCCTTCAAAAATCTTTACCCCCATCTATCCATAATAGCACCTGTTTTCACCCTGCTGCCAGAGCCCGAACCTTCTTTTCTATCTGCCGCTTTACTTGCAGCAAGTTCTTCCGGTTTCAATTTGCAAGCCATTGCCCTGCGAAGTACGGATGACCCAGTGCAAATTCACTGGCAGAAACGTGCTTTTTTACATAAGGAAACTACCCAGATCGAAGCATCCAGTTTACAACAGGCACTGAAGAAATATCTTGAAAAACGCGGCGAACCGGTGTCCTACCTGACACTCCATGCAGCCTGTCTTGCGCACATGGCTGAGATCCATTGCCTGAACTGGCAAGGGGATGCCCTGGTTAAATTACACGCTCCCATCCAGGAAGTCCTGAATAATGGACAGTTCAACAGATATGGCGGCTCATTGCACAGCCTCGAGATCGGCTTATGGGGGTTGGGAACTCATTCCTTTGGCATATCGCCGTTGGCTGACGAAGTTGAAATCGAGGTGGTACAAATCCTGACGCACAACCCTGGGGCATCCCAGGAGGAAATTGAGGTATCAATCAACCAAAAATATCCCGGGTTATATACGCCACAGCTCAACTTTGTTAGCAATGTGCTCACTTCATATGCCATTCAAACCGACAATGGATGGGTCCTGCGCCCCGAAGATTCTGCAAAACTACGCAAAAAAGACTTAAAAAACATGACCAGCCTTCTGGAAACCTTGGGGAAAAGATTAGGATATCAGGTGGCCCATTCAGAAAACAATTATCAAGCCATCCTGTGGCTTGATAATGGATCGGTAATATATTCCTATCATATTAAAGCATCCGCTGTAATCGGGAAACTGATCACGCAAGGGGCAGCTTCGAAAGTCGTTTGCTGTTTAGTGATACCGGGTGGGCGAGCTGGTTTACTGTCCTATAAACTAGACCGTAATCCAGCCCTAAAATCATTTGCTCAAAAATGGCAAATACTCAAATACCGCCAGATAAGATCGTTGGCTGAAGATAAAACACTCACCCGCCAGGACTGGATAGATAAAATGGGTTCTGATCCCATCACCCAGCCCGAACAAATGCGATTGTTATAAGGAGTTTCGCTAAATGGTGGGGCTCAGCCCTTAATTTCCTAGTTGGATGAAAGACCCATATTCCACCCAACATCTTATTTTCTATTTGTTTTCTTAGAACCACATAGAATAAAGAGTTCTAACTTGTAAGAAAATGATGAGGCAGCCAACAACGATCATTATGACCTTTGCGGACAATTTCCTGGTTAATAAAGCCCCCAGGGGGGCAGCGCAAATACCACCAATGATCAAACCTAAAATGATCTTCCAATTGGTCAATCCAATGGTTGCAATAAAAACAATCGATTCTGTAACTGTAACAAAAAACTCGGAAAAATTCACAGATCCAATAGTCTTCCTGGGTGAATGCCCGGTGGAAATTAATGTTGAAGTGACAACCGGACCCCAACCTCCACCACCAATGGCATCACAAGACCCACCTACAAGACCCAATCCCACCAACAGACCTGTTCTTGGCTGCTTTTCTTTCTCATCTGAAATTGTGAAAGCTTTGTAAAGAATCCGTATACCCATTAATAACAGGTAGATGGAAATATAAGGCTTAATTAGCTCACCATCGATACTGACCAGGATATAAGCTCCAATGGCCCCACCTATCATCCCCGGAATTAACAGGCTTAGGACCATTTTCTTATCGATATTTCCCAACTTTAAGTGCGACAGACCAGAAACAAAGGTAGTCACAACCTCAGAAGCATGAACACTTGCACTGGCAGCTGCAGGGGGAAGTCCAAGATTTAGAAGAAAGCTATTGGCTGATACCCCATACGCCATTCCCAAGCTACCATCAATTAATTGCGCGATAAACCCAACCAGAACAAACAGAAGAATATTCATGTCCATGAAATATCATCCTTGTATTCTTAATGATCCAGTCTGACTTACATTCTCAATTATGATCCACACCAGGGGTAGATCCTCTTCCTTCAGGTGATCATTTTCAATGCAAAAAACTCCGGTCCTTCAGAAAATCTATGATCATGCGGGCATTTTCTTCAGGCGTGGTTTCAACAGTGCTCAGGATAAGCTCAGGATTGACCGGTTCTTCATAGGGATCGTCAATCCCTGTGAAACCCTTCAATTCACCCCGTCGGGCTTTTGCATAAAGACCCTTGATGTCACGCTGCTCGCAGATCTCCAGGGGGGTATTGACCCAGATCTCAATGAATTGATCAGCTCCTGCCATCTTGCGGGCCTCGTTACGGGTGGATTGATATGGACTAATAGCAGCACAAATAACTGTCCCGTTGTGGCGAGTGATCTCACCTGCTACAAAACCTATGCGCAATATATTCGTATCGCGGTCCTCCTTGCTGAAACCCAACCCCTTGGAAAGATGGGTACGAACAACATCGCCATCCAAAACCGTGGCCTGGCGGCCGTACTCCATCAACATCGGAACAAGTGCTTCAGCTATGGTCGATTTTCCACATCCGCTCAAACCGGTAAACCAGAGGCAGATGCCCTGCTTATTCTTTGGGGGATGCACCTCGGCTAGAATCTCGGCTGTCTCTTTTCTTGTAAACCATTCGGGTAACAACCTGCCCTTGGCAAGATAATCATCGCGCACCTGCGTCCCAGAAATATTGGCCACTTTGGCATCCTGAGGAATATTATCTTCTTCTACATAAACTTCATCATCCGGAAGATAAACAAGCATCTTAAATGGCACCATCCTGACACCTATCTCTGTTTCGTATTGGCTCATCATATCCTGAGCTTCATAAGGACCATAGAATGGCTTACCAGTGCTATCATTTCCAGGACCAGCGTGATCACGACCAACTATGAAGTGGTTGGCACCATAATTCCGGCGAACAATGGCATGCCAGACCGCCTCTCGGGGACCAGCCATGCGCATCGCCAACGGCAGCAAACTTAGAACAGTGCGCTCCTTATCGTAATAATTATCATACAATGCTTTATATACACGAACGCGAGTGTAATGATCCACGTCACCAGGCTTTGTTAAGCCCACTACAGGATGGATCAATAAACTTCCACCGATCTCTTCAGCAGCGCGCTTGGTGAGTTCTTCATGGATGCGGTGCATTGGATTGCGGGTCTGAAAAGCCACGACATTTGCATGACCTTTGGCTTCCAACAATGCCCTCACCTGGGCCGGGGTATGACGGATGTCCACAAAATCATAATAGGTGGGCATATTAAGGATTTTGAGTTCACCCGAGATACAGAGATCCCCCCAGCGGTCCATCTCAGAAACCATAGGATGACGATTATCCGTGGTACCCAGTACCAGGCGGGCTTCACGCTGGGTATCCCAGGTAAAAATCTCTTCCATGCGCATGACCGCAATCAAATAATTGCGGGAATCACGCAATGCCACCCATTCTGCATGAGTGGGAAGATCTGCCTTATTTACGGTCAGTGTAATGGGAATTGGAAATAGAGTGCCATTTTCCAGTCGCATCTCGGTAAGAACACGTTGATAATCACGATTGCCCATGAAACGATCCAGGGGAGAAAACCCACCACTGGCAAGCAATTCCAAGTCGTGTAAAGATCTGGCAGATAATTGAATGGAAGGGTAATGATTTGCCTGTTGGACGAGTTCCTGACGCATTTCACCCGTTTGGAGCAAATCGACCAGGTTTCCACCATAAGGGGACACCAGGACGTCTTCTAAATTATTCATTGTGGGAAATCTCCTTGTTATTAATATCACGAGTATTATTATACACGTGTAGGAACAATTCATTAAAAATAACGACGAACTCAATCAAAATATCTTATTTACACCGACATTTAGCTCATCCACCCGTGGTACAAGTGTGAGGTCTGGTGCGAATGAAATTGGATTGAACAAATTTTGAAGAAAAATCAGAAACTACAACATCAGGTTTCGTTATTCTGGAGGATTTGAGTATATTATTCGAAATATTTTCTACTCAGCTACCCTCACAAATACCATCCAAGAATTGCAACTTTTTAACTACCGCTTGAATTATTGGTGGTCACAATTCATTTACATGTGAACATGAAAAGGCAGGATTCCTCCTGAAACACAGCGGACGTGCCTTAGGAGGAATCCCGTCAGTGGATTGGAAAGCAGACTTTATGAATGACTACAATTTCCGACTGGAAATCCCCTGCGGGGACCTGCGGGAATCCCACCATACTTAAGAGATATGCATTTATTTCAGCATGTTTCGCAAAACTGTTTGCAGGATGCCACCATTGCGATAGTACTCAACTTCAACTGGTGTATTTAGAAGCAACCTGGCTTTAAATTCGATGGTTTGACCTTTTGCTTTCGATGCTGTTACTGATACCTTACTCTGCGGGAGCATGTTGTCATTCAATCCTGAGATGCTGAATATTTCTTCACCCGACAATCCCAACGATTCGGCATTCTGCCCGTCTTCAAACTGGAGCGGTAAAACACCCATCCCAACCAGGTTGGAGCGGTGAATGCGCTCGAATGATTCAGCGATGACAGCTTTTATTCCCAATAAGAGAGTACCTTTAGCAGCCCAATCCCGGCTGGAACCCGTACCATATTCTTTACCTGCCAACACGATCGTCGGTACTCCTCGGGCAGCATATTTCATGGCCGCTTCATAGATGCTGGTGTCTTCTTCCGGGTCGCCAAAATAATGTGTCATCCCGCCTTCAACACCAGGAACCAACTGGTTCTTTAATCTTATATTTGCAAATGTGCCGCGAGTCATGATACGATCATTGCCCCGACGGGAACCATACGAATTGAAATCACGTATGGCCACACCCTGTTCCTGGAGGTATTTTCCTGCCGGGCTGTTGCTGGAGATGTTACCTGCCGGAGAGATATGGTCCGTGGTGATCGAATCGCGCAACAAAGCCAGGACACGCGCACCCTTTATATCGGTGACATAGGGAATCTCCAAGCCCAGGTCCTGGAAAAATGGGGGATTCTGGATATAGGTGGAGGCATCATTCCAGGCATACAAATCCCCGGCAGTGACCTTGACATCTTTCCACATATTACTGCCTTCAAAAACATCATTGTATTTTTGAACAAACATTCGGGAATTTACTTTTGTGATGACATTATCCAGAACCTCCAGGGAGGTTGGCCAAATATCTTTGAGAAATACCGGCCTGCCATCTTTTCCAATCCCAAGCGGTTCGGTCTGCAGATCAATATCGACTGTACCCGCCAGCGCATAAGCAACGACCAAAGGAGGTGAAGCCAGATAATTGGCCTTGACCTGGGGATGAACGCGACCTTCAAAATTACGGTTACCTGATATCACCGCAGCAGTTACGATATCCTCCTTACCAATGGCTTTGGCGACTTCACCAGGCAGGGGTCCGGAGTTACCAATACAGGTCGTGCAACCATACCCAACCAAGTTAAAACCAAGTCTAGCAAGAGATTCGAGCAATTTCGCATTTCTTAAATATTCCGTTACCACGAGTGAACCAGGGGCAAGGCTTGTTTTAACCTGTGGTTTAACTGTAAGACCCAGCTCGAGGGCTTTCTTCGCTACCAAGCCTGCAGCGATCATTACGGACGGGTTGGAAGTGTTAGTGCATGATGTGATTGCTGCAATCACAACTGTCCCATGACCGATGGCATATGAGTCACCATTTGTACCTACAGTGGCTTTACGGTCAAGTTCTTCCGGTTCTAACCCAAATCCGCGTTCCTTGACCGGAGCCGTTAAGGCATTCTGAAAAGTCATCTTCATCTCAGAAAGGTTCACCCGGTCTTGTGGTCTTTTTGGTCCAGCCAAACTGGGTTGAACTGATCCGAGATCCAATTCCAAGGTATCGGTATATTCCGGGTCCGGGCTGTTTTCATTCAGGAAAAGATCCTGGACATCACAATAGGTCTCGGTAATTCTGATCAATTTTTCAGAGCGACCGGTCAAGCGCATGTAATTCAGAGTTTCCTTGTCGACCGGAAAGAATCCCATGGTGGCACCATATTCAGGCGCCATGTTGGCAATGGTGGCTCGATCTGTGAGGGCTAGCGATTTCATTCCAGGACCATAGAACTCGACAAATTTACCAACCACCCCTTTGGCACGCAGCATCTGCGTAATGGTGAGTACCAGGTCTGTGGCTGTTATGCCATCCATTAAGCGACCATGCAGTTTAAAGCCGATCACATCAGGCAGGAGCATATCCATGGGTTGACCGAGCATGACCGCTTCAGCTTCGATGCCACCTACACCCCAACCAACCACACCCAAGCCATTTATCATGGTGGTGTGGGAATCCGTTCCCACAAGTGTGTCGGGATAAAGGATGGTTTCCCTGCCTTCCTTTTTTAACAGGACGACCTTTGCCAGATATTCCAGATTGACCTGGTGAATGATTCCCGTGGCTGGAGGCACCACGCGAAAATTATCAAAGGCTTTTTGTCCCCACTTGAGAAATTCGTAGCGTTCAAGATTTCGTTGAAATTCCATTTCGGTGTTGCGCTGCATGGAATCACCTGTTGCAAAAAAATCAACCTGAATGGAGTG
>Ga0172371_10011871_pt1 | contig 11549 bp, 7 predicted proteins | sample Lak12m_FD_114543 | JGI IMG/M metagenome (GOLD analysis project Ga0172371, IMG submission 114543) | Freshwater microbial communities from Kabuno Bay, South-Kivu, Congo - kab_022012_12m | ecosystem: Environmental > Aquatic > Freshwater > Lake | place: Democratic Republic of the Congo: South-Kivu...
CGCAGCGCGTATTCATGAAAGGGGTTGGGACGGCTCGTCCCCAGTTCCGCCCTGCCGGTGTTCAGGAATCCGGGGACGAGGCCGTCCCCACCCCCGCCATAAGGCTTCATGCATACGCGCTGGGATCAGCCGGAATGCCTCAGCCCCAGCGGTGATTCAGTTGCCTTTCGGAGGGACGAGCACGGGATTGTTGGTGCGGTTGCCCACCGAGTCTTCGGGCAGGAGTCCCTTCAAAGTGCGCCACGGGTGGAAGGGCATCTGAAACGGCAGCAGCATGACTTTCGGAATGAGCCACACCGGTTCCGCTTTGGGCTCCCCGAGCGTGCCGCTAACTTTGTATTCAAACAACTTGGTCACCGGCCAGAACACGGTGCTGACGACCGGGCCGACGAGCCAAACATCGCGCATCAAGCCCGCTTCGACTCGGGCTTTGACATTGCTCTCGAAGTCCACCGTGCCCCGGTACTGCAGTCGCAGGCCCGTGGCGCGGATCTCCAGGTCGCTGGAGCGGATGATCCCGTTGGTGATGCCAAAGGTGCAGGTGCCGGCACTGGCGCGGCTACTGCCCAGTCCGGGCGACATACCGTCGAGCACATCCGAGAAGACCCCGAAAATGGGGATATTCCAGATCAAACCGTCCTGGAGCTGCAGATCGCCGAAACCGTTCCAGGTCTGCAGGTCACTGGTATTCGCGTTGGTGATGACCAGCCGGCCGCTCAGATCGCCTCTTAGATTATACGTCTTGGCGAACAAGTCGCCCATGAGCGTCTGTAACTCGGTGTTGGTCGTGGTCAGATCGAACCGATAGTCCGTTGGTGCGCCGTGATGGAAATCGAACGCAGCCTCACCCGTGGCAGATCCGCCATAGAACTGCATGTGAACATTGCTTAAAGTCAGGTGTTGGCCCAGCCAGTGAACGTGGCCGTCAACCCAAGGCAGATGAAAGCGCCACCAGTTGAACGGACCACCTTTAAGCTCAAAGTGCAGGTCCGCATCGTCTTCACCGTGCATCGGAATGATGCCATGGACCTTCGCGACCGGCGGTTGCTCGAACTGATAGGATTCGATGGCGCGGGCAACGTGGGGGCCAATGGCGCGAGCGACCACCATCGGCTCGACGGTGCTGAACCCGTTGGTGAGATAAACCTTCTGGCCGATAAAGTCCGCGCCCAGGCCGTCCGCGGCAGCCTGCCTGGCACCGCACTGGACCTGCGGCCCGATGAATTGCAGGAAACGATTTGTGTATTGAATGGCGGTCTGGACCCCGCTGATGGCCTCGCCGCGGAAAGTGAAATTAGTCAGGCGGGCCTGGCCCTGGCCCCCAATGTGGTCGAGGTCATTCCACCGGCCATAGACCTCGGCATCGAGCATCGGAGGTTGGGTGAAAGTGAACAGGTCGAGGACGCGCCGCTCGCCGGGTCCCAGCGCCGGGCGCAGTGCGCCTGGATCCACGCTGCTGTGAAACTCCAGCCGGAAATCCTTGGTGCCTTCGTCTGACTCAAGCGCCGCCTCGAACCGGCCTTCGGGCCGGGTGAGCGTTAAATCCGGCAGGCGCCAAACCCGGTTTGAGTAGCTGACCTGCGAACGGGCGGTTGCGAACCCGACCCCGCGATAGGCTCCGCCGTGCTCAAGGTTGAATTCCCCCTGCAACCGAATAGTGGGTTGGAAGGCGGCGCGCCAATCAGGAGGGCGGTTGGTCCAGGCCGGCAGTACGAGTGAAATCTCTCCGCGCAACTCCGGCGGTTGGTCCGAGGCAAGAGATGCCAGCCAGCGTTCGGCATCCTCGGCCAGGAGCGGCGCTATGCGATGTGGGTCGAGGTTGGATGAGAAATTAAGCGTAAGGGCGCGCGTCGCCACGTCCAGGGCGGCGTGGGCGGCCAGTCGCCCTTGTTCACCCCTCGCCGCCAGGTTAGTGATAACCAGCTCAGGCGCGCGCCAGCTTCCGCTGCCCGCGATCACCTCGGCAGCCAGTTTGGAGGATCGCAGGTCCGTGACCTGAGCATCCCAATCCAGGATGTAAGGTTCAAACCACGCCCAACCCGCCCATGACGCATCCGCACGCAACGGCGCGCCGGTTGGGGGCGCAGCCAAATGGGCATTCAAACGAATCCCCTTCGCGCGGGCCCATTTGGTGTTCACCTGATCGCACTCAAGCTGGCCGTGGCCGGCCACCGGCACAGCGTTAGTCAACGCATGAACCCATTGCGCGTCGAACCGGGCGTCGGCGGTGCTGCCCCATCGGGTGCCAACGTGGCTGGCGCGCAGCGTGAGGTTCGCGTTCACCAAATTGGTCCCCCCCGGCAACGAGTTGGCGTGCAGGGTGAGCTGCAAATTAGTGGCACTGGCCCATTGGGTTTCGGCCTGCCCCGCGCAGAGCGTGAGATCACCATTGGCCAGGTTGGTGTGGTGCCCCACCGAGGCGAGGTGGAGGGTAAGTTGCACGTTCCTGGTCCTGGACCAGGTTGTTTGCACCTCGTCGGCCTCGAGGTTCAAGTCCGCCATGGACAGTCCGTTAGTCGCTGGAGGATAAAGGCGGATACCAAACCGGCCCCGCGCTACGGTGCCCCAGGGGGTTTCGGCCCCGGGAGCGCTTGCGGTCATGCGGACGGCAAAGCTCTGAAGGTCCCGCGCGTCTCCACGGACATCGAGCGCCAATTCTGGCGGCGCGGAGAAATGAATGCGTTCGAGCAGGTCAGCAAGCTGGCGCAGGCGATTCTGCCAAAGCTCGGCCGGGGCCGTTTGCCGGGCGTGGAAGAACCGCCAGTCCCTCACGGCCGACGCGTTGGTCAACGTGCCGGTCAACTTGATCTTGGCGCCGGCAAAGGCGGCGGTGAAGTGGTCCAACGCCCATTCGTCATTGGGCAGGAAACGCAGGTCGGTCTGGATATTCTCAATCGTCAGCTCTCGCGGTGCCTGGTTGGTATCGGGAACCGGCCAGGCCAAGCGCCCCTGCCTCAGCATGAGCGAGTCCACCTGGAGCTGGAGCCGCGTCATGGCGCGGTGATTCAGTCGCACCTGGGCTTCCTGAATCGTGAATTGCGGGCTGAACGGTTCATCCGCACGCTCGAAGCGGAGGTTTTCGGCGACCAGGCCGCGATACCAACGCAGCCGCAGCCGGGAGAACTGAAGGTCCAGGCCGCGGGCCCGCAGGTTCTCCAACAACGGGTTCTTCACGAAACCCGGAAGACCGACCTGGTTGAGGTAAACGAAGGTGGCGACCAGCGCGAGAACCACCAACCACATCGCAATGCGGAACCGGCGAAAATAGATGCGGCAGATCCGCCAAAAGCGGCTTTTGGTGCGAGTCGCCATGGGCGGGTCAGGGCACGTCCGCGGGAATCGTCAGATGGCCCACCACATCCTGATAGAGAGCCAGCGGAAACTCTAAAATCCACAGTGTCCCCTCTAGCGTCACGGCGGCGTAGGGAAAACCGGATGGGGCTTCGCTGCCGAATTCCACGTTCACCTTATCGCCGTTCTTCAATTCGAGGGTGATTTGAAGGCCCTTGTCGCTGAATCCGTAACGGGAGCGGTTCAGCTCGCCTCGGGCGGCCCAACACGACGCGGTGAGCTGGCACAGGCCGCGCACCGTCTCCTCCACCGCGAGGTCGTTGATCATGCCTTGAGTAATGAGCGACCAGCGGTGCGGGCCGTTGCGCTTCATCTGCCGCACTTTGCCCGCCTGGTGAATGATGACGCGGTCCACGTCGTTCGTCGAAAGGTTCCAGATCCTGCGTTCTCGCATCTCCCAGCTTGCCGCAGGCAGGCGATGGAAGTCGTTGCTGGCGAGGCCATAGACGAACCCCTCATCCGCGCGCCGGGCGAAGGCGCCACCCGCCTGGTTGGTCCCGAAACTCAGGTCCGCCATGATTGCATTGGATGCGCCCGCCGGTAAGTTCGTCGGGGCGGACCGCAAGATGTAACGCCGCGTTGGCGGGGTCAATCCGTAGCCCGGCAAATCGGGTTCAATGACCACGTCAATAAACTGGTTCACCCTCAGATTATTCAGCAGGGAGAGGAGATCTTTCACCAGCCCAGCATCAGCCGGGAAGTCCTGCGGGAGGACACGCCACGTCCCGTTGGTCTGCCGCTCGAGTGAAAACCTGTCCTCGCCGCTGACCTCGAAGACTGCCGGGGCAGCCGGCAAAGCCACCAGATATGGGTCGCGAAAGTCGTTGACCTTGTCGCGCCAAGGCACCAGCAGATCATTAGCCACGCAGACGACTGTATTCTGACCCAGTCGGCGGGCATAGACCAGCCGCGGGTCGTTGGTCGGGCTCCTGCCAAACTGGAGAAGAGCTGCGGTGTTGGTTTCCAGACCGAAGGCAAGCTCCAATTCAGGCGGTTGCAGACCAAAGGAATCCAGGTCGGGTCTCGCATCGTCCGCGACGAACTTCTGGATGCGCAGGCTCTGCAAGGCCTCTAAGGCATTGTCCAGCTTGACGTTGTCGGCCCGGGCCGGCAGTGGGTAAATCATGCGCCATGGACTATTAGTGGCCGCGCGCGCCAGCCCCACAATCCTCGTTCCGTTGGTCACCGCCAAGTGATCGAAAGCCAGGCTCCTCAAATCAATCAGCGTGGTATCTCTCCAATCATCCACGCTGCGGGGCAGGTATTTCAGAATTTCCGCATCCACCACATAGACAACGCCGACGACCTGCAAGAAGACCTGGTCACCTGGGGCAGTCCTTGCGCCAACCTGGATCAGCACATGGTAATCGGGCTGCTGCAATGTAATCGTCGCCTGGGGACTGTCGAAGCCATACTCTTCGTCCGCGTTGGGCCGTTCCCTCAACTCGCTCGGGGTGATGATAGAGGCCGGGGTCAACCGTTCGAGTGCGCTCAGGAGGCCTTCCACGCTCGCCTTCTGGGCGGGATAGACGCGCGGTTCGGTCAGTTGCCACACCCCATTGGTGCGTTCCGCCTGGATGGTCAGCCCGTCGGCCGGGCGAACCTGCACACTGGTCACGGCTTCCGCCTTGATCCCGGGGAGGACCTTGTTAGGGCCTGGAGATGCCCTGCGGGCATGCTTCTGATAAAAGAAGATACATGCGAACAGCCCGGCGGCCAGGATCAACCAGAGCCAAGTGCTTCGGGGATTCATTTATCGTCGGCGTCGCAGCCAGACCAAGCTGCCGAGGACCAGCACCGCCCCTGGAAATGCGCCCAGCAAAATCCACTCCGCACGCCGCAGCTCAGACCGAGTCATCACGATCTTGAACGTCCGGAAGGGCCGTGGGCCGGGACCCTGGGCAGACTGGGTCCGCTCCAGGAGCCACCCGACGGCGTAGCCGGCAAAGTCGCGGTTGCCCAGCTTATCAATTTCCTGGTTGCCCAGAAACATCGAGTCCCCCGCGACGACCATCCGGGTCGTGCCGCGCTCGGCGATCACATCCTTGATGGCGCCTTTTTCTACCGCCGCGATGAACGGGAATTGGTGGCGTTCCTTGTTGGGATCGCCCTCGATAAACGCCCGTGTACTGGAGAAGGCGACCACTTCGACGCGCGGGGCGTCGGCGGCCTGCGGAGAACGGGAATCGAGTTTGCCGACCGGCCGGGGCCGGATGAGGTAAAGCCCGGTTTTGGCTCCGAGCAGGGGATTGACAATGGGGTGCGTCGTGAAGGCGCTGACGATGACATCGAACCCCTGATCGGAACGCTCGGGGTCGTTGATAATGACATCCCCCACCCGGACGCCCCATTTGGCCAGGATCTTTTCCAGCCCGACGGCCCGATCCAGTCCGGTCCTCTCGTCCAAGGAATTGGCGTTAAAAAGCGCCAGGAGGCGACCGCCCTCGTTGAGATAGGTCTCGATCTTCTGCAACTCCGTGTTGGGGATCGAGGTGGTGGGGCCGGCGACAATCAGGAGGTTGCAGTCCGGCGGCACTGCGTTGGTGCCGAGCAGGCTCAGCGGCGCGAGCCGGATGTTGTTCTGCGCCAACAGCGAGGCGAACTTCAGGTAGCCGAGCCGCTGGTCTCCGCTTTCGAGGCTGTGCTCGCCATGGCCGAACAGGTAGCAGGCGCTGAAGGGCTTGGCGCTGGTAACATCCAGCAGCGCCTGGTTGAACGCCGTTTCGCCCAGGAACCCGGTAATCTTGCGCTGGAGGACGCGCTCCTCCTTCTCGTTGCGGAGTTCCTCCAGGACATATTTCGCGAGCATGTCGCCCGGCACAACCCGTGGCTTCCCCTCGCAATCGAAGATGACCAGGTTCTTGTCCGTGGGAGCGGTGAGCCGGTAATGGGCTTTGGCCTTCCGCGCCGCGCCGGCGTCGCGGGTGTAATCAATCGTCTGAGTTTGGATTCGGGGGTTGACCAGGCTGAACTCGCTGAGCAGGTCCTTCACGGTGCCGTAGAGCGGGTCCGCCTTGTCGTAATACAGCGTGACCGTGATTTGGTTGGTAATGGATTTCAGCAGGCTCACGGTGCCGGGAGCCAGCTCGAGGCGGGTCCGCGCATTGACGTGAAATCGCCACCAGCACTCGCGGCTCAGGTAATTGGTCATCACGACCACCGCCAGCACCAGCAGGACAAGCAGCGCCAGGTTGAAGACGATCCCCCATTTGCGCCAGGGCGAAAAGCTTGGTGGAGATTGGGGATTGGTCGCCATGTTATTTCCAGCGGCGGCTCTCCACGATCCGCAGGGTGAGAAACAAGAAGAACAGCGTCAGGCTCACCAGGAGGACCACGGGCCGCGTGTCCACCACCCCGCGCACGAAGTCGTGCATTTGGTCAAAGAGGGTGAAACAAGCGAGCACGTGCCCCTGCCAGGTTTCCGGCGCTGGGAGCTGGTCCGCGATATAGGCGAGCATGAACACGCTCGCGCCGAACACCAGGCTGATCATCGCGGCGATGCCCTGGCTGCGCGTCAGCGCGGAGGCGCAGCAGCCCAGCGACACGAACAGGCCGCCGAGCAGCAGAATGCCCAGGTAGGTGCTGCCGACCGTGCCCGGATCCAACGCGCCCGTATCATGCGTGTAATGCCGCACGATCAACAGGCACGGCAAGAGCGGCAGCCACATCACCCCATAGAAAACCATCGCCGCGGCAAACTTGGCCAGCACAACTTGCAGGTCACTTACCGGGGTGGTCATGAGGGTCTCGAAGGTGCCGGAGAACTTTTCGTGGGCGAACAGGCGCATGGTAATCACCGGGGTGGTAAGCAGCAGGATTAGCCAGAAGAACTGCGTGTTGTAGAAGACCTCCGTTACCGGCATCGGGGTCGCCTCCTGTTGCAGGTTCACCAGCAGCACCACGAAGCTGTACCCCATCATGAAGACCGCGGCGGCGATGATGATGTAGCCGGTCAGCGACAGGAAGAAACCCGCCAGTTCCCGCCGGGTGAGCGTCCACCAGGTGCGCATCAACCTTCTTCCTCCTCGTCCGGCCGGGTCACGCGGACATAGATGTCCTCGAGCGAATGCCGGCTGCGAGTCAGCTCGCGCAGCGACCAGCCGCGCTCGCGCACCAAGGCAAAAATGTGGGGCCGCAAATCCAGGCCATCCCGCGGCGTAAGCGCGCAGCGGTAGTAGTCGCCTTCGCCGGCCGACACGTCGAATTGCTCCACTTCCGCCATCTCGGTCCAGCATGCCTGCAGTTCGTCCTCCGGCGCCGCAATCTCCGCGATGATCTGGCTGTTGCTGCTCATCAGGCGCTGCAGGTTCTCGGGCGTGTCCGCCGCCAGGATCTTCCCCTCGTACATGATGACCACCCGGTGGCAGGTCATTTCCGCCTCCGGCAGTATGTGGGTGGAAATGAGCACCGTATGGGAATCGCCCAGTCCTTTGATAAGCTGCCGCACCGCCCGGATCTGGTTCGGGTCCAGCCCGATGGTCGGTTCGTCCAGTATGATGAGTTCCGGCTCGTGCACCAGGGCGTCGGCCAGGCCGACGCGCTGCCGATAGCCTTTGGAGAGCTGGCCGATGATGCGCCGGCTGACCTCGGTCAGGCCGCACTGCTCGGTCACCACGTCCACCCGCTCGCGCGAATGCTTGCGGGTCAGACCCTTCAGCCGGGCGCGGAACTTCAAATACTCCCGCACCCGCATGTCATGATGCAGCGGATTGTTTTCCGGCATATAGCCGATGCGCCGCCGCACGTCATCGGATTGACGGAACACATCCAGCCCGGCGACCCGGACCGTCCCGCTGGTCGCCGCCAAGTAGCAAGCCAGGATGCGCATCGTCGTGCTCTTCCCCGCCCCGTTTGGGCCGAGGAGGCCGACGATCTCGCCGCGCCCGACCGTGAACGATATGTCGGAAACCGCCGTGCGGCCGGTATAGCGTTTGGTCAGGTGGGCAACTTCAATCATCCAGTCATCGCTCATGAACGCAGCACAGCATGGAGTGTAACCGGGAAATGGCGCGGTGAGCCATCAAAATATCGGCTAGCGCACGGTCAGCTCGACCGACCCGGTGCGCAGCACGAAATGGTTGCCCCGCTGCTGCCGGACCGCCACCTCAAGGAGCACGCGGTCCCCTTTCTTCTTCGCATAGAGCAGCTTGGCGGCGGCGGTCAGATCCGGCGGGATCTGTCCGTCAATGCCGGTGACCAGGATTCCGCGCTCGAGGCCGGCCACCGCCGCGGGGCTGTCACGCAACACGCCCGTGATCAGGTAACCCTCGGAGGCGCGCACTCCGTACCGGGCGGACAGTTCCGGCGTCACTTCCTCCAACTCGAGGCCCAGCCGGTCGCGGATCAGGGCGGCGTTGAAGACCGATTTCTCCGGCACCAGCCGCACCGCGACTTCTTTCTGGGTCCTGCCCCGCTGCAGCTTCAGGGTGACGTCGGCGTCCGAGCCAGCGGTCAAGCGGTCGGTGAAATCAATAAAGCTCCTGGGCGGTTGGCCATTCACCTGCAGAATCACGTCGCCGGGATTCAAGCCGGCCTTGCCAGCCGGGCTCTGCGGTTGCACGCTCATCACGACCAGCGGGCTGGTCCCGACCTTGACCCGCGCGCCGAACCAGAAGCCTTTCACAAACTCCGTCGGGAAAATGTCCGAGAGGGCCTCGATGACCCGTTTGATCGGGATGGCAAAGCCGATGCCCTCGGCCACTTCTCCCTGGTAATTGCGCAGCACGGCGACATTGATGCCGATCAGTTCGCCGCGCAGGTTGACCAGCGGCCCGCCGCTGTTGCCGAAGTTGATGGGCGCGTCGGTCTGCAGCCAGTTGGGAATGTCCATCGGCTCGCCTTCCTTGGCGACAATCCGGCTCTTGGAACTCAGGATACCGCGGCAGACCGAACCGCCAAGCCCGAACGGGTTGCCCATGGCCAGCACCGTCTCACCCAGGAGCAGATCGTCCACGGGCGCAAACTTGATCGCGCTGAACTTCTCCCCCGGCCGGGCCTTGAGTTTCAGCAGGGCCACGTCGCTCTTGGGGTCGCTGGCCACCACCGTCGCCTCATAGACATTCGTCCCGGTGCAGAACTTGACGGCAATCTTGTCCGCCCGGCGCACCACGTGATCGTTGGTGAGGAGGTAGCCGGCCTCGTCTATGACCACGCCCGAGCCGAGGCTGTATTGGGAATTGGGCGGCTGCCGGCGGTGATACGGATACACGAACTGGCGGAAGAACTCCTCGAACGGGTCGCGGACAGGGATGATCGTTTCCGTGGCAATGTTCACCACGCTGGGCATGGCCCTTTCCACGGCCACGACGGTGGCGTCCCGGCGGACATCCTCTTCCGCCGCCTGGCCGCAGCCGGCAGAGGCCGCGCCAGCGAGGCACACCAGCAAAAGTCCTATCCTCAGCCTCAGGCGCTGCGCTTTTCCTTCATTTATGCTCACATTCATATTCATACAGCAGAGACTTGACTTTGCAGGAGCTTGTGCGCAAAAGCAATCGCATGGTACCTCCGGCCCCAGCCAGCTTCTATGCCCAGTGGCGCGTGCGTTGCGGCGTGGTCCCCGTCCTGCACGAGGACCAGGAATCGCCGCCCGAGCGGCTGCTGCAGACCATTTGGCAACACCAGCGGCTGCGGCGCGACCAGCTCCAGACCTTAGACGGCCGACCGCTGCGCATTCTTCACCCGGGTTTCCGCAATGTCGAGAGCGGCCCGGACTTCCACGGCGCGCTGGTGCAGGTGGGCGATGACCCGCCGCGCGCCGGCGATGTGGAAGTGGATATTCGTTCCAGCGGCTGGCACGCGCACGGGCACGACCGCAACCCCGCTTTCCGGAACGTTATCCTGCACGTGGTTTGGGAAGGCGAACGGCCGGTCGCCGAGACTCCACCCACTCTGCTGGTGCGCTCGGCGCTGGACGCGCCCGTGGGCGAACTGAGCCTGTGGCTTGGCGGTGAAACCGCCCGGTCGCTGCCCGAGGACCTGCGTGGCGACTGCTGCGCCCCGCTGCGTCGGCTTCCAGCCGACCAACTCAAGGACCTGCTGCACCAGGCTGCCGAGGTCCGGTTGCACAGCAAAGCCGCCCAGTTTCGGGCCCGGGCCCGGCAGGCCGACTGGGAGCAATCGCTGTGGGAGGGCTTGTTTCGCGCCCTGGGCTACCGGCACAACGTCTGGCCCATGCAGCGCCTGGCGGAGCTGCGTCCCCGTTGGCATTCAGGCCGGACGCAACTGTTGGGCATCCAGGCACGGCTGTTCGGCATCAGCGGCCTGCTGCCGGTCGAACTGACCCGCGCGCAGGCGGGCGCCGACGGCTATGTGCGCCGCGTCTGGGACCACTGGTGGCGCGAGCGGGACGAATTTTCGGATTGCCTGCTGCCCAAGACCCTCTGGCATCTGCATGGACAGCGGCCGGCCAACCACCCCCAACGGCGCCTCGCCCTGGCCACCCATTGGTCGTTGGCCAACGACCTCGCATCGAAGCTGGAGGAGTGGTGCGCCCGCGAGGTGCCGGATTCCGCCCTACCGCAGTCCCTGCTCGAACGGCTGCAGGTCGAGCGCGACGATTACTGGTCCTGGCATTGCACGTTCCGCTCCGCCCGACTACAGAACCCGCAACCGCTGCTCGGCGCGACACGAGTGACGGATTTGGCGGTGAACGTGGTCCTGCCGTGGCTTTGGGCGCGGGCTTCGGAGGATCAGGAGACGAGCGTCCGCCGCGCGATTGAACGTCGCTATTTCGTCTGGCCGCCCGCCCAGGATAATGCCGTTCTCCGCCTGGCGCGGGAGCGCCTCCTCGGCGGCGCGCCACCCCGCGCCCTGCCTGGCGCGGCGGCTCAACAGGGCCTGATCCAGATGGTGCGGGACTTCTGCGACCACTCGAACTCCATCTGCGAAAGCTGCAAGCTGCCCGCCCTGGTCAACGACTGGATCGCCCAGCACCCCGAAACCCGAGCATTGCCCGCGGCGAGTTAGACCCAGTTGAATTCCCCATCGGGCGCGGACTCAAGGACGGGGCAGAGAATCTTGACTCCGATCCCGGCCCGTGGCTGTTCATTTGGGCATCCACGCCGGAAAGTAGCCGCTCTGCGCATTCGGATAGTTCACATCGAACGAGCGGTGCCAGGCCAGGTTCCATAGGTTCCTGATCCGCACATTGCGGGTGGAACCGTCAACGAAGTTCACGTCTATGCCCTTCCCGTGTCGAA
>Ga0172371_10011877_pt1 | contig 11540 bp, 5 predicted proteins | sample Lak12m_FD_114543 | JGI IMG/M metagenome (GOLD analysis project Ga0172371, IMG submission 114543) | Freshwater microbial communities from Kabuno Bay, South-Kivu, Congo - kab_022012_12m | ecosystem: Environmental > Aquatic > Freshwater > Lake | place: Democratic Republic of the Congo: South-Kivu...
CCCCGTCCCTCCGTCCCCCGTCCCTCCGTCCCCCGTCCCCTCCCACGCCGGACCCGACAGCGCCATCGCCAGGCTGAAGTAGGATTGCGCGAGCGCGACATCGAAGCGCACCAGCTTCTCTGCTGCGGGCCACCAGTTTCGGTCGCAGTCAAGAGCGAGCAATGGCTTGGGAGCTCCCCTTACGAACAGGGCCAACCGCTCCTCGATCTCGGGGATTCGGTCGTCGTCGCCGGCAAACGTCACTCGGCAATGCCCGCCGGAATAGGCCAGCAAATCCTTCAGGCCGAACGCAAACGGGTCCAGCCCCAGCTCGTGGCACGCCACGAGGAAAGCCAAGTACCGATTCACCGACTCGATTTCCCGGTGCGGATCCAGGAAGAGCGGCGTCCACTCCGCCTGCCGATAGGCGCCCCGAACCAGATCGGCAGTTATGGTCGATGGCCTGCCCCGAGCGGAGTCGATGGGCCGATGGTCGATGGTCGAGGTCCCGCCCGCATCCGTCCCCGGCGTCCCCGGCGCACTCCCCGTCCCCGGCGCACTCCCCGGCGCACTCCTTCCCGCGGCCGCGGCCAGGAGCTTGTCCACCTCCGCCGGTGCGAGCGAGATCGACAATCCATCGGGCTGGGCCTGCCCCGCTTCGTGCGAGCCTGCCCCTCGTCCTCCGGCCACTCCGCTTCCGAGTACCCGTCCGACTACCGTCTGCCAGGCTCCGTCCCCGGTCCCTCCGGTTCCTCTCCCCACTACCGTCTGCCAGGCTCCGTCCCCGGTCCCTCCGTCCCCACCGGTCCCTCCGTCCCCACCGGTCCCTCCGTCCTCTCCGGGGGCTCCGTCCCCGGCGCCCTCCGTCCCCGCAGTCTTCCCCGAGTCGTTCCTCTCCCCAGGGCCACAGCCCGAGAACCGAACCACCAGAAAGAGCAGGACCACCACCAGCCTCAGCATGGACATGCCGCACACCTCCCTCCCGATCGTAGAGCGTCTTCCGGCCGGGGCAACTTTCCGACCAAGGGTGCGATCCACGTGGCCATGCACACCCCCCGACCAACGTGGCGTTGACGGTGTAGTACCCCGCGCATATACTCGCCGCCGGTTCGGCGGTCCACGCCCGTCTACCCGGAGTAGTACGTGAGGAAACTTGTTGCCTCGGCCATCTCGATCCTGCTCGCCGTCGTGTCCGGAAGCGCAGGTGCGGACCCGGCTGACACCATCGGCATCGGCCATCACGCCAGGGCGGGCGCGGGAGCGGTCACCGCTTCCGCAAGCGGGATGGCCGCAGCGTACTACAACCCGGGCGCCCTGGCTGACACTTCCTCCTCCGCATCCTTCGGCTTGTCGGCCGTACAGGTGCTCTCAGAGCTGAGTCCAGGTGCGGCGGACGCAGGCGGCGGGTCGTTTCTCGAGGTCGGCGGCGCACTTCCGCTCCTGAACAGGGAAGGTGTCCCACCGATCTGGCTCGGTGTCGCCGCGCTGATGCCCTCTTCCGGCTTCTACGAGATGCGGCTCCAGGACGACACCGCACGCATCTTCCCGCTTTACTCCAGCCGAGAGCGCCGCCTGAGCCTCTCCGCTGCCGTCGGCGCCCGCGTCTTCGACGCGCTCTCCCTCGGTGTCGGCATCCAGATGCTTCCCACCGTGCGGGCGGACGTCGCGCTCGACCTCTCAGACTCCACCGGCAACCACGCGCTGGACGTGGACGTCGGCTATACCCTCAGCCCGACCGCGGGAATCCTCGTTCATCCCATCTCCGACCTGTCCGTCGGGCTCGCCTGGCACGGTGAGAACCACACGTGGCTCGACCTGCCCGTGGACGTAAGCGCCGGCGGAGTCGCCCTGGACGCACTCGTCACCACGCAGACCTACTACGTTCCTCACCGTCTCTCCCTCGGCATCGAGTGGCGACTGCATCCCAAGCTGGCGGTCGAGGCGGACGCGGCCTGGCAGCACTTCTCGGGTTTCTCCGCAGGCGCGCCGGAGGTATCGCTCTACGCGGCAGGAGGCAAGGACATCCTGGGGGTCCGCAACACCGACCCGGGATTCTCCGACACCGTAACCCCCTCCCTGGCGGTGACACTGCGTGGGCCGGTGGAGCTTTCCGCCGGCTACAGGTACTCCCCGTCCCCGATACCCGAGCAGTCCGGCGACACGAACCTCCTCGGGGGAGACGCCCACACCGTCGCAGCGGGAACCAGGGTGGTCCTCTCCGAGTCCGAGGCCGCGCCGCGCCGCCTCCTTCTTGATGCCGCATGTTTCCTGACGTGGCTTCCGGAGCAGCGCGACTACAAGGACAGGCCCCTGGTGGGGAATCCAGGTTACCCGAACGTAGCATACGGGGGCACGCGCATCGGCCTCGGCGTCGGCCTGGAGGTGGAGTACTGATCATGATCGCGTTGACCGCCAGATACTGCGGAGGCCCAGGATCGCAGATTACGGCCTGCCCCGAGCGAAGTCGCGGGGATCGCGGATTCAGGTGGCGTCTCTTCCTCGTTCTTGCAGCGGCTCTTGCGCTTGCCCTGGCCGCCTGCGCTGAGGACCGGGCCAAGGACTCCGACGACGACGGCCTGTCCGACGAACAGGAGCTGTCTCCCGGGTTCGGCACCGACCCCAACGACGACGACTCCGACGACGACGGCATCCCGGACGGCGAGGACCCCATGCCGCTCTCCAAGAAGAACGGATGCAACCTCTCCATGCTCCTCACTACAACCCCTCCGGCCAAGACCGACGGTGCCTGGTCCTGCTCCCTCACGCTTACCCTTACCGACCAGGACGGCATTGTCGTCGTCCCGGATGAGCTCACCGCCAAGACAACTCTGGGCGAGCTCACGGACTTCGCACCGGCCGGGGACGGAGCCTACGTTGCCACTCTGACCTCGGACAAGGAGGGCACCGCTCAGGTCACGATAACCGCCACTACCACAACTTGTGGTACCCACACGTACTCTGACAAGGTCTACTTCATGGAGGAACTCCCCCGCCCCGGCATCAACCCCTTCCCGTTCGTGAACGAAGGCGGCATCGACGGGCTGCTGAGGGTCTACACCGTGGATGGCGAATCGACCGTGGACCCCGACGAGCCGGTCGCTCCCGAAGAGGGCGTCCTGGTGATCGTCGAGCGCACCTACCCCCCCGCCCTGCGCCTGGAGAAGTTCTCGGACGCCACCGGCATCGTCCAGATCAAGCAGCAGGGCCTCACCGGCCCGGTCAACATCACCGTTGCCAAGGCCGGCCACAAGGCGTTCACCGTCATGGCCGTCAATGCTGCCCACGTGAGCATGCCCGTCAACCCGCTCGACCCGGTCCCGAGCGTGGACCAGGAGGCCACCGGTGCCATCGAGGGCGTCGTGACCGGGTTCTCCGGCGAGTTCGGAATCACGCCGTTTGCGCCCCTGGAGCCCAGCATGGATGCCATGTACGTCGGCATAGTCCAGGTCGGCCTCAAAAACGTCCAGCTTGCCTCGCTCAGCATGAGCTCGGTCCTGGCATACGGCTCCGGCCCGCTTCCCCCCAACGAGATCCCCAAGCCTCCCAACATGATCCTCCCGGGCACGCAGTTCCTGGAAAAGGACTGCCGCTTCCAGATGGGCGAGCTCACACCGGGCGCCTACCTCGTGGCAGTCGTGGCCGGAGTCGGAAAGAACGTCCTGAAGACAATCGAGGACCCCTACGCCATGCAGTTCACCCCCATGGCCATGGGCGTAAACGTGGTCGAGGTCAAGCCGGGCAAAACCGTGTCCGTCAACCTCCAGCTCGAAATAGACTTCGTGAAGCAGAAGCTGGACGGCGTGGGCGTCTTCGATGTGAGCCTCGGTGCATTCCCGCTCGACCCGCTGAATGGCGAGCCCTTCCAAAACGGCCTGGTGCTTCCGGTCATGGACACGGGCAAGTACGGCTTCCTCTGGACCGACGTCAACGGCGGATACAACGTCAACGGCAGTGACGAGCTTCTTTCGATCGTCTACCCGGACCCGGACCACCCCGCGCTCAAAAAGTGGGGCCTCGACCTCTATTTCATGACCGTGTCGCTTGCCGGCCGGAAGTCCTTCCTCGGGGCCGACCCGCCCGGGATCTCCACCGCCATCGTGAGGGAGCAGGCGTCCGGGCAGACGATCCACAACGACAATGACTTCACGTGGCTGAGAATTCCCATAGGGATCGACCCCGCACCACCCGACCCCGCACCCGCATTCCCTTGCTCACCGCTGGACGCAATGCCCGACCCTCCCGGAAGCTGCGTCGGAGTCAATTCCCCGCCCGATGACTACTTCCCGCTCGACAGGGTCGGCGGACAGCTCACTGACGGCCGCATCGCCTGGAATCCTGTGGTCGAACCCAGGCCGGCAGACTTGTACGCCGTCCGGCTCGGTTACCTGGTTTCCGCACCCAAGTACGTCCAGGGCTATTCGATCGGCGGGCCAGACTCCCACAAGCTGTGGGAGATAGTCTGCCCCGCCACCGTCACCAGCTTCACCCTGCCCGCCATTCCCGCCGACATCTACGGCAAAGAAGGGCCCCTGCGTAACCCCGCACCGAACCTCGGCAATCCTGACGATGCACAGCACTTCGGCCCCGATACCGTCGAGGTCGAGTACAACGCGTATCTGATGGGCGAACAATATCCTTTCGATTATCATAACGGCTTCTTGTTTTCGGACATGAACATGAACTCCGGTGCGGTGAGCCAGGACAGCTATCCGGTCACCGTGTCCACCAACTAGCGGGCGCCCGATGCCGATCTCTCCCCAAGCCCAATGCGCTGCCCGCGATACTTGCTCGCGAGGTCTTGGATGAAGCGCAAGGCAGCCATCGGCATCTTCGACTCGGGCATCGGCGGGCTCACCGTCGCCAGGGAGATTGCGGCCCAACTCCCCCACGAAACGCTCGTCTATCTGGGCGACACCGCCAGGTTGCCTTATGGCAGCAAGTCCGCGGAAACCATCATCAAGTACGCGGTGCGCAACGTGTCGTTCCTGGCGGAGAGCTCGCTCAAGGCGATTGTCGTCGCGTGCAATACCGTCTCGTCCGTCGCTCTTCCGGCCATCCGGGAAGTCGTGGACGTGCCGGTCCTGGGCGTGATCGACCCCGGTGCCCGGACAGCAGTCGGGGCTTCCCCATCCGGCGTCATCGGTGTGATCGGCCAACCCGGAACCATCAAGAGCGGCAGGTACGAGTCCGCCATCCTGCGCCTCAACCCGTCGGCACGCATCTACTCCCGGGCCACGCCTCTTCTGGTGCCTCTGGCGGAGGAGGGCTGGGTCGGCACCGAAGTTGCGAGGCTCGTGCTGCTGCATTACGTAGAGCCGCTTGCCGACAAGGGGATCGACACTCTCGTGCTTGGGTGCACGCACTACCCGCTGTTCAAGGCAGACCTCGCACGTCTGTTCCGCGAAGAGCTGAAAGCGGCCATCTCCCTCGTTGACTCCGCGGAGTGCCTCGCCAAAGACCTCAAGGCCATGCTCCAGGAGGAGGACCTGGCAGCGACGGAGGGCGTCCCGTCGCACCGCTTCTTCGCCACCGATTCGACCGAGACCTTCGTACGCGTAGGCGCCTCCTTCTGGGGCCAGGATTTTCCAACCGTCCTCCATGTCGACCTCTGATCCCCATTCTCGGCCCGGACTTCACCCCGAGGCTTCCCCCCCCGGCCTGCCCCAGCGAACGCGACCCATCCCTCCGCCCGGGAAGCCGAGGGGCGGTGCCTTCCTCGACCGCACTGTCCCTCAACTCTGCCTTGTCCTCCTTGCCGCTCTTTCCTTGCGCACCGCACTGACGGGCGCGGTCGGCCACGACGACGTCGAGCATCTCCATTCCGCGTGGCTGGTCCAGCAGGGACTGGACCCGTACCTGGACTTCTTCCAGAAGCAATCCCCCCTGTTCTGGCACATGCTGCGGCCAATCCTGGCCCTTTCCGGCGACAGCTTCGCCGCGGCGCTCTTCCTGGGCCGCGGTCTCATGCTGCTCTTCCTTGCATCGACCATCTTGGCTGCCTGGAAACTTGCATCGGCCCCTCGCACGATGTTGTACCTGCTTCTTGCGTCTCCTGTGCTCATCTACAACCTGGCGGCGATCCGGCCCGATGGGCCGATGGTTACGCTGCTCCTCTGGGCAGCGGTCCTCTTGGCCCGGGCAACTGCCCCTGCCCGCAAGGCGGTCGGCAGCGGGCCGGATGGCGGAGGTGCCACCCGGGACGCATCCGCTGCCGACGGGCGAGGCAAAGGGGACCTACGCCCTTCGTCGGGCTGGCCCCTTGCCATCGGCGCGGGCCTGCTTCTCGGTACCGCGTCCGTGCTGCTGCTGAAGGCCGTTCCGTTTGCGTTGGCCATAAGTATTGCGGCATGTTTCCTGGTGCCGCGCAAGCGCCTACCAGCCCTGCTTGGGTCGATCGCTCTCGGAGCAGCGGTGCCGGTCGCCGCGTTTGCAGCGTGGCTCTGGTCCGCGGGGTTGCTGGAGGGCTTCTGGTTCTTCAACGTGGTCTTCAACTCGCACCTGTATTCGCATCCGCCGGTGACTGACCTTACGTGGACCGAGCAAGTCTTCGAGAACCTGCGCTTCGAGATCGCAAAAGAGCCCTGGGTACCTCTCCTCGCTCTCCTCGCACCCGTCTCTTCCCTGGTACTCTTTTCCTCGCGCAAACCCACGGAAAGCTCGGCCGTTCCCGCGTGTCCCCCCACCGGCCCTCGCTGCGCTCGGGCCACCGCCCCCGGTGGGGGCGGCGGGACAGAGCCTTTCGGCACGGTCGTTCCTCCCGTGGGGCTGCTTCCGAAGCCGAGCGTGGGAAGCATCGGCCCATCCCGAAGCCCGGTGCCCGCCGCCCCCTCGGGGGCGGTGCCTGCGGCAGAGCCGCAGGCGTTGGGGGGCCGCGTCGGCACCCAAGTCATCTCCTTAGCTCTCTGGCTTGCCGGCATTGCTCTCCTGCTTAGGAGCGGACTACCGTTCTACAGCTATCTCCAACTCCCGTTTCTGGCCGGACTGCTGCTTGCCGCGCCGTTGCTGGAACGCGTGTTGCGGCCGCTTTCCGGCAAGGACCTCGTGCTCACCTCAGGCACGAAGGAGCTGTTCCGGCTGAGCACATCCACAGTCCTTGTGTGGGCCGCTGCGTTGGCCGTGCTGGGCAGCGCGGTCTACCGACATTCCACGTTCTCGTCCTCCGAGGCACAGATCGAGAAGATCGAATCGCTGGACCAGCGCCTCCCCGAATACAAGCTGCCCTTCCACCCTGTCTTCGCTTTTGACCGCTATCGCATCTGGGACAACCGGGAGCGTTACATCCAGACCTTCCGGGAGCTCGACGCCCAGGGCCGTATTCCTGCCTGGGCCAAGGACATTTATGCGGCCGAGTATTCCTCTCGATAGGACTCTTCCGATTGACTCCATCCACGATGTAGTGCAAGACTTCGCTGCATGAGCGCCGAAGTACCGCAGTTCCGGGGAACGGAGAGGTTCGAGATAATAAGGGTCCTGGGCGCAGGCGGCATGGGTGTGGTCTACGAAGTCTTCGACCGGGACAGGGCCGAGAATGTAGCGCTGAAGGTGCTCAGCAGGGTGGACCCCAACCACCTCTACATGTTCAAGCAGGAGTTCCGCTCGCTTGCAGACGTTGCCCATCCGAACCTGGTCGGCCTGCACGAGATGCTGTCGGATGGAGAGCATTGGTTCTTCACAATGGACCTTGTCGCAGGCGTGGATTTCCTTTCCTTCGTCAGGGGAACGGCAGCGGACCTGGTAGCGTCGCCGGCTCTGGTCGCGACCGAGGTGAGCTCGTCGTCGGGTTCTTCCCTGCGGCCCGACGAATCCTCCGGCGACGACGAGACCGTAGCAGTCCAATCGTCCGATTCCGAGGAATGGCAAAGCAGCGGGAACCGTGGTGATGCAGCGGGCATGCCCGCCGGTCCTCCTCTGGGCAATCTCGGTCCTGACGCGGAGCAGCGCCTGCGCGTCGCATTTCGGGGGCTTTGCATCGCTGTCTCAGGGCTGCATGCCGCCGGCAAAATTCACCGGGACCTCAAGCCGTCCAACGTCAAGGTCGCTCCGGATGGCACAGTAGTCCTGCTCGATTTCGGGCTGGTGACCGACGCCCTGTTGGATGCCCAGGGTGGCGACTCGGGACTGGTGGTCGGGACCCTGCCTTACATGTCCCCGGAGCAGGCAGCGGGCGAGAAGCTGACCCGGGCCAGCGACTGGTATTCGGTCGGCGTCATGCTGTACGAGGCGCTGGCCGGACGTGTCCCGTTTGCGGGCTCGGTTTCGAAGATGCTGGTTGCCAAGCGCACCGCGGTGCCCCAACCGCCCCGGACCCAATGGCCGGGAGTACCAAACGACCTGGAAGACCTCTGCATGGCCATGCTCTCCGCGGACCCCGCGTTGCGGCCTCACGGAGTAGAGTCCCTCGGCACCTTGGGAACGGCAGCGGCTGTAGGGACGGTGAAAACCGGACTGAACGGCGGGGAAGTGCTTGCGAGGCGAGCCGGGTCGTGGACCGCGGGGACGAGGACCGCGGGCGTCGGGGACTTGATCGGTAGAGAGCGGCAGCTTCTCGCTCTGGCCAACGCTCTCGGCCGCTGCACGGGCGGGGCGCCTGTCCTTGTGGATGTCGTGGGCAGGTCGGGCGCGGGCAAGTCAGTGCTGGTGGACAGGTTCCTGAAGGATGCTGCGGCGTCTGGCGCACTGGTCCTCGCAGGACGGTGCTACGAGCGCGAATCGGTCCCGTACAAAGCGGTTGACCCGGTCGTGGACGCACTGGCCGGCTGGCTCAGGACGCTGCCCAGAGCAGAATCGGAAGCGTTCCTGCCCGTGCACTCTCGGACGCTGGCATCCATGTTCCCCGTGCTGGACAGGGTGACCACGCTCCGAGAGCTTCCCGAGCGGCAGGGACGGACCTGGGACCGGCGAGAGCTGCGGTTCCTCGCTTTCGATGCACTTCGTGACGTTCTTGGCAGAATCGCAAGGCGCCGGACGCTCGTGATCCACGTCGATGACTTCCACTGGGGAGACCGGGACAGCGCCAAGCTGCTCAAGGAGCTGATGCGTCCGCCCGACCCGCCGCCGCTCCTCTTGATGCTCTCCTATCGGGCCGAAGAGGCAGAGCGCAGCGAAGCCGTAGGCGAGCTTACGGAAGGCCGGGAAGCCGCAGGCCTTCGGGCGGAGAAGATCGAAGTCGGTCCCCTTACACAGGAGGAGGCAACCCGCCTTGCGCTCTCACGGCTCGCCCCAGTCCCGCCGGAATTCGCCATTCAGGCAGCAGCGATCCCCGCACAATCGGGGCCCGCTGCCAGAGTCGCCGCGACTCCGGCAGAGTCGGAGCCCGCCGCCCGGGCCGTGGCGATCGCCGCGGAATCGGAAGGCATTCCCTACTTTGTCGAAGAGCTATGCAGGCACTTCTCCGACCCGCGGGGCCACGCAAATACCCCGGGAAGCTCCCGCGTCTCCCTCGATGACTATGTACGTACCCGAGCTGCAACGCTTTCCCCTCAGGCACAAACGCTTCTTCGCATCGCCGCGGTCGCCGGCGCTCCGATTCCCATAAGGATAGCGGTTCGAGCGTCCGGCGTCTCATCGGGAACGTCCAAAGCTCTGAGCGAAGTGCGCGCAGCGCACATGCTCCGTGCCCACGGCGCGCCGGAGGATGCTGCCATCGAATGCTTCCACGACCGTGTCCGGGAAGCCGTCGCATCAGGTGTGGAACCGGAGGAGAGGAAGCAGCTCCATGCCCGACTAGCTGTCGAGCTGGAAGCCTGGGGCAAGGCCACTCCGGACCGCCTCTGCCTCCATTTCCACGAGGGCGGAATGTCGGCAAAGGCGGGTGTGTATGCCAAGGTCGCTGGCGATGCCGCCTCCGCTGCGCTGGCGTTTGACCGTGCGGCAACCTTGTACAAGACGGCCATCGAGGACGGTGAGTGGTCCGGACCGGAGCGCTTGTCCCTCTTGGTCTCGTTGGGGGATGCACTGGCCAACGCCGGCCGCGGCGCGGCAGCGTCCGCGGTCTACCAGCAGGCCGCCCAGGCGTCGCAGGAGGAGGAAGCCTGGCGCCTCAAGATCAAGGCGATGGAGCAGCTCCTCAAGACCGGCCACGTGGACGAAGGGACCCGGGCGTTGTCTGACATCGGCGCGCAGATCGGTCTGAGGATCCCCAGGTCCGAAGCGGGAACGATGATGAGGGTCCTGACGCTTCGGCTCCGCACGAGGCTTCGCTCTCTCAGATACACGCTGTCGCCCGAGGCAGCGGTGCGCCCCGACCTGCTCAGAAAGACGGACGTCTGCTGGTCCGTCGCTTCCGGGGCCGGGTTCTTTCTGCCCATGCTTGGGATGCTCTTCCAGGCACGAGGGCTCCGGGCAGCGCTCGACAGCGGAGAGCCGTTCAGGCTGCTCCGTGCGCTTTGCCTTGAGGCTGGCTACGATGCCGCTTTCGGAGGCAAGGGTATCCGTCGTTCCATCAAGCTCCACGGGATGGCCGAGCCTCTGCTGACCGTCGCGACCGGCCCGCACGCAAGGGCGATCTTCCTGCTTACCAAGGCAATCGCCCGCTTCCAGATGGGGTGCTGGACCGAATGCCGGGACCTGGCAACCGAAGCCGAGAGGATTTGCGTGGCAGACCTCCCGGGCGCATCGTGGGAGTTGAACACGGCCAGGCTCTACAGGCTCGCGGGCACGGTCTACCTGGGCGGAATCAAGGCGTACTTTGAGGAGGCAGAGCTGCTGTTCAAGGATGCACAGGACAGAGGCGACATCCACGCGGTCGCCCACCTACGCCTTGGGTCTCCCGTACACAAGGGCCTCCTCTCATCGAGTCCGGACCTCGTGCGTGAAGAAGTCGAGTCGGTGTTTGCCGCCCTCCCGGAGCACCAGCTCAGCATGCATTGGGTCTACGGCACGCGGGCACTCATCCAAGCGAAGCTGTTCCAGGGCGACGGCCCGGGCGCCGTGGCTCTCGCCCAAGAGATGGTCTCCCGGTTGCGCTTCTCCACCTTGAGCAGCGTCCTCATGGTACGAACCCTCGCAGCGGAGCTCCCCGCCATGGCGGCCATCTGTGCTGCCCCAACACTTCCTCCTGCCAAGGTCCGCTCGATCGTGTCGAAAAGCGTGCGCGACCTCAACGGCCAGGGCGTTCCTCATGCCATCGCTTTCGCCCACATGCTGTCAGCAGGCCTGGCCACGGTCGAGGGCCGCAGCGAAGACGCAGCGGATCTCTACGGCACCGCCGCACAGCAGTTCAGTAACCATGGAATGCGATTCTGGATGCACGCGGCCCTCTGGCGCCGCCAGGAGATCGCCAAGCGCCCCGCACTCGACCCCGACCGCGCCGCCGCGGTCGACTACTTCCGCGGCGAAGGCGTCCTCGACCCGGAACGTCTCATCCGCACGATCGCACCGGGACCCTGTGCATAGCGTTTGTCATTAAATTACCCCATTGACCCGTGTCAGAAACGAGATCATGATGTGGGGCATGAATGCGCGAGAGAAAGCCGCTGCCGAGGCGAAGATTCGAGAGCGTTATGAGAAACTGAACGGCACAATGAACGAGAGGACTCGTCGGTTGTTTGTTGCGAGCGAAG
>Ga0172371_10011878_pt1 | contig 11539 bp, 11 predicted proteins | sample Lak12m_FD_114543 | JGI IMG/M metagenome (GOLD analysis project Ga0172371, IMG submission 114543) | Freshwater microbial communities from Kabuno Bay, South-Kivu, Congo - kab_022012_12m | ecosystem: Environmental > Aquatic > Freshwater > Lake | place: Democratic Republic of the Congo: South-Kivu...
ACGATTTCCTCTGATTTCCCCGTTTTCTCTTCGACCGAAGAAGGGCGAATACAAGATTCGCCCCTACTCAAAATGGCATCAACTTTCCCGCGAATTTCAAGGCCCCTTACTATACTTCTTTGAAAGCGCATTGGTATGACGATGCCTATGCCCCGGACGGCTCTCTTCGGCCGGGGATCTTACTTTCCATTTGAAAGACTCCCTTGAGAATTTTCCTGAGTGCGAATATGAGAACGAACATCAGGATTTGCTCCCAGGTCTGAAGCTGCATGGTTTTCAGGAGCGATGCCGCCACCTTCATGCTCATCCCGAGGAGTGCCCCCCGCGCGACGATGAGGTGTGCTTCCGCAGGGCTTCGAGTGCGGACAGCGGTCACGAATGCTACTGCGCAGTAGCCGATGATCACTCCCGCGCTTACCACGTCAATCAGGAGAATGAAGGCCTTCAGGATGGATGTTTCAATCTGAACCAAGTCTCCGCCTCTGTTCCGCGTTGTCGATTTCCCGTTGCAGAAAGAAGTTCAGGGCCGTCCGGATCACGATGATCGCGGCCACCTGGCCGATCTCGTTCCACGTGGGCGCGACCGCAGTGCGCAATATGTCCGCGGCAAGTTCAAATTCAAGGGCCAAAGCCAGCCAGCGACCGAGGTTCAGGCGTATGTCCTCCTTGGCTGCCTGCATCTCGGTTCGATGGATGAACAGATGTAACGCTTTGAGACTGGCTTCAAAAGCTCCGAACCCAATGATGATTGCTGCCGCCGCCTCGATGCCGGCGGCTAGGTATACGGTCAAGAATTTGAACAGTTCCAACATGTTTCAGTCTTCGCTCCTTGCACGGGCGTGACACGATCCTGGATTACGGGCAAGCCTGCCCCGGACTATGATCCGGGGATGCCTGTCCCACAAAAAGGGAGAGCAGCGAGCTTGACAGTGCGTCGGTTTCAGACTTCGGGCCTCGGTTTCACCCGATCGATTTCGCATCCGCGTGGGCCATGGCCATGGGCTTGACCGCTATTCCTTCGGACTCGAGGAGTCCTCGTACGCTTCGGACGAGGTTCACGGCCGCAGGATTATCGCCATGCACGCACAGGGTATGCGCATGCAGGTCGATCTCGGCGCCGTCCACGGCTATCACCCGATTCTCCTTGGCCATTTTCACGGCCCGGTCCGCAACCTCGTCTGGATCGCTGATGACAGCTCCGGGGAGTCGTCGCGACAAGAGCGATCCCTCGGCCGTATAAGCGCGGTCGGGAAACGCCTCGTACACCACCTTGAGGCCCACCTTCTCACCTATTCCGGTCATCATTCGGCCTTTGTCGCCAGCCAAGGCCACGTATAAGAGCGCCGGGTCCACGCTGACGATCCCCTCCGCAATGGCCGCGGCCACGGCCTCGCTCTCGAGGGCCATGAGGTAGAGACTGCCGTGGGGCTTCACGTGCCCCATCCTGACCCGATTGGCCGAGCAAAAGGCCCCAAGGGCTCCAACCTGATACATGACATACGCCCGAATCTCGTCCGCGGTGCAGTCCATATTCCGGCGCCCGAAACCAAGGAGATCCGGAAATCCCGGATGCGCACCGACTCCCACCCCATGGTCCGCGGCCAGCCGGACCGTCCGATTCATCACGAGAGGATCGCCCGCGTGCCAGCCGCACGCAATGTTGGCGGACGAGATGTACTTGATGACTTCCTCATCCAGTCCGAGCGTGTACCGGCCGAAGCTCTCGCCCATGTCGCAGTTCAGATCGATGCTTCGCATGATTACCCCTTGGGAAGAGAGAGGATGAAGGCATCAAGAGGGCCGCTGCCGGTCGCGCCGTACCCTGAAGCTTTGGGGATTGCTTCGTCGCTCCGCTCCTCGCAATGACACTCTCGTAAGTTGTCATTGCGAGCGAAGCGAAGCAATCTCAATTGTAGGGGCGACCGGCGGGAGCCGCCAATATATTGGGACTTTTTGCAAAAAGTCCCTCCCCGATGACTTCTTGAGCCTCATATCTCACCCTCCTCCGGTTCTTCTTCCTCGGGGAGGTTCTGCGCCCCGCCGTAGGTGCGGGCGAGTCGGAAACCGAGGCTGAGGGCCTTTCGATTGAGCTCTTCCGTTCCCCGGGGCGAGCGGTTGAGCAAGGCTTTCTCGAGGCCACGGCGGCTCACGATTCCGGTCAATGCCGAGATCGTTCCCAGGGCCACCACGTTGGCAGCGAGGTCCCTCTTGAGCTTGTCCCGGGCAACGGCAACAAAGGGAAACCCCACGGCACGACTGCTCGGCGGATGCAAAACCAGATCCCGATCCACCAGAACCCACGCGCCGGGTTTCAGGTCCCAGCAGTAGGCGTCGCAGGCCTCTTGATTGAGGGCCAGGAGAAGGTCCACCGACGTGCAGAGCGGGTAATCAATGGGCTCATCGCTGATGATTACCTCGGCCTTACTCGATCCTCCCCGCGCTTCGGGACCGTAGGACTGGACCATGGCAACTTCCCGACCGTCGTGGACACCGGCTGCTTCCGCGAGCACAAGACCGGCCAGGATGATCCCCTGCCCTCCCGACCCTGCCAGCCGAACTTCCATCCGGGGCAGAGGGAGAGGATCGCGAACTTTGCGGGTCATGGTCGTTCCTCCGCCCGTTGCGCGGCCGCAGCCTCGCAGACACGGCGATAGGATTCAAGATACCGGGGCAAATCGCGGTCGACGAGCACGCCCGAAGCGAACTTGCCGCTTCGAGCGGATTCGCTCATTTTTGCCCAGCGATCTACGGGCACGGCCCCTTGTTTGAGCTCCCTGATCATGTCCACCGGAGACCCGCGACGGTTTTGACGCCCGAAGTTCGTGTAGCACGGGGAGAGAATCTCGACCACTCCGAATCCTTCCTTACCCATGGCCTGGAGGAGCAACCTGTCTGTCTGGTCCACGTGGTAGACCGTGGTACGCGCTACGAACGACGCTCCCGCGGTTGAACAGAGGGCGCCGATGTCGAACGGCGGCTCGATCTGGCCGTACCAGCCGGTCGTGGTGATGGAACCGAGCGGAGTGGTGGGGCTGAACTGGCCTCCGGTCATACCGTAGTTCTGGTTATTGACGATAATGGCAGTCAGGTCGAGATTGCGCCGGGCCGCGTGAATGAGGTGGTTTCCACCGATCGCCATCGAGTCCCCGTCACCCATGACAGCGATGACCTTGAGCTCGGGATTGGCGAGCTTGATGCCTGTGGCAAAGGTCAGCGCACGGCCGTGAGTTGTGTGCACGCTTCCGACGTCCACGTAGACCGGGAGTCTGCCGGAACACCCTATGCCGGAAACAAGCACCACTTCGTCCTTGGTGAGGCCGCTCTTCGCCAATGCGCGCAGCAGCGAGCCCAGCACGATCCCGAGACCGCATCCGGGACACCAGACGTGCGGAAATTTCTTATCGTGCCTGAGCCATTGGTAGACGACGCTTCGGGATGTTTCGGCCGTCATTTGACCTCTCGCAGGCGATTGAGGATCTCGTCGGGCGTGATCATGCTTCCGTCGATCTTGTTCAGCGCCAGCACTCTCGTGCGCGCCTCGTTGACCCGCAACACTTCCCTTCTGAGCTGGCCGAGATTGAGCTCCGGCACGAGCACGGCTCTCTTGCCGGAGAGCGCTTCCATCACAGGTCGCCTCGGGAAAGGCCAGATAGTACAGATTTGCAGCAATCCCAGCTTCATTCCCCGTTCCCGGCCTAGTCTCACGGCCGCGCGAGCCGACCGGGCCATGCAGCCGTACGCAATGATGAGGAGCTCGGCATCCTCCAGCTCAAACGGCTTGACCATCTCCAGGTACGGAAATTGACGGCTGATCTTGGCAAAAAGCCTCGCAGTGAAGGCCGTCACTTCATCCTGGCGCTGGGTGGGGAATCCGCGCTCGTCATGGGTCATGCCGGTAACGTGGTACCGATACCCGTGCCCGAGGTCAGCCAGCCTGGGAATGAGGCTCCCGTCCGTCTTGTACGGGATGTACCAATCAGGGGGCACCGTCGGGCGGCGCCGGTCAATCACCTCAATCTCGTCGGAGTCGGGGAGGAGCACCTTTTCTCGAGTGTGAGCAACCATTTCGTCTGAAAGGAGAATCACCGGCGTTCGAAAGCGTTCGGCATGATTGAAGGCCGTGACCGTGAGCTCGAAGCACTCCACCACCGTGGACGGGCAGAGCACGATGGCTGAATGATCGCCGTGGGTTCCCCAACGGGCCTGCTGCACGTCGCCCTGGGCCACGGCCGTGGCCATCCCGGTGGAAGGTCCGGCCCTCATAACGTTCACCACGACCACCGGCACTTCCGCCATGCACGCGTATCCGAGGTTCTCCTGCATGAGCGAAAACCCCGGACCGCTCGTCGCGGTCATGGCCTTGCGTCCTGCCAGGCTCGCTCCGATGCAGGCGCCCAGCGAGGCGATCTCATCCTCCATCTGGATGAAGACGCCTCCGCGTGCAGGGAGCTCGCGGCTCATCCGCTCCATGATCTCGCTCGAAGGGGTTATCGGATACCCGGCATAAAACGAGCATCGCGCGGCGAGCGCTCCGAGGACGATCGCCTCATTCCCCTGGAGTAGACGACCTCGGTTCTTATTCATCTGCCGTGTCCTCCGGCGGCGGTTCAGGGGCGACCCTTTCCGGACTCCGAGGCGTGCCGGCCCGAGGATGGGATTCTGTGGACCCCGCAGCGGGAGCTTTTCGAGGCGCGGCTTCCGCGGCTTCTTCCCGAACGCTGACAGCGAAGTCCGGGCAGAGCTTCTCGCACATGTGGCAGGTGATGCAGCTCTCGGGTCTCGCCACGTACGGATAGCCCCACTCGTCGGTCTCGAGAACCTGTTTCGGGCAGAATGCCACACAGATGCCGCAGCGCTTACACCATCCCGGATAGAACTCAACCTTGGGTTCCGTAGGGCCTTGCTCGGACGGCTTTCTTTTCTTTGCGGACATACCCGGTTCACTTCCGTGGAAGAATTCCGATTCCGGGCGGTCGTCGAAGCGTCACATCCTGCTCGGAAGCCAGTGGACGATGCCCGGAAAGGCGGTCAGGAACGCCATAATGATGAGCATGATTGTCGCGAAGGGCAAAGCGGCCAGGGTGACCCATCCCAGACTCTTGTCGGTCAGCGCTTGAATAACGAATAAGTTGAATCCCACCGGTGGGGTGATTTGAGCCACTTCGATGACGATCACCAGATAGATCCCGAACCAGAGCGGATCGAATCCCGCGTGCACCACCAGGGGCAGCGCTATGGGAAGCGTCATGACGATCATGGAGATCCCGTCCAGCAAGCACCCGAGGAACACATAGAAAATCGTAAGAAAGAGGATCAGGACGTACGGGCTGATCTGCAGCGCAGCAATCGCCTTGACCACGTCCGCGGGGAGGTGCAGGTACCCCATGGCCACAGAAAGAAAACTGGCTCCCACAATGATGAAACAGATCATGGTCGAGGTCTTGATCGTGCCCTTCATGGCCGCCACGAGGCTGTGCCACCGCAAATCGCCAAGGAGCCATGCGAGGCATAAGGAGACCAGCACGCCGACGGCCGCGGCCTCCGTAGGTGTCGCCAGGCCGGAGTAAATGGACCCCAGGATCAGAAAGATGAGTGCCGCCACCGGCAAAAGCTGCACGACAGCGGTAGCGCGGCGATGCCAGCTAAAGGTTTCCGTGGTCCTGGGAGCCAGTTTGGGATTGATGAGCACCCGAACAATGAGGTAGAAGCTATAGCAGAGAGCCAATATGAGGCCCGGCACGATTCCCGCCATGAACAGCTTGCCGATGGAGACCTCGGCCAGCACGCCATAAATGATCATCACAATGCTGGGAGGAATGAGCAATCCCAGGGTGCCAGCGCCGGCGAGGGAACCGTAGCTCAGCGACTTGTCGTACCCGGCCCCGTCGAGCTGGGAAATGGTGATCTTGCCGATAGTCGCCGCAGTGGCCGGGGAAGAGCCACTGACCGCGGCGAAGATCGTGCATCCGATAATGTTGGTGTGGAGCAGTCTCCCCGGAATGAACTGAACCCACGGCTTCAGACCCTCGAACAGTAATTCGGACATCTTCGTGCGCATTACGATCTCACCGAGAAAGATGAACATGGGCAGCGCGGCGAGGGCCCAACTATTCAGGCTGTTCCAGAGCGCCTGAGCCCATATCTTCGACACCGGCAAACTCGTAAAGACGGCCAGACTGATCCCGGCCGTGGCCAGAAGGGAGAATGCTATCCAGACTCCCGCGGCCAGCAGAATGAAGAGGAGAATGAGGATCACCGAAAGCGTAGAGGCCATGTCGTCATTCGTCCTTCCGGTCGGGCGAGTCTGTGATCGGGCTGGAGAACGATAGCTGCACGAGTCGCCCGATGGTTTGGAGCGTCAGGATGACCAAACCGACAAGGATAACGGCCTGAGGGATGTACAAAGGGGTTTCGAGAATCGAGTACGCGGTGAGGTTCCTTTGGTACGAAGTCAGGACGGTGTCAGCCATGAAGTAGGAAGACATGGCGCACACGACCACGGCAAGTCCGGTGCACGCAATGTCCACCACGAGCCATCCCCACCGCGTGAGTCGTTCTTCCAGGTAGGCGATCCGGATGTGTCCGCCTTCCTTGAACGTGAACCCGAGTCCGAGATACATCATGGCCGCCACCAGGTAACCGGAGTATTCACTTGCCACCAGCGTGGATTTGGAAAAGAAAGCCCTGAGAAAGACCTCTGCGAGTATCAGCACGGTCATGAAGACAAACGCCGCGGCGGAAACCACCGCGGCGGCGTCGGACAGCGCCGAGAGCGTTCTGAGTACCCGCTCCGCCATGGGATGGGTTGGTCTCATGGAATCGCTACTTTGTCCTCTTCTTCTCGAATTCCGCGAGGATCGCTTTTCCGTCGGGGCCGGCCTTCATTACCCAAGCCTGTGTGACTTCCTCTCCGCTTCCTCGAAGCTTGCCGGCCAGCTCGGGCGATACTTCCGCATGAATCTTCATTCCGTGTTTCTTGAGGGTCGCTTCGTCATCGACCATCCCCTTCTCTGCCAGTTTCCACTGAAGCTCGTCCATCTCCTTCCCGATCTTTTCGATGGCAGCCTGCTGCTCCTTGGTGAGTTTGCCCCAGGCGCTAAGGTTGATGTTGATCATGTTCACCGGGATGGCGAAGTTCACCCGAGTTGTGTCGGTGAGGACTTCCCAAAACTTGCCCGCGACCGCGCTCGTGCTTGACGTCAACACCGAGTCGATGGTTCCGGTCGCCAGGGCCGGATAGACGTCGCCCCACGACATCGAAACCGGGTTGGCGCCGCCCTTTCTCAGGACGTCGGTGCCGTTCTTGTCATAGGTCCGGATGCGCAGGCCTGCCAGATCCGTGTACTTTTCGATGCCCCGCTTGGCGTGAATCGCGCTCGGCGGCCAGGGAGACGTGTACAGGATCTTCTGGTTGAATTTCGCTGCTTCCTTCTCGTAGTACGGTCTGGCTATTTCCAGGAGCATTCGAGCTTCCTTGAAATCTCCCACCATGAACGGGCACGTGCTGAGCCCGAATATCGGAGAAGTGCCCACTGCCGCACCCATGAGAATGTTGGCCATGGGAACGATGCCGTCGGCCACGGCGGTGAACTGATCCTCGTCTTTGAGTCCCAGAGCCCCACCTTCATGGACGTTTATCACGACCTGGCCCTTGGTGGCTTCGCTCACCCGTTTTGCGAGCTCGCGCACCGTCTCGGCCTGCAATTGGGCTCCAGCGTAGGTGGTAGCCAGATCCAGTTTCACTTCCGCTCGCGCGGTTCCTGAGATGACCCAACACCCCAACAAGGCCAACAAGATCGACAGACATCTGTGCATGAAGCGCTCCTTTCTCATAAGTGTTTGGGGGCTTGAGCGACCGGTTGCCCGTACTCACCGTCGGCCGCGACGCGGGGTCCGTGCCGTTGCTTCGACGATTCCCCCGGCGCACGAATTCCTTGTCAGTATCAGCCGGAAAAAACGATTCGAAATTATGCGGGTGAATGAAACGTCCTGTGCAACGGGAACATTTCCGGGACGATTCACGATATAGGCATCGGAGGACGACAGTCAAGGTGAAAAGCGAGAGATAAGTAAGCATTCAGTTACGAGGGGCAAGAAATCCCTCTCTTCCCTCGTAAGTGCTAACGTGACGCGCATTGAAGTTCGCGGAAGACCTCGTTTGGCATGACAGTAGCCGAAAACAGTGATCGTTCACCGCGGAGAGCGCAGAGGACGGAGAGAATGCAGAAAAAATCCAATTTCTTCCCATTGGTTACGTGATGAAGTCTCCCGCAACATCCTGGATTCAGGGTTGGACGCGATCCAATTCCCCTTCTCTGGGGCGAGGACCGCACCTCGCCGAGATTTCAAGAATTCGTAACGGTTCACCGGGGTTGTTCATGAATGAGACGGTGAGCGCCTTACCCTAAGTCCCCATCCCCTAGCCCCTTCCCCAAGTTTGGGGAAGGGGAACCAGAAGCCCCCTCTCCAACCTTGGAGAGGGGGTTGGGGGTGAGGGCTCGAATTCACGCTGAACGGTTACAAGAATTCTTACCTCTGCGCTCTCCGCGTTCTCTGCGGTGAAACGTCTCCGGTGAACGATCCCGCGGGAAGCCGCACGCCCGGCGGTCTACTGGCCGCCGACTCTGAGGCTGAATTCCCCTGTCTCGAAGGTGCGCGGGATCTTGACGGAACCGGGAAGTGTTCCGGGACCTCCGACGCCGAGATGAACTCCCGAGGGGTCGCGGAAATCAATCCCCCCTTTCCCGCCCTGGATTGCGATGGCCGTGTAAATGGGATTTCGATAGCCGTCGTACGCGTAGGTCACGCTCCTCGACGGCGGCAGGCTTTCCTGGATCCGGCCTGCCTGGCCAAACGATTGCGGAACGAACCGCTGGGTCTGCCGTATTTCCACAAGGCGCCCCTGCTGATCGAAGACCTGCTCCTCAGCCGATACGAGAGCAGGAGCCAACAGCGCGAGGAAAATCGCGAGGACAAGGGAAGCACATCCCATGAAATCGACCTCCGGGGAAGACTCGGTCTATTGGGCCGAAATGATAGCACATTTTTGCGTTTCTGAAAACCCTTCGGAACCGCCGGGCAAGAAGGCCACTCTCAAACTTAAGATAGAGCGGCCGGATCAACGCATCCATGGCCGCACGCCCTTCTCCGGCCGTCGGGCGGTTCGCCCGAGCTGTCGGCGCTCAGCGACTCCGAGCGAAGGCACCGTCTACTGAGGGAGGAATATCCATGAGCACGTATACCAAAACGGTCCGGAGCGCTATGCGGGCACTACTCACCGCATTCTTCGTACTATTGCCCTTCACGATACCTCCCCTCAGCGTGGCTCAAAGTGGGGTCCCCGATCATCCTGCGGTGGCCGCGGTGGAAGGAGAAGCTCGAATCTCGGAAGACGCTACCAAGGACGAAGCGCCACTGAAACCGGGAGACGGCATTGAGCGGTGGCGAACCGTCTCCACGGACAGCAGGAGCAAGTTGGTGCTCAGATGGGACAGTGGACTGCTCGTATCCCTCGGAGAATTCTCCTCGGTCATCCTGTCATCGGTTGAGGAAGAGGGTCGTGCAACACCCGCGGTCAACATGGTCGAAGGAATCGTGCGCGTCAGCTCCGGGCAGGGTGGCGGGGCTCAGTCTCCGGTTTACGCTGTCACCACGCCCACAGCGCTCATTCGGCCTGACACCCAGGGAGAAGCGGTCGATTTCATCGTCGAAGTGTATGATCCCGCGGTGACGGTGGTCACCGTATTGGCCGGGAAGCTGACGGTGAGGAGGCTAAGCGCGCTCGACTCCGGAGAGGAGGTCGTTCCCGCGTGCACGTCGATCCGCATTGAACAAGATAAATCGACCATCGGCCGCTCTACCCTATCCGGTCCCGATCTGGCAGCCCTTGTGGCTTCGACGACGATTCCGGGAACGCTTCCTGATCCTGTTGACGTCTGCGGCGCGTTCGCCGAAGCCGCTCCACCCCCTGAGCCTGTTTACGGCCCCCCAGGTGAGCCCTATCCGTCATTTCAGGACTATTCCCTCGAAGACTGGGACGAGTGGGACGACTGCTCGGCTTATCCGTACGACGGTATCAGGGTGATTGTGTCCCCGTCGTACACATCGGGCATCGTGGTGTTCGTTCCCGGGATCGGGGAGATCGTCATTCCGGTTCCTCACGGATGGGTAGTGGATCCGTACGTGTGCGAGTTTTACGTGCGCCGCGTCTTTATGGAACGGGCCATCCATTATGACCACGCGTATTTCAACGACCTGCGGGGCCGGCGCAGGGAATTGCACCGCCTGCTTCGCCTCGCCGGCGCCACGGGGAACGTGGCCCTGTTGCGGGACGTCCAGCGACAACTGGCTTTCTTGAGAATGCGATCCGACTGGGCCGCCAGGAGAATCCACCGACTGGAACGGCGGGTTGCGGCCTTTGATCAGGAAGAGCGCGGTCTTTCCAGGCGACTTCCCGCCGGAACCGACTTTCGAGCGGCTGTGGCCAGCGCGGTATATGCTCCGACCAATCGGATGATTGTTCAGAAATTTCAGGATCGCCTCAAGACACAAAAGACGGTCGAGGACCGGCTCGCCGCGGCCGCAGGACAGGACCTGCTCAAGATTCGCTCGAAGATTGCCGGAGAACGGAATCCTCAAAAACGATTGGCGCTCCGCCGCGAATTGGACGGCATTCGAAGTCAGCTCGTCGGAGGCAGGCTCCCGATCCCCGCTAAGCAGCCCAAAATCAAGACTTTGCTCACCAAGGCTTCCAAGACGCAAGACCCGAGCGACCGTGTTCAGGTACAACAGCAACTCGCCCGGCAGTTGGAGCGGGAATCGTCCCGTGTTCGGGTCCCTGCCCCACTTACTGCAGAAGGACTCGCTCCGATCAAGCAGGAGCTTACCCGAATTCCCGATTCCCGCAAACGACAGGAGCTCCAACACGAGCTTTCGGAGCTCGAGAAGTCCGTCGTCCTGCGCAAGGAGGCTGACGCTGCCGCAATCCGCCAACAGGAGCAAATCAGGCACGTGGGAGAACAGGCAGCGAGAGAAACGGACGCTCAGAAGCGACAGCAGCTCCTTCAGCAATTGCAGCAACTGACGACCATCCCGGTTCCGGCTCCCGGCCGGCGACCCGGCGCCACTCCCCTGGTGCCGGAGCCGAGGAGGATTGTTCCCGGCCCGGCTGTCGATACGGATGCGGCAAGAAAGACCGAACTGGAGCGGAAACTTCGGGAGGAGAAACGGAAGCAGGACGAACTGAAAAGACAGGAGGAATTGAAGCGTCAGGGGCCGGGGCCGGTACTCCAGCAACAAGAAGAGCTTAAGCACCAACAACAGTTGCTCAAGCAACAAGAGGAGCTCAAGAAGCAAGAAGAGCTTAAGCGACAGCAGCAGTTACTCAAGCAACAGGATGAGCTCAAGAGGCAAGAAGAGCTTAAGCGACAGCAGCAGTTGCTCAAGCAACAGGAGGAGCTGAAGAGGCAAGAGGAGCTTAAGCGGCAGCAGCAGTTGCTCAAGCAACAGGAGGAGCTCAAAAGACAGCAGGAGGTTCAGC
>Ga0172371_10011881_pt1 | contig 11538 bp, 6 predicted proteins | sample Lak12m_FD_114543 | JGI IMG/M metagenome (GOLD analysis project Ga0172371, IMG submission 114543) | Freshwater microbial communities from Kabuno Bay, South-Kivu, Congo - kab_022012_12m | ecosystem: Environmental > Aquatic > Freshwater > Lake | place: Democratic Republic of the Congo: South-Kivu...
CCTTCGATAATGTTCTGCTTACTTTCCTCAACAATCTTATAAAACTCTTCGGTCGAAAAGTTGGTTTGAAAATCTTTTTCGAAAGAAAAATCGGAACTAAACTCTATCGGCTTTTTCAATTCGCTTCTTAGTTTTGCAAGCTCAGTTTTGCCGGATTGATAAGCTGCTTCAATTGAATTGAATTCAGTTACGTCAACATTCGAGATAAGAATAATCTGGTGTTTGTAATGATCGAACGCAAGAATTGTTTTGTAGATACCGAATATGGAGTCGGCATTTTCAAATCCGTTTTCATTTCTCGGAACGACCTTTTCAATAAGGGAAATGGTTTCGTACCCTAAGAAGCCGACCACGCCTCCGGTAAAATCGGGAAGTTCGTCAATCTTGGGCTGCTTAAACTTTTTCAATTCCTTTTTAACATAAGCGAAAATATTTTCTTGTTTGGTTTCTTCTTTTCCGTCAACTTTTTCCGTTAATGCAAGAGCATTGTTGAAAAAGATTTTCTGCGGATTTTTGCCGATAAAGGAGTAGCGGGCGAGATTCAGCGATCCTTCTACTGATTCCAAAAGAAAACTTTGTTTCCCGTTTTCACGGATTTTTAAATAAGCCAACACCGGCGTTAAAAGATCGGCCGTAATAATTTCATACATCGGAATAAGGTTGTACTCTTCAGTCAGTTTCGTAAATTTTTCTAATGTCATATTACATTATTCATTATTAAGTTATTCTTAGTGTTTCTTTGTGTTCTTCGTGCCTTAGTGGTGAAGTTTTTACCACACAGAACTAAGCGCGCTTAGGTACACAAAGGGATTAAAAACAAAAAACCCTTCCCAGTTTGTTCTGAGAAGGGCTTTTAAATTCCTTAAACCTCATACTTCACTGGGATGTACAACCTTGCGTACTAAACCACCACCAATAATAGTTATTGGCAAAAATGCTTGCGGTGTAATATGTTCCAGTGATGTTTTTCATAATATTGGGTTCAAAAGTACGGGATGAAACGGTCATTGTCAAGCAAATCGGAATTATTTAATCATTTTTTTACCATGTTCTGCATTTCTTTGCATACGGCAAAGAATTAGGTTATAAAACAGGAAAATTCTCCAGATTGAAATTATCCTTTCTTTAATAGCGTGGATTCAATTTGAAAAAGGTTCTTGCATTTTCCCAAAACAATCCTCCATCAAAATGTGTAAAATAAAACCAATACATGAATACGAAATTTCTATTTCATCACGATCATTTTTTTTACTTCATGATGGGTGCCGGTAGTGAGGAGATAAAAATAAATTCCCGATGAAAGATTTTCAGCGGTAAAATATGCTTCATGCTCTCCGGCCGGTTTATACTCACTTACCAACGTTTTAATTTCTTTCCCCAGAATATCAACTACCTTTAATGTGACAAATCCCGGCTCGTTCAAGCTGTACAAAATAGAAGTGGTGGGATTGAACGGATTAGGAAAATTTTGATAGAGTTTAAATCCCTCCAAAGGGGGATTTCCTTTTGTCGTTGACGTTACCGTTAGCGTATCGGTAATTAACGCAGTGTAAACACTTAATTTTGTTCCATCAAGGCGCATCCAAATGGGATAAACTTTTTTATTGTACGCCGCAATGTTTGTATAATCTCCAAAGAAAACGGTTGAGGTTGGTGTGAAAGAACTTTCACTAATTTTATAATTCTCAAATGAGTCTCCTCCATTTGTAGATTTTGCAAGATAAACATCGGTGTCATACCCGGTTGTGTTTCGGCGGTCATAGAATACGGCGTACAGGATGCCTGTTGTTTGATCAATGGTCATCCATGGGAAGAATTGATGTCGCGTACCCGCGTCGTTATTTACTCTTACAACAGTGCCCCACGTGTTACCGCCATCGGTGGAACGAATAACAAAAACATCCGTATTCTCTGTCCCGTTCCTTTGATCTCCCCAACAAATATAAATATTGCCCCGCGTGCTTGTATGACTTGTATCGCAAAGTGTTATGGGTAATCCGTTTGCACGGTTAATTCCCGGGATCATAAAATCCCATCCACCCGGATGCGCGGTAACAAAAATATCTTTATTAAAGGTTTCACCTCCGTCGAGTGATTTATCAAACATAATTCCCAACGGACCCGACCATGCGACATAAATTTCTCCGTCCGGGCCAACGGTTGGTACGGCTCCTTCAACGGTTTTGTCTTCATCAAGACAATCTCCGCCTTTATCACTTACGCGCACGGCGTTAGACCAGCTTTCTCCTTGATCGGTTGATCGTGCAAAAAGAATGAGAGAGCTATCTCCTTTGAAGGAAGAGCCGTATTTGTCAAATTGTGTCCAACTGACGTACAAATTGTTCTTGTATTTAGAATGCATGTCAACCGCAAGCCATTCTTTGTCCTGCTGTTTCGGAGAATTAAGATAAACGCCTTTTCCGTCATTCCAGGTTTTTCCATTGTCGGTGGATTTTTGAACCACTATTCTGTCTATCCAATTTGCGGCAATGTGTCCCGGATACGAAAGGTGCGCAAAATATAAATTTCCGAGACCGTCGTAGAGTACGCAAGGATCTCCCCACACACCTAATGTTGACGTAAGTGAACCTTGACTCCAGGTAGAAGCCGAATCACTCGAATAAAAGTAGTAGGTAATATTTGCGCCGGCGGCAAGTTGTTTGGGATTATTTGGATTAACCGCGATGCTAACTTCTTCTGCATCCCCCGTTGCCGCTGCATTCACTCTCACATTTTTAAATTGACCGAACAGAAGTGGTTCGCAAAGAAAAAAAATGAGGAGTGTAAAGAAGGAGAGAGAGTATAAATGATTTTTATTCATGATGTCATTACTATTTGTTATCCAAAAATAACGTATATGTTCTTTAAGACAAATTCATCAGAAAAAAAAAGAGATGCACAAGGCATCTCTTTAATATAGAAGGATTATGTACTTATTTCATCAGAATCATTTTCTTGGTGGCTGTGTAATTTTCCGTTACTAATTGGTAAAGATAAATTCCACTGGCCAATTGAGAACCGTCAAAGGTTACTTCGTAGCGTCCTTCGTTTTTTTCTTCTTGCACAAGATTGATAACTTCTTTCCCAAGCATGTCAAATACTTTCAGACTCACCATACTTTTCTTCGGAATTTCATAAACAATTGTTGTTGCCGGATTAAAAGGATTCGGATAATTTTGCTTTAAGTTGAAATCCGGGATAACATTTTCCGCCGTTGGATTATTTTCAACACCTGTTAAAATATCATTCAGATTAATTTCAAAAGCTGAGCGGCCATGCGTTCCGGCTCGAAGCAGGCGTTTTGTTCCATTGTTGAAATAACTGAAATCAAGCACAGGCACCAGCGGCATGCCGTTGCTGAGCCGCGTCCAGGTTGTTCCTCCCGTTGTACTTAGATAAACGCCGAAGTCATTTGCAACATACATGTAGGAAGTATTCACAGGGTCAACAAAAAGATCACTGCACGGAATGTCCGGTAAATTACCGCTCAAGTTAGTCCAGCTATTTCCCAAATTTGTTGACTTGAAAATTTTTCCCGCACCGAATCCGGAACGGACGAAGTACACGGTATTCGCATCAACCGGGTCTGTTATAACCCGTGCGATATACATTTTTGGTGTTGGTATGTTACCGCTTTTATCTGTCCAGGTAATACCGCCGTTTGTAGAAATTTTTATTTGCGGATTGGTAGAATATTCTCCGGCAACAAAAATAAAATTATTTGGATTCACCTTACTTTGCTCAAATGAAAGGATGTTCGATGAAGCAGCGTTTGGGGAAATGTTTGTCCATGAAGTTCCCGAGTTGGTAGATTTCCAAAAGCTTTTTGAAGCCGTGTACAAAATGGTATGGTCTGTTACGTGCATGGCAAACGGGGTTGTCCATGCAGGAGTAGCATCCCATGTTGGACTAACATCCGTCCAATTTGAAGCTCCGCCGTCCGTTGATTTAATCAAATTGCCCTGTTGAGTACTATAATAAGCTGTGGTGGGAGTAGTATAATCGTAGAAACATTCCATTCCGTCACCGGTAGAAACAAAACTCCAGCTTGAAGTTCCTTTATTTGAAGTTCGGAAAACACCGTTATCCTGCGCTCCGCCAAGTAAAATATTTTCATTGTTCGGTTGGGAAGCAATTCTGTAAAATTGTAGGGTTGACAATGAATTATTCAACGAACTCCAGGTACTTCCGCCGTTCGTAGAACGATAGATGCCGCCATCGCATCCGACATAGATATAATTCGGATCGGAGGGTGCGAAAACTATTTTATGGTAATCAACATGCATCGGACTATCCCATGCGGTTGTTCCGCTGAAAGGTCCGGAAAGATTTCTCACTACATTTATGGTTGAACCGTTGGTTGTTTTGTGCAATTCAACATTTCCAAAAAGAACAAAATTCGGATCTGTTGGTTTTACCGCAATGGTTAAATCATACCAGCCCTGGTCAGTCCAGGTTTTTCCATCGTAACTTCCCCCTAAATTTGCTGTAGCAGAAATTCTGCTCCATGTTGCGCCGCTGTTTGTTGATTTGTATGCCTGAGTTGGATAATTAGTGTCATCTGTAGAAACTATGGTATAAAGGGTAGAGGGAAGTGAGTTTGCAAGCGCAATCTGTACTCTATTCATGCTTGAAGTTGGAGGGAGTCCGCTACTGGATTGATTCCAATTCACTCCTCCGTTATCTGAATAATAGACGCCTGCTGTGGTGTACGTTCCACCGGCAGTGCAATAAACTCTGTTAGGATTTGTAGGATCAAAAACGATATCCTCCGCGTCCTGCATCGAAAGTACTTTGCTCCATGTTGAGCCGGCGTTCGTACTTCGCCATATTCCTTCGTTACTAATATCGCCGGTAAACCAATTGCCGCTCGCAAAAGCCACTAACACAATATTGCTGTTGGTCGGATTTATTGCTATTGCCGACACGTGTGTCTTTGAGCCGAACCCTTGATTAATTTTCGACCAGGTAGTTCCCGCGTCGGTAGTTTTATAAATTCCATCACCCGAATAGGTAACTAAATTCCAACCGGCTAACATTTCTCCGGTTCCGGCGTAAACAGTATTGGGATTAAGAGGATCAATTGCAATAGCACCGAAGGTTAACAGTTCAAATTGACCCGAGACATCCTGCCACGATGTACCACCGGAGGTTGTTTTCCAAATTCCACCGCCTGCTGCACCGATGTACACAATGTTTTGATTCGTGGGATGAACAGCAATGCCTCTTACTCTACCGCTTAAATTTCCCCAGGTAGTCGGCCAAACAGATGTTACAGATTTTGGTCCGATGGCAGTCCAAGCCGGAGTAGCCATAGTTTTGAACATTGATGACTTTTCAAGTTTTATTTCTTTCTGTTTTTCATTCAAGTACGTTGCCATCGGGATTGTATCGTTGGGGAATGCTCTCGGTCGGTAAAACCATTCCAACCGCTTGAAGGATTTTTTCTGCTTTACCTTATCGGGAAGCTGATCCCACATGGAAGAGTATTGCCCGAATGAAAGAATGGGGAAGAGAAGGAGTAAGCTTAGTAGGGTTAACCGTTTCATATGTAATCCTATACTATTGTCATTTTATGTGATTTAATTTAACGATTTTCTCAACCAAAAGGAGAGGAATATTAAGTACCCATACCGGATTGTGCGTTAGAACTCACCGGAGAAAAAGAAAGGCGGAGTGAGTTTAAACTTCACTCCGCGAATGAAAAATTATTTTGCCCCGAGTGTTACTTTGAATGAGAGAAGTTGTTCTGCCCGTTTTACTTGAACATCAACTATATCTCCGGGAACATGATCATGCAAAGCGTAAACGTAGTCATAGATATTTTCGATTTTTTTGTCGCCGAATTTTACCATAATGTCGTTCGCTTTAAGGCCTGCTTTTTCAGCCGGGCTGCCGGGGCTAACGCCCGATAATTTAAATCCTTCTCCTGTGCTTGAGTAATCAGGTACTGTTCCAAGGTAGACTTTCCATCCGCCCGAGCCTGGTTCCTTGCGGGGAACGTTAATGTAATCCGGTTTTTCAGGCTGCATAGCAATTGATTTTGCAACCTCGAAAGTATATTTCACAACTTTTTCTTCGCCGGTTGAATTGATGAATTCAGCGTCGTCGGTAGGTCGATGATAATCTGCGTGAACACCGGTAAAGAAAAAGAGGACAGGAATGCTCTTTCCGTAAAAGGAGGATTGATCACTCGGTCCAAATCCTTCATCATTAAAGGCTAAATTGAATGAATCAACATTTTTTTCATTCAATAACTCTTTCCATTTTGATGATGTCCCGGTGCCGTAGATTGTTAATGTCTTTTCGGGATTTAATCTTCCCACCATATCAAGGTTTATCATCGTTACCATTTTTTCTATCGGAACGGGAGGATGATTTACAAAATAAGCTGAGCCGAGTAGTCCCAACTCCTCGCCGGAAAATGCAACGAAAATGATGCTTCGTTTTAATTTCTTTTTCATAGACCCGAACTTCTCTGCAAGTTCCATTACTGCGGCGGTTCCGGAAGCGTTATCATCCGCACCGTTATGAACTTGTTCATCTTTTCCTTTGTACAACGAACCGTCACCTCCCATGCCGAGATGGTCGAAGTGGGCGCCGATAACGAGATATTCATTTTTTAATTTCGGATCGGTTCCTTCAAGATAACCGCAGACGTTTACGGTTTTCGTTTCAACCTCTTCAATACCGGTTGAAACCATTGCAGAGGCATTTTTGAAAACGAACGATGCGGGAGAAGTGCTGTCTTTCATCGTTTTTTGGTGTTTTGTAAAATCCCTATTTTCGGAAGCGAAAAGATCATCAACGAACGAGCGTTTTACATGAATGACGGAAAAATCTTTCACCCCTCCCGCTCTATCATATTTCAACTTCATTAAATCGTCGGCTGAATCTTCCGGGAAATGTCCGTTCACGAAGATAATTCCTACCGCCCCTTTTTCTTTTGCCAACGCCGCTTTTGAACGGAGACTTGCGAACTTGTCAAATTGTGAATGCGGGTTATCGTACTCAGGAGTATTTCGCATAACCACAACAAATTTTCCCGTTACATCCAAGCCTTTGTAGTCATCATAATGTAATTTCGGAGCCGAAATTCCGTATCCGGCAAAAACTACCTGAGCGGTATTCTTTGCTGTACCGGAAAAGGGAGCCGTGATAAAATCTTTTTCGTCCGTAAGTGCGGTTTGCTTTCCGTTGACTGTTACAACAACCGCGTTGTTTTTCGTTGCTTTTACATCTGAAATAAATGAGTACTCTTGTTCGAAAGATTTGTTAAACATCGGTTTCAAACCGGAGTGTTTAAAATTTTCCCAAATATAATCGGCGGCTTTGAGAAGTTCTTTGCTGCCGCTTGCTCTTCCTTTCATTTCATCCGAAGCGAGGTAAGAGATGTGTCCGATAATTTCCTTTGCGGTTATTTCCGGATTGTGCTTTTTTACCTGTGCTTGGAGTGAGACGAAAAAGAAGCAGAGAATAAGAGTGAAGAGAGTTTGTTTCATAATCTCATCCTTTTGTTATTTAATCCAATCTGCTATAAAGATATTCGTATCCCCATCTTTTTTACTAAATCGGTTAGAGGCGAAAACAAGATGTTTACCGTCTTTGGTAAAAATGGGAAATCCGTCAAACGATTCATAAAAAGTTATTTGTTCAAGTCCGGTACCGTCAACGTTAATCATAAACAAGTTGAAATCTCTTCCGGTAGCGCTGCCTTGATTGGAAGAGAAAATAATTTTGGAACCGTCGGGATAAAAGAAAGGCGCAAAGCTCGCTTTGTTGAGATGAGTGATTTGCTTCATGTCAGTACCGTCAGCATTCATTGTATAAATTTCGAGAGCAGTCGGACGTACATATCCGTTCTTCACCAAATCAGCATAATCCGCAAGTTCATGTTCGGTTTTTGGACGGCTGGCTCGAAAGACAATTTTGGAACCGTCTTGCGAGAAGAAAGCGCCGCCGTCATATCCTTTTTGAAACGTTAATCTTTTTTGATTTGAACCATCAAGATTCATTACGTAAAGTTCAGGATCACCATCCCGCGTTGACGTGAAAACAATTTTGTCGCCTTTTGGCGATACTGTCGCTTCAGCGTCATACCCTTCGGTATCAGTTAATCTTTTAATATTTGTACCATCCGCGTTTGCGGAAAAAATATCAAACGACTCATAAAGTTTCCACACGTATCCCTTTGATCTATCGGGGAGCGGCGGACAATTCGAATCGGCTAAATATGTTGACGCGTAAATTATTGTTGAATCGCCGGGAAGAAAGTATGAACAGGTAGTTCTCCCTTGTCCATTCGAAACCATTTTTTTGTTTGTTCCGTCGAGATTCATCGTAAAAATTTGGTCGCATTGCAAATCACCATGAGTCGATTGATAAATTAACTTGGATTCATCAAACGATAAATATGCCTCAGCATTTTCTCCTTCGGGAGTCAGCATGCGCAAATTGGTTAAATGTTTTTCCCCGGGAACGTTCTGTAGCGGGGTGGTTTGACAGATGAGGAGTCCGTTGAGCAAAAAGAAAAGTAAGTACTTCATTCCATTCCTATTTAATGAAAAGATTATTTTAAAGATAAGGAAAGACCGCAAAAAAAGAGCAAGAAAACCGGAATTCCCTGTATCACTACTTCAATGTTATATGACTATTTGTGCCACTACTCCGCCGATCAAAAACGCGAGCAGCCAGGCACTGAACCAGATAATCAATCCTTCCTTTATCCCTCGTTCCTTTATCATGATAATGAAGGCCGCGATACAAGGAACAAAAAGTGTTATGGTGATTAACGCAACGGTAATCTGCATCGGATTTAGAGCGAGATGAAACAGACCGGCAGCACCGAAATCTCTTCTCACCACTCCCATTACAAATGCCGTGGCAGCTTCTTTGGGCAGCTTCAACCAATGCGTTGTTACCGGAGCCAAAATATCCTGAAAGAGATGAAGGAGTTCGGTTACATCAAGAATTCCAACAGAAAGAGCGCCGACAAAAAACCAAACCGAAGCTTCTTTCATAAAACCGTATGTTCTGAAAAATGTTTTTTTGAATGCGTTGTCTAAACGGGGGATGCGCATCATCGGCAGGTCAATAAGCAGCGGAGTTGATTGACCGGGCAAAAATTTATTGAGGAATGTAGAGATAGCAACAAGCGTGGAAAAGATGACGGCAACGTAAATAAACAACGGAACAATTCCGGCACCACTGAGAAGCACCGCAATTACCGCAAGCTGCGCCGAGCATGGAATAACATACTGTAAAATTGCTGTGGCAATTGTCTTTTCCCGTTCACTTCCCAGTAAACGAGTGGTTATAGTTGCCATGGTAACACAACCGAACCCCAACATAATGGGAATAACCGCTCTTCCGTTTAATCCAATTTTATTCATGGTTCTATCGAGCATGGTAGCAAGGCGGGGAAGATATCCGCTGTCTTCCAGCAGCGCCATAGAAAAATAAAATGCCGCTACAAGAGGCAAAAGAAGGAACAACAAGTAAGTTATGGTCATACTGACAACACCGAATTCACCGAACAACAGTTTCATAAAGGGATTTGTGAATTTAAAATTTACATCAGCGTCTTCTTCGCGCGAAACATGCATGTAGTCGGCTTTTACTTTTTGATCTTCATTTAAATTTTCTTTAAAAGTAAATTCTTTGGTCCGCTTCAATGAATCAGGCTGATTTGTTAACGTTACCGTAATAGTTGATGGCGTAAATTCAGCGACGTAGGTTTTTAAATAGTATTCAAAATATTTTTTCCCCATCGTTTTTTCGGTAAAAGTAACAACCCGCTGAGAAACAAAATCACCGATGAATACATACAATACCGATAAAATGAAAATGAGGATTGGTATTCCGGTTACCGGTACAAGCGAATATTTGCCGAGTGTATTAAAGAAAACTCCCTTTGAAGAATCTTCGCGCTCCACGGAAGAAACAACCTCGTTAACACGGTTCCTTCGTTGAACATAAATAAATTCTCTGTCATCCCCCGAGCCGCATTCTACTTCGTGTTTTGCAGCGATGATTTCGTCTCCCTCAGCAACCAATAAAGCCTCCGCTTGCGAACCTATTCTGTTTAACTTCTCATGAAGGAGATGATGAAGTCCATCCGGTTGAATGCCGACACACGCTTGATCAACAGCATTGTCGAGATGTTCAAAGCCGATTTTTTTCACCGCCGAGGTTTCAAATACCGGAACACCGAGAAGTTTTGAAAGTTCGTCTGTATCAATTTTAATATTTCTCTTTTTCAGTTCGTCGTTAAAATTCAGAATAACTGCGAGTTTTTTCCCCATATCAATAAGCTGCATGGTCAGAAATAAATCACGTTCCAGGTGAAGCGAGTTTACCACGTTGAGAATGAGATCGGCTTCAAGGATAATATCCCGTGCAACTTTTTCTTCATCGTTAAAGGAGGAAACACCGTAGACTCCCGGAGTGTCGTACACTTCGAAATTTTTATAATATCCTTTTGTTATGGAAACGGTTGTTCCGGGGAAATTTGAAACGTCAACATAGGTGCCGCTGAGATAATTAAAGAAAAGAGATTTTCCTACATTTGGATTTCCGGCAAGGACAATCTTTTTCGTGCCGTCGGCCGTATGGTCAAGCGGATTTTCAAAATGGGGATGATGTTCATTGTGTTCTATTTTATCGCTCACCGGATTTTACTGCGTTGTTTGTACAATAATTAATTTAGCCAGTTCGTACCCGACCGCAATTTCTTGCCTATGTTTTTGAAGAATTACCGTTCCGCCGGGGAGCCGCTCAAGACACAGAATGGTGTCCCCCTCGCTCAAACCCAACCGAATCAATTGAACTTTTACCGTTCCCGAAGGAAGTTGTATGATGGTAAATGATGTTCCTTTTTTAATAGTATCCAACGTTTTATTTCTCATGAAAATGCTTGCAGCTCTTTCCCTTTTTACAGTGGGCAAAAATATTAAAAGAATAACTGGAGGGAGTGAATCCAAGCTCATCGCAAACTTCTTGTTCAATTTTATCAAGTCCGGTTGAAGCGAACTCAATAATTCTTCCGCACTCAAGACAGATAAGGTGATCGTGAGTTTTGCGCCTAAAGTTGCTTTCAAACCGTTTCATATTGTCGCCGAAATTTCTGGTTGAAAGGAGGTCGCACTGCGCCAAAAGTTCCAGGGTGTTGTAAACGGTGGCGCGGGAAATTCTTGAATCCTTTTTTTTCATTTCGATGAATAATTCATCCGCAGAAAAATGACCGCTGAATGCCAATGCTTCATCAAGAATTTCAAATCGTTCCGGGGTGATCCGGTTATTGCCGTTCTTAAGAAAAGCCCTAAAGATATCGGCTGCGTTAGAAGCCACTAAACATGTCCTTCGTATTATTTAGATTCAATCTACATAAAAATAGAGGTTACCTTCGTGAAAAACAAGAACCAAAAAAATATTTTTTGTTTTTTGCTGATGGGTGTCGGAGAAAAATTTAGCGCATCTCTCTAATTCATTCAATGTGAAGAAAAAAAGCGTTCTAAAAAGCTAAACGTGGTAACGCCG
>Ga0172371_10011884_pt1 | contig 11536 bp, 19 predicted proteins | sample Lak12m_FD_114543 | JGI IMG/M metagenome (GOLD analysis project Ga0172371, IMG submission 114543) | Freshwater microbial communities from Kabuno Bay, South-Kivu, Congo - kab_022012_12m | ecosystem: Environmental > Aquatic > Freshwater > Lake | place: Democratic Republic of the Congo: South-Kivu...
AGGGGAATGCAAAAGATAAATCGTGCAAAAGTTGCACGAATTGTATAAATCTTCATTAATGTTTACGGGAAAATAATTATTTTAAATTTCAAAGAGGAATATATGAAAGAAAAAAAAGAAGACACCAGAGTAATTTGCTACGGATGTGGAAATCGAGATTTCTCTACCTTTTACTGGGAAGCCAGTAATTTATGGTGCATGAAATGTGGGGAAATAGGAATCGAGCCCTTTATGAAAAAGGATTGGAAAGAATATAATAAAAAATTTCCCCTAAAGAAACATAATAAAAAATCATAGGAGGAGATATGTATAAAAATCTAATATATTTATTTTTGTTGAAAACATTGGTTTGGGGAACAATTTCCCTAACCATTCTATTTTTTGGATATCACATTATTAAATTCTGCTTGAATTAAAAGAAAAAGGAGTATGTTATGAAAAAAACAAAGTTTGCAAAGCGAATGGTTGCACTTTCCTATCTGCTATCTCAAATAGAAAGTGGCAAGAAGAGGAAAGGAGCGCTTGTCGTACCGCTGGAAGCGGTAGATAAAAAAAGGATTGGTGAATAAATGAAGATAGAAAATATATTACATGAAAATGAAACCATGATTCATATAAGTTATAATGATTTATTTGATATTCTAAAAGACTTATATGATTCTTTAATTCTCGATGGGATAGAAGTAAAAATAAGATGTCCCTTAACTATTTGTTCAATAGAACAAAAACCTAAAATCCCTAGCCTTATTTGTATTGAATTTATCAATAGGGATTATACAAACAATTTTCAAATAAACCTTTTTAGGTTATGGGATTATTTAGGAAATAAGAATATAGAGATTTGTTTTAAACAAGATATGATAGGATATATTTTAGATAAAAAAGGATGTGTCATTAAAACCTATTCTTTAGATGATGGGATGTGTTAAATATGAGTAAAATATATAAAATAATACTGACGGGCTTACTCGTCAGTTCTTCTATTTTATTAGTAATAAAAACTCCAGTCTGGGGTTTGATTCCGATACTTAGTAATTTTGTTTGTATCGGAATGTTTATTTTGGTAATAGCAAAACTATGGTTTTTGAAAAAATAACCTTAATTCAATCTTTGGTAGAGAAGTATCCATCTGCTAAAGAGAAATTTGAACTAATGGACGGGGCTCAGCTTTGGGCTATATTCTTTTATTTACTAAAAAAAGAAAGAATAACAACGAATCAACTTTCTTTTAACTTTCCAAAAAAGGAGTAAATTATGTCAGAAGAAACAAAAATCGCAATTTGTCTTGCTCAAAGCAAGACACAAAATTATATAAATCAGAGTTATTTGGAGTACATTTCGGAGGCTGGATTTGCTCCGATAGTCATTCCAATGCTAAACAAATCTGTTAATTTGGCATTTTATGTCTCCGTTTGTGACGGAGTAATTCTTCCAGGGGGAGTAGATATTGACCCTACCATCTTTGGAAGGGATAATTTGTGTTCTATGAGAACTGATCCAAAAAGGGATCAATTTGAATTGGAAATAATTGATGCATTCCTTGCCAAAAGAAAGAAAATCTTTGGTATATGCCGAGGATTTCAACTACTATTTAGATACTTTGAAAATTCTTTCAAATATTTGTATTTTCTTCAGGATGTCGAAGGACATTCTACCAACAACGAAAATGAAGTGGAACGCAATGTTCCAGTTCATTTCGTTGAAATGGATACACACCAATTATATGGTACGAAAAATAAAGTGGGCAATAACGACCGATTTCTGCCCATGTTTGTTAATTCTATGCATCACCAGGGTGTGATATATTCCGTCAAAACGGAATTCTTTCCAGAAGCAATAGTGGCGTACAAAAAGTATAGCCCTATATCTATGAAAATGTCCGGCTTAAATTTTGTCATTGAAGCAATAAAATTTGCTCCTAACGTTTTAGGAGTGCAATGGCATCCCGAAGAATTAAAAGACTATAAGCTATTGCAATTTTTCTTTAACACTTAAAGAAGGCAGACAATATGGTAGAAGATGTATTTTTCAATATTTTTGAAAAGAATATAAATTTTTCCGCAGTAATTGCGGCAATTTTACATACATACTCATTAGAAATTTTGTCGCCTGTACATTGGCATCCCCTAAACGAAGCAAAAGATGACATAAATACCGCAATAATATGGAATAAATCCCTTCAAGGAGAGGATTTTTGGCGTTCTTTGCACGAAGCACCAATTTTGACCGATGAGGCGGAGCGGCAAACTCGAAAAGATCTTTTAAAGGATTTTTTTGAAACGCATCCGCTGCCAGAAACCTGGGCAACGGATAGAATTCTTGTTCTTATAGAAGCATGGAGTTAATATGTTTGATGATTTAGTCGACGACATTGTCCAAAGAGATTTGCCGTTTTATGATATTCTTGGAGTAATAGTAAATCTCAGATATTTATATGCAATAGAACATCATTGCATACATTTGCACAACAACGATATCATAGATAATTTAGATACTGGAATGACTTGGGATGAATCTCCCCAAGGCGATACGTATTGGAGAAATATTTATTATGCTCCAAAACTTACAGGTCATGCGATTTTGTTTGCGCGACGTAATGCCGTATCTAAATTCTTTTTACAAAACAATATGGTGATTAGCGAAAATTCTATTTTAGAAAAAATAGTTCGTATAGTATAAATAAACATGAAGGTAAACATGAGAATTTTGAAAAACATTACAGAAAAAAGAGTTTCCAACTTCTTTCACTTTCTAAAATCTAAAAGAAAAGACATGGAGGTCTTTTTATTATCAGATGATTCTACAATTACACTTAACTATTATCACCCAATTACAAATGAATTAATTGCAACATTTATGATAATTAGACATCAAAGTTTATTTGATGTAATAGAAATGCACTAAGGAGTAACTGTGGTAATTCTACCAACAGAACTGACCGTATCTCTGTCTGAGTCTGAAAAAACTTTAGACGGAGCACAATTTGTAGACTTTATTATAAGTTTACTTGGTAAACCTCCTATCAGCAAAATTAATGCTGTTTTTCTAAAACCCGCATGCATTGCGGCGCTTAATTATCAAATTCTATATAAAAATATAGAATTTAATAATACTCCAGTAAATACACTTTGGGGAAATGCTCATTTGGGAGCAATTTTGTCAATCTGTTCCTCCAATAAAAAACTGTTTCATTTATATATCAAAGAATGGGGAGGCTTCACCTTACAAAATGTAAATTTCAGATTTAAAATTATGAATGAAGACTTCTTTAATCAAGGAGTGTTAGAAAACAATCTAACTTCTCTAAAAATAGTATATTCATAAAAAGGTAGTTATGATAGATGTTTTTCTGTTTGCAAAAGTAAAAAATCTAGATAATGACAACGTTTCAATGTGGGGAATTATCCTCACAGACTTTTCTGAGTTTAAAAAGTTTGTAATAAAAGCTCGATTTGAGGCAGTTAGCGTGTTTGAGTATATGCGAATTGCTCTAAGTGACGGAGTACCCGAATCCACTTACAGTGGATTTATGCTTAATAAATTCTTTTCTAAAAAGTTTATAGATGAAGTCGTAGCGTGCCCGTCTAATTTAATAAAAATAACTCAAGAACTTGAAGAAAAGTGGAGAAGTGGATTTACACAACTTGTTGTTTATCCAAATTTACAATCAGAACTATTGTCTAATGTCTTAATAGTAGAAATACAAGCAACAAATGTTATCGAATTTCCAACGTCTTAAGGAGGATTTATGATTTTTGCAGACGAGGACTTCTTTTGGGGTATCCCAGCCGATACGAAAATAGAAACTGTTCAGTTTTTGCTGTTCGCAAAGGTTGAACAGTATTTTATTCCTTGCATGCAAAATTTTACTGGCTGTAAGGATTATGTGTCGGATGCGTTAATGGGTGTGCTTGAAAAGCATTCGCCTGGAACAACCGTGTTTCAAACACGGGGTCAGGGTGGTCTTCCTGTTTTAAAAAAACATATTTCTAACATAGGATCAAAATTAAAAAACATTCCAGATTTAAATGATATATCTTTTTCAAAAGAAGAGTTACTCCCAAATATATTTTTGGGAGCTCTGCCTTACAATGAAATAGCTGCCAACATTATAATGGATATCTTAAATTATTATGAGAATAAATATGGGTGGACAGAAACAATAGTAGAAAACCGAGTTGTTCACTCATTTTTAGGAGAGCGATTCAAAAGAGGTATTTTATTCTTGACTGGCGATAAAAAATATACACGTACACCACACCTGTCTAATTATGTCGCTTGGATAATAAGACTTGCAACCAGAGTAGCTAATAACGCAGACGTAATAAAAACGTTACCTAAGCCATGTACATTAGAATATCTTCAGCAAATAACGTTCATGGATCCATATGATGTAGATTTTTTAATTTTAAGGATGTGGAAGAGAATTGAACTACTTTATAGACACTTTGATTTTCTTTTTACTGAAGATTATAATATTCCTATTGAGGGATACCATTCTCGATTAGGAATTTATGCTCTTTTAACCGCAAAATCTGGATTTTCCGATTTAAATAAAAAAATGCTTGAATTATCTAAAAATATATAGGGAGTAAAATAATGATTGTGTTTCTAAGACGTCCTGCCTTTTGCAAGGAAACTCTACTTAATATAAAATCACTTTCTCGCTATAATAAAGAAATTTTAGTAACTGCTTTTAGGCGGCGTAAAATAGCCGCAGCGGATATTTTAATTAGATTTGGAAATACTGCAGTATTTCCCGCCAAATTTCAAATAAATACGCCTGCTGCTATTCATTTAGCAGCAAATAAGCGTATTTTTAGGCAAATGTGTCAGAAAAATGGGATTTCCGTCCCTAAAACATGGGACTGCACAAATGCGATTTCTGTGGATAAATTTCCTGTGATTATACGTCCTCCGTATCATTCTCAAGGAAAAAGTTTAATTTTTATAGAAAATAAGGTAGAGTTTGAAAACTTTCTACATAGAAATTCCTTTAATAAATTTTATGTATCAGAATATATACATAAATCAAAGGAATTTCGTATATATGTTGTGAATAATAGAATAGTTGCTGTTGCCGAAAAGATAGTAGAAAATCCAGACACGGTTGCTTGGAATCGTGCACTAGGTTCTACGTTTGATAACACACGCTGGAAACTGTGGCCAAGAAAAGCGTGTTTTGTGGCAATAAAAGCTATGAATATGATTGGATTGGATATTGGAGCAGTTGATGTAATTTTAGATGAAAAACGTAATCCATATTTATTAGAAATAAATACGGCGTTTTCTATTCATTCTAATTATCGAACCAAACTGTTTGCTCAAAGTATTGATTTATTAATAGATGAAATAAAAAAATCCAGATTTCATAAAAACGAGATGCCAGAAGAGGCATTACGCAAGTATATGTCTCATTCAATATTAACCCAACAAAAGGAAGATACATGAAGCGTATTTTCGTTGACCTTACAGCGACATATTTTCCGACTGCAGAATTTATTGTTTTTCTTCCAAATGAGTCCTGGAAAGTTTTAGACTCCACATTCTGCCGAGAACTATTAGTGTGGTTTTTACGGGAAAAATCTTTTCCTGTAGCTTTTTCTTTTTACTATGGAAAAACCAATACGATTACGTTACAAAAACGTGTAGTCTTGTGGATAGAAAACATATTAGGAATAAAAAACCATTCTACATTTGCACAAGTTGTTCTGACTCGTAGTTCACGTATAAAAAGCAATGAACAAACACACACTTTCCCAGTAATCATTCCTGCAAAAGAATGGATTAGTCCGCCTCACATAAAACTATCAATATTAGTATCTATTTTACGATATATGAGTCAAAACATAAAATTTCCTTATAGAATATCAAAAATATGTAAAATTCCAGTTGAGGAATTAACCAAAAAACAAAGATATGATTATCTTACAAATATCTTTTCCTTAATTGGAGAAGAATATGTACAAAAACAACAAATTCATATAGCAATGGCAATGCTACTTGCTTTCCATAGAGAAGCCATGCAATTTTCGCCTTTGCGTTATTTTATACAAAAAACAGAGGATGACTCCTGTGTTGGAATAGAGGATCTTGCGGAAACAACGGCAGCTACGAAGCTACACGCATATTTAGATAAATTAATGAAAGGTGAAAATAGACATCATGTTTAGTCGAAAAAAGAAACAAACAAAGCGCATGATAAAGCAAATTAGAAGTGCAATATATTTGTCTGCACAAAGGCAGAACTGTGCCACACTAGTAAGTAGGTTTCTCTTTAAAAGAATAATAAAAGAGTGCGTACAAGCATATAATTCGTATGTAGCACGGCAATCTTTCGAAGAAGAGAAGATTATCGTTCCTATTACAGTTTTTATAAGTGACTGTTGTTTTACAAATCAGTTTGTTGTGACAAATTTTATAAAATCAGCTCCCGACTATTATCGTCGTTCTAGTACCGGAGCATTAATACCAATTTATAATAAAATTAGATAGGAGAAACAAAATGAAGTGCACAAAATGCGGAATTGAATCAGACAAAATTGTACACAAAAAACGGGGAGACTTTTGTCCCAAGTGTTTTTCGAGTGTGTATTTCACCTGTACAATATGTAAACGAGAAAAGCTATTGTCAAGCGTCTCTCGTATAAAAACTGTTCGGGGAATAGAAAGAATTTGCAGAACTTGTGCTGAACAGGTTTTATATAAAACAGTGCATATGTGTAGTGCGTGTCGTACCATGTGCACAGATTCTATATTAATTAGATGCGCAGATGACTCTTTATTTTGTAAAGAATGTGCTGAAACTCATGTCGCACAGTGTGCAACGTGTAAGAATCTTTTTCCTAAAGAAAAACTGTATCAGGACAAACATACTACAAAGTATTATTGTTCTAAAGAGCATTTTCCAAAAGGAATGGAGCTTTGTACACAGTGTCATGGACTATTCAAACAACGAACACTAATACCTGCACAAGACGCTTCTGGAGAGATGGTTTTTCTGTGTAAACGGTGTGCAGAAGAGAATACTTGTGAATGTACTAGTTGCAAAGTGAAACTGCTAAGAGGTGCGGGAAGACGTGTTAATAACGAGTATTTGTGTAGAGCGTGTTTTGCTAAACTTTCGGTTGAGTGTCCTCTGTGTGAAACATTCAAGTTACGAGAGGATATGGTATGGTTTGATTTGGAAAATCCGCCTTTACTAATCTGTAAAGAGTGTCGCTATAAAAAAGTAATTTTGCCATATACCCACAAGCCCAAACCCAGGTTCTTATCTACTAAAGAAGATGGAGCTTATCCAACTTTCTTTGGAATAGAACTGGAAGTCGCATGTAAAGAATTAGAAGCCGGTGAGGTAGCACAAAGATTTACAAAAGAATTTAGAAATAAAGTGGATAAGATATTTTATCTAAAATTTGATAGAAGCATAGGAAATGGATTTGAAATTGTTACACATCCCATGTCCTTTTCATATTTGAGAAAAGAGCTATACATTAGACCGATTTTGGAGTGGCTATCTCAATATGTATATGAAGATGGAAATGGGGTGTGTGGAATTCACGTTCACATTGATAAACGCCAGTTTTACACAAATAACGAAGAGGATAGTCGTGAAATTATGTTGCGAAACTCGGTGTTTCTACAAAAGCTGTTGATTTTCTTCTACACTAATTATGATAGAATTATTATGTTCTCACGAAGACCAAATCGTGAGTGGACAGATCGCAATTGTTACAAACTTAAAAAAGAGAGAACTCTTATGCTATTGCAAGGAAGGGGCACTGAGGATCGACATGCGTGTGTCAATATAAATAATAGAAATACCATTGAAATTAGGGTGTTTAATGGAACAATTAATTTTGACTTATTCATGAATTTTCTACGATTTACTAATTATTTAATAGAATTTTTTAGGGAGTTTCCAAAATCTCTCTTTGTAAAAGAATTTAGAAACTCGGCAGATGAGATGCCAAACACCGTTTCGGATACTTGGATTGCGTTTTTGGATTATGTAAAAACTCGTAATTATAAACTATGGGAACAATTAGTATTAATTAAATAGGAGAAATGGTATGTGTGTAATCATTATTAAGCCAGCAAACGTCGTCATTAACGAAGAAAAACTGAGAAATTGCTTTAAAGCAAACTCAGACGGGGCAGGTCTTGCCGTTAATACCGAAAATGGAATCCTTTTACGAAAAGGATTCATGACAGAGGAGGAGTTTATTAAGGCTGTGCGTCAGTTTGTTACAGTCGAGGCTCCAGCAATTTTACATTGCCGAATTGCCACACATGGCGCAAAGGATGCGGGCAATACACATCCTTTCATTGTACACAAGGACATAGAAAAGCTTCGTCAAACAGAGGGTCTTATTACAGATCACCTAATAATGGCGCATAATGGTGTTTTTATACGAACCTTACCTGCCGTAGGAGAGACTGTTTTATCCGATACGCAGGAATTTATTCGTAAGATTTTATATGACAAATATGTCATGAATGGAATTTGGACAAGCGAGTCTGTCAAACTTCTGTTCAAAGAATTTATTGGAACTAATCGGGTAGCATTAATGCATCCAAAGAAGGGAATATTATATTTTGGAAACTTTGAAGAAGAAGATGGAATTTTGTATTCAAATACTTCCTATATTACAAAGGTTTATAAAACAACTATCTATGATAGGAGATTTCTGCACGACAGTCTTCCGCTTTTTCCAAACAATACCCTTTATAACACGGACAACAAAAGCGCTTATTGTAGTTTGTGTGAAGAGTTTTCCTTTGATGTCAAATCCTTGTATGGAGTGGATCTTTGTGCTGAGTGCTACAAAGCACTCAATACTGTACAGGAGGCTCAAGTAGTTGTATAAAACTAACGGAGAAGCAATGAAAAACACAGAGATGCATAAAATTAATGTTTTAAAAGAACAGGCATCGGTTTTTATTAGAGAAATAATAAAAACGGGCGCAAATCCTTCGGAAAAATGTTTAACCAGACGTCTTTATAAATATCTGTCAGAAGAATGCAAGTTTGGCGAAGGCTTGTCTAAGCCTCAGTTTTTTGCATCTTATTGTTTAAATCCAATTGCATTGTTGGCAATGATTACTGCCTTTAAAGAGGCAGACCATCCTCATCCAGAAGATTTTTATGAAGATACAATTTGGTATACAAGAAACATTGAAATAAATGATTATATTGCATCCCTTATTGTCCAAAACAGTACCGCTTTAAATAGGATATTGTTTAATGCAATTGAGCAAGCACATATGAGCAAAGCTATCGAACTACTGACACAAGCTGGTATTTTAATAGACACTACATCTGGAATTGTACATTTAGAAAAAGGCGATAGTTTTGCCTATACAAAGGAGAATGCCATAAAAATTTCTATAGCTTTATTGTTTTTTGACAAGCATGGAGTCAATGTCTGTTCCAACTTTCTTTACACTAAAAACCTGGAGATGTACGAAGAATGAAAGTTTTTGCAGTACCTTCTTTAGAAAGCATAATTGCTTATGTACATAATAATAAGAAAATCGGTACAGAAATATATGCTTTATTCAAAGAAAGCATAAAAACAATGACAGATATTTCTTCTACTAGTTTTTTTGAAGAGGATGTTATTTCTGAAGGACGGCTTACCCTATTAAAAATTGCAAAAAAATATGAAGATTTTACCTCAGTATCTGAGGTAGGCAAATCTGTACACAATGCTACTGTTTTCTTTATAAGATCAAAAACAGCCGTTCCGCTATGTTACATAGTCTTTGTCTATCCACACGAAACACGATATAGAACAAATAATATGCTTCCTGGATTTTATTTAACACCATTAGTTGAAATGTATAATAAACTTCAAGAATCTCCACGAGAGAAATTGCTAAAACTATCCGAGCGCACGAACTGTCGTTTATTAATTTTGTCTATTTCTTCTGACATTGTAGACGATATAGTACAGAAAAAGGATAAAGAATCGTTTAACATAATGAGCAATGCTATAGTAGCAGCATTAGAAAACAAAATGAAAATAGTAGAAATTAAGAAAAACAAAGGCTAACAAAGGAGGTTAACATGCCGTTTTCAGTAGGAACTGATCCAGAAATGTTTTTGCAAAACACTCAGGGGAAGATTGTGCCGTCTATTCCTTTCATAAAAGGAACAAAGTATGAGCCGCTTCCAATGAAAACAGGAGGAGGATTGTCTCGTGACAATGTTGCGGTAGAGTTTTCAACGCCTCCTGTAAAAGAACACGATGAATTTATTAACATTGTTCGTGATTCGTTGTTGGAAGTGTGCAATTCGATTCCTCGTGGATACGATATTGTAATAAAGGCGTCACACATATTTAATAAAAGACAGCTTAGTCATCCAGAGGCACGTAGATTTGGATGTGATCCCGATTTTGATGCTTGGCGCCTAACACAAAATAATCCAGCAAGTCCAGATGTTTTGTTACGAAGTTGTGGAGGGCATGTTCATGTTGGCAGAACAAAGCCAAAAGGATTTGCTTTTTTAGATGATACTATGAATAAAATAGAAATGGTTCGTTTGTTGGATGCTACATTGGGAATTACATCCTGTTTGCTTGATACTTCGCCCGAAGCAAATAGTAGACGACAATTATATGGAAAAGCAGGGTGTCATCGTCCTACTTTTTATGGGCTAGAATATCGTGTTTTATCTAATTTTTGGATTTCTTCGCCACAGTTAGTATCCATTGTTTATAGAATTGTAGACACATCTCTTAGGTTAAAAGAGGAAAATCTCGATAAAGATATAATAAATTGTATTGGCGAGTCTCTAGTCCAAACAACAATTAATTCAGGAAATATCGAAGTGGCAAAAGCTGTTTTTTATGGCGTTCTTTGTCATTATTTTGATAAACAGTTAATCAAAGATATCGAAAGTGTTTCCGTGAATCCGTTTGAGTTTAAAAAAGAGTGGTCAATTTAAGTATATTTTTGGAGAAACCATGAGCACACAACACAACAAGCTTAATATAAACTTGACCAACGCGTATTCCGAAAGAACACTAAACAAGTTTAAGCAAGCATGTCGTTACGTGTCACTAAATTATTATATCCTGGTAGGAATTCGTATAACCAAAGAAACTAACAGTATTACCCTACATAAAATGCGTGTTTGTTGCAGAAACGAGCCGGCAAGGAACGTGGCTATAGAAGCAACTTGCAGAGAACATATGTGCTACTACTTTTTGAAGTTTGGACTACAACAACGGGATAACCGTAAAATAGGTTTATTAACTGCTCCGATATCAAGTCAAAAATTGAAATTATTAGAACATTGTGAAAAGATATATAATTTTGAAAAGTCTAAAATATATACTATTGAGCAGGATGAACAGAGTAATAAGTTTCTATTGTTTATTATTCCTTCAAAGGAATGGTTGTCCAATACTGTTTTGTTTAGTATTTTCTTGCTGTTAATTAGATATGAACAATATTTTTATAACTTAGAATATAATAATAATGCAACACTCAGTGATATATGTAACATTATATTTAAGGAAAACAA
>Ga0172371_10011885_pt1 | contig 11536 bp, 10 predicted proteins | sample Lak12m_FD_114543 | JGI IMG/M metagenome (GOLD analysis project Ga0172371, IMG submission 114543) | Freshwater microbial communities from Kabuno Bay, South-Kivu, Congo - kab_022012_12m | ecosystem: Environmental > Aquatic > Freshwater > Lake | place: Democratic Republic of the Congo: South-Kivu...
CAAGATGGAGGAAAAGAACGGCATCCGCTATATATACAACTGGAAGGTGGAGTTCAAGCTGAAGAAGTGCTCAAAATGCGGCATACAGTGGGCGCCCGATGCCCAGCTTGAATATATCCGGAAGAAATGGAATCTGGAGCCGGGATTTTTCGATATCTGCCCCAATTGCCGGTAACCGTTCCGTCCGTTCGGCGGTATATTTCTTGACTCTATATTTTCCCCAATCTATACTTTTGTCCTGCGGGGTGTAGCGCAGTGGTAGCGCGCATGGTTTGGGACCATGAAGTCGGTGGTTCGAATCCACTCACCCCGACCACAGATTTGGATTTCAGTCATTTAGCAACGTGGTCCTTCAATAAGCAAAATGCTGACTGGATATAACAAATACAGCATGGTTTTTGTAGCTGGGCCGATACTCCTCCGAACTCAAGTACCCCACTCCCTTTCAAAAACACTTTGACCGTTTCTAGTGATACAGTCCAATTGCTGAGGATAGACTATTATTTCATGCTCTTAGCTTTAGTAGAATGAGGATGTGTACTACCAGGCAGCCAACCGAACGTGATCTTTTTCAAATCAGCAATATAAAAGGTTTCGATTTTTATGATACCCTGTATAGTTGAAAGTTCCTTTTTAATGAATTCGGTTAACAAATCAACGGAAGGTAAAGAGATTGAAATTAGTATATCGTAGCGACCAAATGCTACGGCAACAAAGTTCACAGCGTCGTATTTGGCCAGCTTCTCGCACGCATACTCGACTTTACTCAACTCCATGTTTATTGCGATAAGTGCAATTCCGGTATAACCTATTGCCGTTATATTGGGTACCCCAATCATCCTGATTATGTTTTCCCTCAGCATCCGGTTTATGCGCCTTGATATGGTGGATCGACTTATCGTTAACTTTTTAGCCAGAGCAGCATATTTAAGACGTTTTTGGCTTTGGAGTTCATATATCAGTTTACGATCGATATCGTCAATCATGTGTATCTCCACAAACTAGCTCAATATCTATATGTATTAAAAGTAGGCGAGTATACTCTTACTCCACATACTATCTGTACACGGTATAGTAAAATTATAACATGGGTACGGAATTGTAGGGGAATTATTGGGTTAATTCATGTCAATAACTACGTGGAGACAAGGGATAATCGACTAAAAGTATCTAGTTATTTACGAGGGCTCGAAAAATAAGATATCGCCTAAATCCCCTTTCGGTACTTCTTGCCACGCAACTTTGACTCTCATCCCAACCCTAATTTTTTCGTCAGGTGCTTCAATTAATTCAGCAAAAATTGCTGTATCCGTACCATCAAGGCGTACAAGGATAAAAAGGGGCCTTTTTTCTGGATCTCGTGTCCGTAATCCGTCAGCAACTGCCAAATATGAAATTGAATAGGCTATAACCGTTCCCATGTCAGAAACCCATACCCAATCTTGATCTTTTTCCAATCTCATTCTGGAGTGACATCTAGCACATATCACCACGGGTGGGACGAATACTGTTCCGCAGTTGGAACATTTAGCGCCAAATATTTTCTTGTTATGCAACCCCTCTGTGAATCTATCTAAGAATTTTTCTACTTTCCATGTATATGCACTTAAAGGCCATTTCCCCGATATCGAGATATGCTCTTCAATCTGTGTCATTTGCTCACCTCCTACTTGGCATGTCACTCAGAACAGTTACGACATTAAGATTTGCCTGACCACCCAAACCATGGGCCACAGCATTATGTACGTCTTTCGTCACCTGGCGTTGCCCGGCCTCACCCTTTATCTGCAATGCACATTCGGCAATTCGTATCATCGCTGCAGCTCCTATAGCGTTGGAGGATACAACAGCACCTGATGGACAGGTAGGTAAATTACCATCCAGTTCCATTACTCCCTTATCAAATAACCTCGGGGCATTTCCTTCATCGCAGAGAAGCAGTCTCTCAAAATAAATAAACAGTTGATAAGCGAATGGTACATACGGTTCAGCCAGATCTATTTCTTTCCAGGGTTCCTTTATCCCTGCCATAGCATATGCTTTTGTTGCGGCCAACTTGCAACTTCTTTGCTCAGCTGGATCTACATTTATAGATCCAGCTCCAAATAATCCCACTATCGCCGGTTCTTCACTACAAGCTGCCCAGCCGTTGACCCACACCGGTTTTCGTGATAATTTTCGTGCTTTTTCCTCTGTTGCCAGAACCATAGCACAGGCGCCATCAGATGTAGGACACGTATGACCAAATCTTAGAGGATATGAAATCATGGGGGTTTTCGCGATATCAGCTGCAGTCACACCGGCTTGCTGCAAATGTGCATATGGGTTTTTTGCTGCGTTGTTCCTTAACATAGCCGCTGCCCTATCGATATGTTCGATTGTACAACCTGATTTCGCCATATAACTTGTAGCTTGATAAACAAATAGACCGATAGCACCGCTTGCTTCTATCTCTGGTCCACTCAAACCGTACGCTGTCATATTTGCTACATCTGCCAAAGCTGTTGTGTTTAGTCCAATAGTTGTATTACCGTCGGATTGTTTTTCAAAAGCGACGGCCAGAACGATATCATAGAGACCAGATGCAACGAGGTAAAATGCCCCCTGCGCCACCGATGCACCGGTTGAACCGCCAGTTGTAATGCGAATTAACGGCTTTCTATAACCACCCCAATATCCACCTCCCCAAAGTTCCGGGCAATTTATACCTTCAAATGCGGGCATATTACCGGTCACTAATGCATCTAGATCCTTTGGGTGGATACCGGCATCATCCAGAGCTGCTTTAACTGCTTCGTATACCAACTCGGGTATATTAACATCACGCCGTTTGCTAACGTGTTTTGTCAGCCCGATTCCAACAATCGCTAAATTCCTCATTTGTCTCCCCCTTTAAGGATAAATACAATATTGTCCTGAGCACACAGCCCGTTCTGTCCGTGTGCCAAACCAATCTTGACTTCATGTTTAACCTGATGCTCTCCTGCTTCACCTCTGATTTGCATAGCAACCTCGCAGAGTCTGATAAGACCAGTAGCATACGTTGGATTGGCCGACAGAGCACCCCCGGATGGATTTACAGGTATAGATCCATTGATTTCAGTCGTCTTGGAATCAATTAGTTGCCCACCTTTTCCTCTGCCGCACAAACCCAAGGCTTCACAATAAATCAATTCTTCATGTGAAAAGTTCTCATGCAGTTCCACGACGTGAATTTGTTTTTGAGGATTTTTAATCTCAGCCATTTTATAAGCTGCTTCTGCTGCCCGTTCGAGGGATGCACATTCATACAGCTCTCGTTCCCCTAAAAAATACGTGTCATGACAACAACCTACGCCTGCAATCCATACTGGATTTTTCGCTATCTGACGCGCCTTGCCTTCCTCTGCCAATATAATCGCACAGGCGCCATCTGTAAGTGGATACGCGTTTAATTCCCTTATTGGTGCATACAGCAATCTGGATTGAAGCACGTCTTTCTGGGCAATCTGTGGCATTTTCCTCAGCGCATAAGGGTTTTTATTAGCGTTCTTCAAATTCTTTACAGCCACCTGTGCAATTTGCTTCTCGGTGACACCATATTTATGCATGTATAACCTGGCCTGTAGTGCCGCAGCCGATATTTCATTCAGGAACCCATTCGGTCGATCAAAAGTGGGGTCTAGTGACCATATGCCTGGCAGATAGGGCGGGTAGCATGATGCCATACTCTCCCCGATTACCATGGCCACATCGTGATTGCCGGTTAGAATCCTCATATATGCATAGAAAGCCGCAAAAGCTCCGTCCATTTCAATTTTTGATTCATCCTTAAAATATGCACCCGAAGAAGCAACCGTCTTCATATTTGAAATAGTCCTTCCATCAAAGTAGTCATTTTGGGCATTTATAACGGTATCCACATCCCCCTTCGATATACCGGCCATACTTAGTGCCTCACGGGCAACATCGTGGATCATAACCTCCCTGGAACTGTTCCTGTTTTTTGTATATTTCATTTGAGCATATGCAACGATAGCAACTCTTCTCATCTGTTAACTCCCTCTATCTCACGGGTTTAAAGTACTCTATATCTGCCAGGTTTCCTGCAGTCACATCAGCCCATACAACTTCAACCTGCATATCAACCTTAATATCTGCGGTATCAATTTTCTTTATCCTGTGTACTATGCAAGAATGGGCTTTGTCCAGTTTTATCAAGGCAATAATTTCAGGTTCTTCTCGATCCTTCAAACCTCCTTTCTCCATATCTATTGAGATATTGCCATATGTATAAGATACGACGGTTCCCCTTGGACCAACCTCAATCCAGTCTTTTGTCTCAGCAAAGCAGTATTCGCATATCATACGCGGCGGCACATAGACTTTTTTACACACGGGGCACCGTATGCCAGTTATTTTCTTACCTTTTAATTCTCTAAAAAATTTCTCCATGTAGCCGCCGACAGACCAGTTATACTCAGCGTCGATATTGGTTGTTAATTCCCTGATATCACCTTCTATTGATTTGGCCATTTATCACCTCCACAGAAAACATAGCTAACAATAACTACCTGCGTTCTCGAGTTCGTATAGTACTTTTTACAAAAGTATCACCATTAAAGTAAAAATGATACAAAGTCCTAATAAATATTGACATAGCAAAGATAATGTGCTTAAATCATATAGCAAATGCTACAAATGTGTCAATATATATAGTATATTTGCAGAGGATTAACAAGGGAAATATTTGTTGGAGGGATGAATCATGAAGGATCCTTACGCTAACAAGCCATGGTTGAAATGGTATGACAGCAGGGTATCTCGGAAGCTTAAGTATCCATCAATTTCGGTTGTCGGTTTCATAGAAAAAACGATGGGGCAATACCCTGACCGGATTGCAGTGCATTACATGGACACATCTTTTACTTTTAAGGAACTGAACACCTATGCGAATAAATTTGCCAATTTCTTATATAAAGCAGGGCTCAAGAAAGGCGACGTCGTAGGTGTAAACGGCCTGAATATACCTGCATTTTACATAGCTATACTGGGAATCCAGAAAGCGGGGTGCATAATGAATGGCGTAAGTCCGCTGCTTACACCCAGTGAACTTGAATATCAGTTGAATGACGCCGGCGCTAAGCTGCTATTAACAATGGATCTCTTTTGGGGGAATGTAAAACAGGTTATTAACAAAACAAGCGTCAAGACAGTGCTAATTGCCGGATTATTTGATTTTCTACCGAATGCAACTGAAATACCGGATGCTACCTTGCAGGAGATCCCTGAGATAAAGATGTTTCGCTTCACTGATATTATGCGGGATACGCCGGGTGATGTACTCAAGGTAAAGATAGATCCTGCTGACATTTGCCTGCTTCAATACACAGGTGGCACAACAGGACGGGCTAAGGGAGCTGCTCTGACACATAATAATATCGTACACCACATCGTGCAATGGTCAAACTGGACGGATGCTCTCACTGCTGAAGAGTTACTGGTATGTCCCTTCCCACTCTTCCATCTAGCGGGGCTATTTAACGCATTGTTTGCCTACGCCAAGGCAACCACACAAGTAGCTGTACCTAATCCAAGGGATCTGGATTTCATGGTCGCTGCCATTAAAAAATATAAACCCAGTTATCTTGCGGGAGTACCTACAATATATTTGGAATTGATAAAGAAACCTGAGTTTCGTGAATTGGATTTCTCCGGCATCAAGGGCTGGCTAAGTGCTGCTGCTCCATTTCCCGCTGAATATATAAAGGAGTTTGAAGAGATTGTTGGTGATGGCAAGTTAATGGAAGTATATGGCATGACTGAGACATCACCACTTATGACGGGGCAGCCACCTAATAAAACTAAAGCAGGTTCCATTGGTGTTCCAATAACCGACACAGATATAAAAATCGTTGACCCTATCACAAAAGAGCCAGTACCACTTGGGGAGGTCGGAGAGATTGTTGCCAGAGGGCCGCAGGTATTCACCAAAGGCTATTACAACAAGCCGGAGGAAACGGCTAACACATTGCGAAAGGGGTGGATATATACAGGTGATCTGGCGAAGATGGATGAAGATGGGTTCATCTTCATAGTAGACAGACTTAAGGATATGGTTATTGTTTCCGGTTATAAGGTATTTACACGGGAACTGGATGATGTAATTATGGAGCATCCAGATGTTGAGATGGCTGCATCTATCGGAATCCCCGATCTGAAACGTCCTGGATCTGAACATGTTGCATCTGCCGTTGTTCTGAAGCCCGGTATAGAAAAGAGCGATGCAGAAAAAGAAAAGTTAATCGCATATTTGAAAGAGAAGGTCGCTCCATATAAAGTGCCCAAGGTCATAGAATTCATGGATCAGCTGCCGACAAGTGCGGTAGGGAAGGTATTAAAAAAGGATCTCCGAACAATAATGCATAAAGCTACTTGATACTTGATCAAGTTGAAAATCCCTATCGAGCTGAAATGAAGCGATCTCCATAACAATCTACAGATCAATTAATTGGAAACCGGGAACATTAAAGCGGCATGCTCAAATTACGGGTGGAAAATGTTCCAGACTGAAGAAGTCCTATTATAGTTGATAAATAGCTTAGCAATAACAGCAAATAGCCTCAAAATGTATTGACCAGGTTGGAACACAATAAGCAGAAAAATTAGCCGGATAGCGAACAGGGCCTAATTGTAAGTATTTAGCGTATATGGAGGAATATGATGATTTATTTCGATGATGTCAAGCTGGGGCAAAAGATAGTCACCCGTGGGAGGACCATAACTGAGGCAGATATTGTAATGTTCGCTGCGCTAAGCGGAGACTGGTATGAGCTCCATGTAAATAAGGAGGTCGCGAAAAATATGCCATTTGGTGAACGAATAGCCCATGGTATGCTGGTACTTTCAGTAGCGACCGGTTTTATAACGCCTTATGAAACCTCCGTTATCGCATTCTATGGAATGGATAAGGTACGTTTTGTAGGGCCGACCAAGATTGGCGACACCATTCATGTTGAATCTGAAGTAGTCGATTTGAAGGATAAGGAGACTCACGGGATTGTATCCAATGAAATACATGTTAAAAATCAGCGGGGGGAGGATGTGGCTATTCTAACGACAAAAGTAGCTATGGGTAAAAAACCAAAGAATTAATCCCAACTTATTTGCGTTATCAAACCATTATCACCTGGATAAATATATTCGGTGCGTTACTCAAAGCTGTTTACAAAGTGCATGTATATAGCTGCGCACTTCGTTAACTTTCGGAAATCGCAAATTGAGAGATGTAGATGACACACAAACCCAGCAAGGATTTACGCTTAGCAGGTTATTAATCGTTGTATAAATCACTCCAGAGGAGGTACTTCATGAATTTTAGATTTAGTGAAAAAGAGGAAGCTTTTCGACAAGAGGTGCGTGACTGGCTCGCACATGAGGTACCTCCAAGATGGCATGAAATAGATGCCTCGCTGTGGGAGGAAACTGACGAATCCTGGATTATTTCACGGGAATTTCAACGTAAATTAGCAAAAAGAGGATGGCTGGCGCCAGCGTATCCGACGGAATATGGCGGCGCAAATATGGGACATATCAAACGCCTTATTCTGGCTGAGGAATTAGCTTATCATTTTGCTCCGGTAGGTATAGAAACAGAAATGGCGGTGAACTGGGTGGGCATGGCACTTCTACATTTTGGAGATGAAAAACAAAAAAGGGATCTTGTCCCTAAAATAGCTCAGGGCGAGACAGTATTCTGTATTGGATACAGTGAACCTAATACAGGTTCCGATCTGGCATCATTGCAGACCAGTGCTGTAGAAAAAGGTGATGAATATGTAATTAATGGTCAAAAAATATGGTGCAGCTTTGCCCACTATGCTGATTACTGCTGGTTAGCAGCTAGAACCGATAACCAGGTCCCTAAGCATCAGGGAATAAGTATATTCATTGTCGATATGAAAACTCCAGGTATCACAGTTCGCCCACTAATAAATATACTTGATCGTCATTCTTTCAACGAGGTTTATTTTGATGATGTCCATATACCCAAAGAAAACTTGGTAGGCATTAAGAATCAAGGTTGGTATCAGGTAGCCATGGCACTGGATTACGAACGGTCGAATATACAAACAGCAGCGGGTAGCAGGAAATTATTGGATATTTTAATCGATTTTGTTAAGACAACAGAACGTAATGGTAAATTTCTTTCTGAGGATCCCATTATACGCAATGAACTGGCCGCAATGGCTACAGAGATTGAAGTGGCACGAATGATATGTTATCGCATTGCATGGATGTATAGCAAGGGATTGCATTCGAATTATGAATCCTCTATGGGCATGCTATTTGCGAGTGAATCTTTAAGGCGTTTAGCTGATCTCGGTCTACGTATACTTGGTCCCTATGGTTTGCTAGACCAGGACTCTAAATGGGCGGTGGCCAGAGGTAGAATAATGAGGACCTGTCTCACTGCTTTATCCATTGGAGTCGGGGGGGGTACTAACGAGATACAGCGGAATATAATTGCTATGAGAGGATTAGGGCTACCAAGAAAATAAATTCAATTCACCAAGATAAACGCTAAAGCTGGTTAACAGGAGGTTTGAAATGGATCTGGGTCTAACTGAAGAACAGGAAATGCTGAAAAAGGCGGCTCACGATTTTCTATCTAAAGAGTGTCCCAAGAAACTGGTCAGGGAACTGGATGCCGGTGATCAGGGTTACTCGCCAGAACTCTGGAAGAAAATGGCGAATCTTGGCTGGATGGGTCTCGCCTATCCTGAGAAATACGGAGGCAACGGGGGCAGTTTCCTTGACTTGGCCATCTTGGTTGATGAGATGGGTTATAACATTGTGCCGGGGCCATTCTTTTCCACAGTCGTTCTGAGCGGACTGACCATACTTGAGGCAGGTAACGAAGAACAAAAAAAAGAATTTTTAGGGAAAATCGCAGGTGGTAATCTGATTATGACCCTGGCATTGACAGAACTGGACGGTACATATACGGCCGCATCGATAAAAACTGCAGCAACGGTAAAAGACGGTAAATATATGTTGAACGGGACTAAACTATTTGTCGCTGATGCCAACGTTGCTGATTACATACTCGTCGTCGCCCGGACTAACGCTCATGTAAAACCTGAAAAAGGCCTGACGATCTTCCTGGTTGATACCAGGTCTCCTGGCATTAAGACCACTGTGCTCAAAACGCTGGCTAGAGATAAGTTGTGTGAAGTCGTTTTTGAAAATGTCATTGTGCCCAAGGCAAATATTGTGGGTCAACTCGATCGAGGGTGGCCTATCATTGAGATTACACTTAAGAAAGCTGCAGTTGCCAAGTGTGCAGAAATGGTAGGTGGTGCGCAGGCATCCCTTGATATGGCGGTCAGCTATTCCAAGGAAAGAATACAGTTTGGTCGGCCAATAGGTAGTTTTCAGGCGATCCAGCACTATTGTGCCAATATGGTTACCGATGTCGATGGTTCCCGTTTCATCACTTACAAAGCTGCCTGGACAGTTAGCGAAAACCTTCCTTGCGATATGGAAGCATCAATGGCTAAGGCGTTTGTAAGCGATGCATTCAAGCGGGTTGCAGGACTGGCCCACCAGATATTTGGGGCCATCGGATTTACAATGGATCACGATATGCATCTTTATTTCAGACGTGCCAAGTCGGGAGAATTGGCCTATGGAGATGTTGATTACCATCGAAACATCATAGCAACGCAACTGGGTCTTTGATTTGTCACAGCGGGGATTCTTTTCCAGCTGAATGCTTTCACTTTTGACTCAACTTGAGCAATATATTATTTGTTAAAAAGGAGAAATATTATGGGTGTAGAGCGGGTACTCGAGGTTGGAATAGCAGTAAAAAATTTAGACGAAGCAATCAGACTCTTCACGGATGTTTTAGGTGCTAAACACGAGGGAACGATGGAAGTGGAAATGTATCACATGCGTTTTAGCTATTGTAAAATAGGAGATGTCATGTTTGAACTAATGGAACCGACATCGGATGATGGCGTAATGGCTAACTTTATAAAACGCCACGGTGAAGGTCTGCATCATATTGCGCTTAAGGTATCTGATATAGAGGACACGCTGGATCTTATGAAGCAAAATAATATAAAATTGATTGATGAAAATCCTCGATTTCTAAAGCTACACCAGGGTGAAGGTAAATTTGCCTTCGTACATCCCAAATCCTTCCATGGAGTCATGTTCGAATTAATTCAAATATTAACTTCACATTAAAGCTGGGAAAGCCGAAGTTGTCGACGGAACGGTACAGGATAAGTTTTGGGACCATGAAGTCGGTGGTTCGAATCCACTCACCCCGACCACAGATTGGTGGGATATTGATCGGGCAGGCGTATCGCTGGCGGCTTGCGCGAGAATGAATTTATATTACCTGGCCTGTCTGCTTTCTTCTCACTATCAGTATAATGCCTGTGAGGAAAGCAGCGGCAAGCAACGCGGCGCCGATATAAAGCACTATTGAATTATCGGACACCGTAAAGCTGCCGGCGGATGTATCATTGATATAAACGCGGTAGGTACCTGGATCACCGCGGTACAACGTAAAGCTGACGGGCGCTTTTCCACCTGCTGCTACCGATACAGCCTGCTCCGAATCAAGCTCCCCGTTAATATAGAGCCTGACCCTGCCAACACCATTTACTGTTGAAGTGTTGACGACCTCGGCAGAAACTCGCGCCGGCTCGCCGGCGGTCTGCGAATACGACAAAGAAGCATTCCGCACTGCGAATGTTGGGTTGATAACTGTCTGCACCGGCGGAGTCTGCAGTGATACAATGCTGGACGCCCCACCCGGGCTGGACCCGGAACCTATCAGCGCGATGCCGGCAGTCACGACGAAGCAGTTATCTTTCGTTGCGCTGCCTCCCGGAGTGGTGATGGTAATATTCCTTGGTCCGATCCTGGCATCGCGATTAATTACTGCATCGAATGTTATCATCGTATCGCTGACCGCAACCAATCCGGTTGCAGCAATTCCGGCGCCGCTGAAGGTCACGTTCCTTATGCCGCCCAGATTTACGCCGGTAATAGTGATTTTCACCGTTTGTCCCTGTTCGCCTGAGCCGGGGCTGACAGAGGTTATAAGCGGGCGGCCGTTGAAAGCATAAAAGTTATTATCGTAGGAGCCGACGTAAACAGTGCCGTCGCTGGCTATGGTAGCTGCGCCAACAATATAACGTGCCATCGCAGGTGGTACAGCATACGACCACTTCAATGCTGCGCCGGCGCCGGCATCCTGGATGGCATAAAAGGTACCCGCGGTATCGCCCACATATATGGTGCCGTCCCTGCCCAGGGCCGGGGCTGCCCAGATATCGCCGGCGGTATCGTAAAACCATTTGGTAGTACCATCCGGATTGATGGCGAAAAGCTGGTGCGGACCACTCCGGCAACCCGCATAAATGGTGCCGTCACTGCCGATTGCGGGACAGGATATTACGGAACCTGACGTCGGATAACGCCATTTTTGTGCGGCGCTGGCGCCGTTATCGGTGATTGCATATACGCTGCCGGA
>Ga0172371_10011887_pt1 | contig 11534 bp, 8 predicted proteins | sample Lak12m_FD_114543 | JGI IMG/M metagenome (GOLD analysis project Ga0172371, IMG submission 114543) | Freshwater microbial communities from Kabuno Bay, South-Kivu, Congo - kab_022012_12m | ecosystem: Environmental > Aquatic > Freshwater > Lake | place: Democratic Republic of the Congo: South-Kivu...
CCTGAGCTGGATGCGCACGCAGTCCGGCACCAACAGCTTGCGCGCGCTGGTTTACATGGATGAAATCTTCGGTTACTTCCCGCCGGTCGCCAACCCGCCGTCCAAGCCGCCGCTGCTCACCCTGCTCAAGCAAGCTCGCGCCTACGGCGTGGGTGTGGTGCTCGCCACGCAGAACCCCGTGGATCTCGATTACAAAGGGCTGGCCAACATCGGCTCCTGGTTCATCGGACGCTTGCAGACCGATCGCGACAAAGCCCGGGTGCTCGAGGGGCTCGAAGGCGCCGCCGCCGGCCGGGGCGGGGAGTTCGACCGCGCCGCCGCCGGGCAAGTCCTTGCCGGCCTGGGCAGCCGTGTCTTCCTGCTCCATAACGTTCACAAGGAGCAATCGGAGGTTTTCGAATCCCGCTGGGCGATGTCCTATCTGCGCGGACCCCTGTCACGGGCGCAGATCAAGTCGCTCACCCAATCCGCAGCGGAAGGGTCGGCCCCGTCGGCGGCACCGTCGCTTCCGTCTCTTGCTCAACCCTCAGCCCTCAGTCCTCAACCCCTCTCGGGTCGGCCGGTGTTGCCACCGCAAGTGCCCCAGTTCTTCGTGCCGGTGCGCGTGGCGTTGCCGCCCGGCGGCAGCATCCTGTATCAGCCGCGGCTCCTGGGCGGCGCACAGGTCCGGTACGCCGACAGCAAACTCCGCATTGACGTGCTTCAGGACGTCATGGCCATGACCGAGATTACCGACAGCGCCGTGCCGGTGGACTGGGCCGCAGCCGAGGAACTCGCTATCACCGCCAACGAGCTGGAGAAGAACCCCACGGAAGCCGACTATGCGCCGTGTGCGCCCGCCGCCAGCCAGGTGAAGAACTACGCGAGCTGGGCCAGAGACTTCGCAACCTGGATTCAGAACTGCCGCAAGCTGGCGCTCCTGCGGTCGGCCTCGCTTAACGAATTCTCCAAGCCCGGCGAAGCCGAGCGCGATTTCCGGATTCGTCTCCAGCAGGCGTCGCGCGAAGCGCGCGACGCTGCGGCCGAGAAGCTGCGGGCGAAGTACGCGCCCAAGATTGCCGCCTTGCAGGAGCGCCTGCGCCGTGCCGAGGCCGCCAAACAACGCGAGGCCGACCAGGCCAAACGCGCCAAAATGGATACCGTGATCTCGCTCGGCTCGACGTTGCTGGGCGCGTTCCTCGGGCGCAAAGCGGTTTCCCTCGGCACGATGGGCAAAGCCGCCACCACCATGCGCAGCGCGGGCCGCGCGATGGGCCAGGCGGGCGATGTCGGCCGGGCGCAAGAGACGGTGGAAGCCGTGCAGCAGCAATTGCAGGAGCTCGAAGCGCAATTCCAGTCGGAAGTGAGCGCGGCGACCACCGCCGCGGGTCCCGCGAACGAAACCCTGGAACCCGTCGAGTTGCGCCCAACGCGCACCAACATCAACGTTCGCTTGCTGGCACTGGTGTGGCTGCCCTTCACCCGCGACGCCATGGGGCTGCTGAACCGCGCCTGTTGAAGCCGGACCGCCATCCATGAAAGCAAGGTGCATTCGAAGCCGCAATGCAATCGCGCGGGCCGCGTGAGGATGCTGACCCACGCAACAGAAGCCTGGATTCGAACGAACATGCGGGCTGCTGGCCGCTTGGGCTTTGCTCTTTGGACTTGCCTCTGTCTGGCCGGGCTGGCGGGTTGCGCGTCTGCCGGCTCTGAAACCGCGTCCGTCACAAAGCTCGCCGATCGGTTGTGTCGTCTCAGTCCCAAAGTCGCCCCCGAGGAGGCCGCCACGGCCGCCGAAACGGCGCACACTTATCCTCTGGAATTGGCCCGGGAATACCGGGCAGTCCGTCCCGCTTTCCTGCACAATGTCCTCATTAATCTGGGCCTGCGGCAGCGCGGACTGTGTTTCCACTGGGCGGACGACCTCTCCGCCAAATTGCAGTCGCTCAATTTGCGGACGCTCCAGGTCCGTCGTGGCGTCGCCTACCTGGAAACGCGTCGGGAACACAGCTCCGTCGTCCTGACCGCAGTCGGCCAGCCCTTCGACAAGGGTATTGTCCTGGACGCCTGGCGCCATTCCGGCCGATTGTATTGGGGGGGCGTTCAAAAAGACCGCTTTCCCTGGATCGAGGTGGAGGTCGTCGCGTCAGGCGGAAGCCCGGCCGGGGCGCAAGGTGGGGGTGTCCAGTGACCCTAGCGGTTTCGATTGCACGCGCTGCGCCCCCCCGACACCCACGTCGGCCGGGCCGCATTGATCTTCATCCTAGGATTGCCTGCCAGCCGGTGGCAGCCTATTCTTAAACTGAAAACTCATGAGACTCCATACGCTTCCAAAACTTGGCCTTGTCCTGGCACTGGTCGGGGCAGCCGTCGCTCCTACTGCCGCTCAACAACACCGCGCGGTTCGGCTCGGCCACCCCTCAACGCGCTTTGCGCCCCCACTCATGCAACCCGAGCAGCTCCGAGAACTGTTCGCCAATGAGAAACTCAAGGACGACGTCGCCGAGATTCTGCGCCAGGCGGGATGGCCAGGGAACGTAGAGGACCTGAGGCGTGCGGCGGCCACTGCGCGGATCACGGAACTCAGCCTGCCCGCCGGGACCCGCATGCCGTACATGTCCTCGCGCAAGAACGGCCGGCCGATCGCGCTCATGGACGTGCTTTGGGACGGTGATGCGCCGGTGAGCGCCTACGCGTTCGACTTCATCTCGGGCGGGCGGATCTACCGCTGCATCACGCCCAGGCCGTGCAGCAATTTCTACACGGTTGACCTGGGCCCCACTCAGCCGGAGCTCACGCTCGGATGCAGCGTTCCCGGCGACGCCCTCGTGGGCCGGCGGTTCGACGTTTGCCTGACTGTGACCAACCAGGGAACCGCACCCGAACCTAAAGCGACCCTGCGGCTCCAGATACCCCCCGAAGCGATGCTGACCAGCGTTACCGACCAGGGAATTAGCGCCGATGGCGTATTGACCTGGACCATCGCGGACCTCCAGCCGGCCACCGCCAAGCAAGTGTGCGCCACGTTCGCCCCGCTGCAGGCGGCTCAGATCGCCTTTGCCGCGACGGCAGAAAACCCCGCCGGCAAGGTGGTGAAAACCCGTTGCGACACGCAGGCAACCGGCATCCCGGCTATCCTGCTGGAGACCGCCGACCTGGAGGATCCCATCGAGGTGGGCCATGAGGTCGTTTACGAGATCAAAGTGACTAATCAAGGCTCCGCCCCCGGCACTAACCTCAAGGTCACCTGCTCCCTGCCGGACTCGGAGGAGTTTGTCTCCGGCAAGGGCACGACCCCGGTTCAGGCGCAAGACCGCACCGTCACCATGGACACCTTGGCGGAGCTCACGCCGAAGGCCCAAGCCGTCTGGCATGTCACCATCAAGGCCTTGAAAGCGGATGATGCCCGCTTCAAAGTGTTCGTCAGCAGCGACCAGTTCCAGCGGCCCATTCAAAAGGACGAGTCAACGCACCTCTACTGACCGCGCGCCCCGGGCGGGTACTGTCTGTGCGCGGCGCGTTGACTGCCGACGGCGCTCCCCCGTGTCACTCTGGCAAGAAGCAAGGAGCGCGAAAACACCGTCTTGCAGGCAGACCACAGATGCGTGCCAGCCTCCTCTCCCGCTCTTCGGGTCGTGCACCAGCGATGCACCAGCGGTGCACACCGGATGCACTACCGGTTCCCGCTGGTGCATCGCTGGTGCATCGCTGGTGCATCGCTGGTGCATGGCGTTGGGATGGCCCGGGCAAGGCTCCAAGTGCCCAGCATACTGTGTGTGTCTTTCACGGGTGTACCAAAATGGGACGGTTCGCAACCCTGGCAACAAACACCCTGAGCGCCGATTCTGGCAGTCTGGCGCAATCGCCGCCGAACCAGGCGCGGCGTTTTGGGTTTCGGTTGTACCCAAGCGGCCTGCTGGTACATACAGGACCGGTTTGGCCATGCTGGCATGGGTCCTGCGGTCACAAATTCCGTAGGTTCCTTGCCTACATCCTCCTGAGTGGGGCGGTGCCAGGACCAACAGGTGCCGCCCTCCTCTTTTCATGGTTGGGTTGGGGGCGATCCGGCGTCACAGCCGGGTCGCCCTTTTTCTGCTTCGAGCGGATGCTCCTCTTCTTGCCAGTGCCTGGAGACCTTGCCGTTCCAGCAGGCCCAGTTTAGCGGATACACGTCCGGATCGAAGATGACGTGGTAGAAATGCCAGACGATAATCGCGAGGCAGGCCAGAATGGCCTCGTAATAATGAATGGTGGTAGCGACATCCACCACCCACCGCGGCAGGAACCTCGTGACGTCCAGCTTGAACCAGATCATAAGCCCGGTGACGCCCATGATGATCGTGCCCCATACCACCGCCCAGTATTCTATCTTCTCCGCATAGCCGAAGCGGCCAGTCTTGGGTTTCGCGGGGCTCAGGCCAGTCAGATAGCAAGCGTTGTGAGTGAGGTCTTTCACGTCCTGCGCGCCCGGAAGCAGGTCTTTGAAGAGTTTGCGGCCCGCTCGGTTGGCCAGGATGTAGTATAGATGGTAGGCCCCGGCCAACAGGAGGACTACCCCGGCGATGCGATGACTCCAACGACGGAAAGGTTCATTCGAGCCCAGAAGCCGGGCGAGCCACGAGTCCGGCCACTTGAGCGCGAAACCCGTGAGAGCGAGCACCATGAAGCTCACGACCAGGGCCAGGTGCTGCATCCGTTCCGAGAGATTCATGCGAACGATGCACAGGTCGGCAGCACGAAACCGGGCCCGGACTTTCTTCCCGAAGAGAAGCAGGTTGTGGACGAGCATGAAGCCGATCGTGCCCACGATCAGGACCCGGTAGATGCGGCGGACCCACCAGTTCACCTGGCTGCCGATATCGCCGGCTGCCTGCTCCGTCACGGCGGCTAGGTGTACCTTGCTCTGGACAAAGTTGTCCGTGGCGCCCGGGTGGCATTTGCCGCAGGTTGCCACCAGGTTGGTCTTGTAGATGCTTGAGCGTGGGTCGGTGGAGGGTAGGATGCGGTGCGCTCCGTGGCAACTGGCGCAATTGGCAGCAACGGTCGAACCCTGTTGTGCCGCCAGTCCATGATAGCTGTCAAAGAAGGTCTTCACACGGTCCGCGGGCAATTTGAACTTCGTATTCAGCCGCTCCGAGGCGTGGCAGTCGCTGCAAACACCCGCGGAGACCATCAAAGTCGAACGCCCCTTGGGTTCAGTCATCTTGTGCTCCGCGTGGCAATCGGTGCAGGTCGGTGCTTCACGGTGGCCGGCGGCCATCGCTTTGCCGTGAATGCTTTCCTCGAAATCCTGAACCGCCCGAGCATGACATCTGCCGCAGGTCTGGGCGACCCGGGAGAAGTGCAGCGGTGATGCCGACGAGTTGGGCGGCAGGATGGCATGGCTGCCGTGGCAATCGCTACACGCGGGCGAGCCCGCTTGTCCCTTGGCCGCTGCGACGCCATGCACGCCGACGCGGGAGCTCTCGGACTGCTTCTCGTGACACTTGGCACAAGCGGCGGGCTTGGCCGGGACTCCATCATCAGGGTGCTCGGAGGAAATGTCGGCATGGCAACTGGTGCAGGCTTTGGTCTTATGGACCGAGGCCGCGAGCTTGGCTTCGTCCACAAACAGGGAGATCTCTTTGCCGCTCGCGTGGGTCTTGGTCAGCGTCCTGTCCGAGTGGCAGTTCATACAAGCGCTGCTCCTCTCCTCCGCCGCAGCCTCCGCCATAGTCGCCCCGCAAAAGGCCAGATCTAATGCGATTGCCAGGCTAACCGTGTATCGCTGAATACCCATGAGCTGGCAGCATCGCGGGTGCGGAGCAGAGCCACTCTACATCATTTGCCGATTGCTTCGCATTTTTTGGCTCGGCTGCCCGTTCGAATAGGTGCCGCCGACGTAAGGGCGCGTGGCCCAAGCGCCCCAGTTTGTGGAAGCCGGTTGGTTGGTGGTAACATACGTTCGATCGGGGGCTCTGTTATCCTTCGCTGATTTCACACCCGGCGCGCCCGGGGCGGTGGAAGCGTTGGCTGTGCCCAGGTTGGTCCCAAGGAGCCTGGTCAGGGCTGGCGCGGAATTTGGTCCGCAGGGGCGTTGCCAAGCGGCGTGCCACTGCTTAAGATGCGTTGTCCCGGCGTCAGACAGCACGGCGGGTTAAAATGCCAGAATATAAGGTCAAGTTCGAGGTCTTCGAAGGCCCGCTCGATTTGCTTCTTTACCTGATAAAGAAGGAAGAGGTGGATATTTACCAAGTCAACCTCACCCGCCTGGCCACCCAGTTCATCGAATATATTGATACGATGCGGCTCCTGGATCTGGAAATTGCGGGCGAGTTTCTGGTGATGGCGGCGACCCTCATGTATATCAAGAGCCGCGAGCTGTTGCCGGTGGACCTGCAGACCCCGGTCGAAGGCGAGGAGGACGATGAGGACCCGCGCTGGGAACTCATCCGCCAGCTCGTTGAATACAAGAAGTTCAAAGACGCCGCGGCGCAACTGCAGACCCTCGAGGCGCGTCAGGAGGATGTCTTCCCGCGTCTGCCTGGCACACTGGAGTTTGCCGCCGAGGAGCGCGGGCGCCAGCCCGCTTCGATCTTTGACCTGGTTAACGCCGTCAATGTTGTCCTCAAACGGTTTGGCGAGCGGGAGGATCACCGCGAGATTTTCGAGGACAAGTGGAGCGTCAGCGAGAAGATCGAGTATTTGCTCCGGGCACTCAGCGAGCGGTCGAGCCTCAGGTTCTCCGAATTGTTTGAAGGGGTGACCAGCCGGTCGGAAGTGGTGGTGACCTTTCTGGCGTTGCTGGAGCTGATTCGCCTCAAACAGGTTACGGCGCTCCAGCGCGAGCCATTCGGCGAGATCGAGATTTGCCGGGTCACCGCGCCGAACGGGCAGCCCCTAGAGCCCGCACCCGTAGCCGACGCGCCTTCTGCTGCCACGGCCCCCGAGCCCCCGCCTTCTGTTTAGCATGGAACTCAAGTTCATTCTGGAAGCAATTCTGTTCTCGGCCCAAAAGCCGCTCAACCTCAAGGAGCTGCGCGAGGTGTTCGCCGCCGCCGTCGAGCACGCGGAGGGAGACGAGACTGTCCGGGGGCTCAAGAAGGTGAAGGAAACCGAGCTGGCGGTTGCGCTCGAACAATTGGCCCGGGAACAGGAGGAAGCCAAGCGCAGCTACCGGCTCGCCTGTGTGGCGGGGGCGTGGCAATTTGTAACCGAGCCGGAATACGCGCCGTGGCTGAAAGCCCTGGTCGGGCACAAGCCCCGCCCGCCGCGCTTGTCCCAGCCGGCGCTCGAAACGCTGGCCATCATCGCGTATCGCCAGCCCATCACGCGGGCGGAGATCGAGCAGGTCCGCGGCGTGAGCGTGGATGGCGTCATGCAAACGCTGGTCGAGCGCGGATTGGTCGAGCAAGTCGGCCGCGCCGAGGTCGTGGGCCGCCCCATGACCTACGGCACCACGGTGGTGTTCCTCGAGTATTTTGGCCTGCGCAGCCTGGACGACCTGCCCGCGGCCGACGAGTTGCGGCGAGTTGTCGTCCAGAAGCCCGAGACGCTCGTCACCGCCGAGCCCGGCCTGGCGACCGTCCCGCCCGAGCAACTGGCACTGCCAAGTGGGGAACCTCCGGCCGCCGGGGAGACTCCCGCCCCGCCCGCTGACCAGGCTCCTGTCCCCGCGGCTGAACCCACGCCTGAGACGGAAGCTCCGACGCCGGACAGCCAGCCATGAACATTCCTGAACATCGGCAGGCCATTGACAAGCTTGACGCGCATATTGTCAAGCTGCTCAACGAACGGACCAAGCACGTCCTGACCATAGGCGAGATCAAGCGCAAGGCGGGAGAGGAGATCTACGCGCCACACCGCGAGCGGGCGGTGTTGCGGCGGATCTGCCGCCGGAACCGGGGACCGGTTACCAACGAATCGCTCCGGGCCATCTACCGTGAAATCATGTCGAGCTCTCTGTCGCTCGAGAAGACGCTAACCGTGGCCTACCTGGGACCGGAGGCGACTTTCACGCACCAGGCGGCCATCCAGCGCTTCGGTTCCAGCCTCAAGTATTCCTCGCAGAAGACCATCAGCGATGTGTTCACCGAGGTGAGCAAACACCGCGCGGACTACGGCGTCGTCCCGGTGGAAAACTCCACTGAAGGCGTGGTTACCCACACACTGGACATGTTTGTGGACAGTGATTTGAAGATCGTCGCCCAGATCGTCCTGCCGGTGCGGCATTGCCTGCTGAGCAAGGGGCCCCGCTCGCAGATTAAGCGGCTCTACGCTCACCCGCAGTCGCTGGGACAGTGTCGCGATTGGGTGCGGGCCAACCTGCCTCGCGCCGAGATCATCGAGACCTCGTCCAACGCCCGCTCGGCCGAGTTCGCCGCCCGCGAGAAGCGCTCGGCGGCCATTGCCGGCGTCTTGGCCGCCGAGAAATATGACGTGCCGGTGCTCGAATTCGACATCCAGGACAACGTCGCGAATGCCACGCGGTTCCTGGTGCTGGGCCGGCAGTGCAGCCCCCCGACCGGCGATGATCGTTGCAGCCTGATGTTCAGCCTCGCGGATCGTCCCGGCGCTCTCTACTACGCATTGGTCCCCTTCCGCCGCTACCGCATTAACATGACCAAGATTGAGTCCCGCCCGAGCAAGCGCAAGGCGTGGGAGTATTTCTTTTTTGTTGATTGCGACGGCCACGAAGAGGACCGCAAGGTGGCCAAGGCCATCGCCCTGCTGGGCGAGCATTGTAGCTACGTCAAGGTGCTGGGGTCCTACCCGAACGCTGAGATCGGCACCGGGGCATAAAGAAAACCCCGCCCTGGTCGTGTTCGACTGTTCTGCGGAACCTGGTTGGAACATCTGGGACAAGCGGGTTGCTTTCGACTTCCAGCAAAGGCGTGTCGGCTACAACCGGCGCTGTGCGTCCCCTTATCGTTCACTTTACGGTCCGGACTCTCAGTCGCTGGCCACGAAAAGGGCAGGGTAAAATCAGATTCAGGTTTTCCAAAGAACGCAGCTACTTGCGCCGCATTACCTGTGCCACCACTCGAGGGCAGGCCGGGAAAATGAGCCCCTTCGCCCTCTCCCCTCGTTATTGTGCCGGTGGTGCTCACCGCGAGCAAGTGAACACTTTGCCGGCCTGCTGGAAATCACTATGCTTTGCTTGCGATTTCTTGCCCCGCAGGCTCCCTTGGCTTATACTCTGTCCGCACCCCGAGGCCTCCGCACCGTCGCCGTCCGTCGCGTGCGACGGCTCATCTGTCTTCGCACGAGGCACGCCCGTCGGCTTACAGGACGCGGAGCCGGCTACCACTGGTGCGCCATGCCGTAGCCGCGGACAAAGCCGATGCACTGGCCTACTTCTGGCGTCGAGTTTTCCCAATGATGTTCGTACTCGATGGCGATATTGCCATCGAACTGTTGGGCTTTGAGTTCGTCCAGGATGGCTGGGATGCCGCATACGCCGGCGCCGAACGGCACGTCGTGCGCACCCGGGCTCATCTCGTTCAGGTCCTTGAGATGACTGCTGACGATACGCCCCTTTAGAATGCGCAGGCATTCCAGCGGCTGAAGGCCGGAGCGCAGCCAGTGTCCCGTGTCCGCGCCGGACCCAATCCGCCGGTCGCGGTCTTTGACAACCGACAGGACGTAATTCGGGTCCCACATGCGATAGCCAGGGTTGTCCGCTCGCTTCGGGTGATTGTGAAAGCCCACCATGATGTCGAATTCCTTTACCAGCGGCTCGATGGTGTCAATGGACTCCACCGATTCGGTGGTGACGGCGCGCAGGCCCAAGGCCTTGGCGAACTCAAATACCTTGCGCGCTCCGGCTTCGTCCTTGGGGATCCCCACCACCCCGTAGTTCACGGCCTTGATCTTATGTTCGGCGAGCTTGGCTTTGACCTTCTCGATGGTTTCCGGCGACGCGTTGTGGTCCCAGGTCACATTAGGCTCCTCTTTGCTGAGCTTCTGCCCGGGATAAAACTCGATCACCTTGCCGCCGCACTGGGCGGTCTTCTCGATGGCTTCGAACACGGTAAAACGGTTGAAGGTGTAGGCCTGGCAGCCGATGAAGGCGCCGCCCGTTTTGTATTCGTCCGGGATCTTAGTTTCCGCGCTCAAAGAGGGCGTTACCGCCCAGCCGGCGGCGGCACACAAACCGATGGCAAGAAGTTCTTTCGTAGTCATATGCGGGCGAGTAAAACCCATTTGCCCGCAAACGCAAAGTGATTTCGGCATCATCATTTCGGCGTCCGCGCCGAGGTTGACACACCCAACCAGATCGTAGAGGGTGTCTTGAACCGCGGGAAGCAAGCGTTAGTCGCCGGAAGGTTTGCCCTTGTCCGCAAAGCCTCGAAGACCAGTTGCTACGAACAGCATTCAAATGACCATTACCGCAACGCTGGGAAAGAGCGTCCGGGCGTTGGCGATAAGAAAAGGAGCGTCCATCAAGAGCTACTTACTTCGAGGATTGACTGTGTCCGCGTTGGTCGTAACGGCAACCTCTCACAGCTCGGCGTTCATGATTCCCAACCTTCCGCCGCTGCCCAACTTCGATAAGCGGACCGCTGCAGTGCCGCGAGCCGAGCCGCTGACCGAGGCGCAGCAAGCCGCGGCGGGCCAGTTGCGCGCGCTGTTGCCTCGCGTGCGGGTGGACTTTGATCCTGTGACCGGCGCGCCTAAGCACGTGGCGGCTACCGATAGCTTCCTGACCGGCGCCAATGGCGTGGGCAAGACCGTGTTGGCGTCCGCCGCCGGTGCGATTCCCATCGGCGAACCCTACGGCGCGACCCGGACCTTCCTGAAGCAGCACAGCCGGCTCTTCGGCCATGGGCCGGAGGCGCTGGAAACGGCTCGCATCACGCGGGACTACGTGACGCCCCGCAGCGGGCTCAGGACTGTTGTGTGGGAGCAGCAGGTTGACGGGGTTGCCGTTTTTGAAGGGGTCTTGATTTCGCACACGGCGCGCCAGGGTGAATTGGTAAGCATTTGCAGTCAGTTCCTGCCCGATCCGGACAGGGCTGCCGCCCGGGGGATGGCGGCCGGCTCGGCATCGCGCGCCGCGTTCGGAGTCTCAGCCCGTCGCGCTGTGGTTCTGGCGGCGAGGAATGTGGGGCAGGAACTCGCCGAGAACCAACTCGATGCCCGCAGCCAGGCGGCCGCAGGCGCCGAGCTGCGACAGCGATTCACCGCCCCCGGGTTGAAGGGTGAGGCCGAAGCGAAGCTCACCTGGCTGCCGATGGATCGGCAGTCGCTTCGTCTGTGCTGGGATGTGGTGCTAATGAGCCGAAGCCGCGGGGAGATGTTCCGCGAATTAGTGGATGCAAGCACCGGCGAGGTGCTCTTGCGGCGGTGCTTAACGAGCTACTTGACCGACGCCAGCTACCGGGTCTTCGCCAGTGACAGTCCGTCACCGCTTTCTCCCGGACATCCACTCCCCGTAGGCACCCAACCGCCGCTGGTATCCTCCACGCTGGTGACGCTGGCCGCGCTTGACACCAATGCGTCGCCCGCTGGCTGGATTGCCGACGGGGGCAATGAGACCGTCGGCAACAACGTGGACGCGCATACTGACTGGA
>Ga0172371_10011888_pt1 | contig 11533 bp, 8 predicted proteins | sample Lak12m_FD_114543 | JGI IMG/M metagenome (GOLD analysis project Ga0172371, IMG submission 114543) | Freshwater microbial communities from Kabuno Bay, South-Kivu, Congo - kab_022012_12m | ecosystem: Environmental > Aquatic > Freshwater > Lake | place: Democratic Republic of the Congo: South-Kivu...
CCCTTGATAATTGGGGTAGATAATAGAGTTAGTGAACTAGCAGATCCCCAAAGGGATGAAACATACAAACCTAAAAAGCATAAGTTAGTTGAATATATTATTCCCCTAGCTGAGATCCTGGCAGAGTTAAACAGTACCAAGAGTGCAACTGGTAAAAAAGTAACTGAACAATACCATAAATTAATTAGCTCCTTAGGAAGTGAGTTTGAGATCTTAAGAGCAATCGATATTAAAACTATAAAGGATAATGGCTTTAAGGAAGTAGCCGAATCCATTTCCAAATTACGCAGACGAGATGTATATATTAAACCTGGTTATGATGGAGTTTACGGAATAATCAAAGTTTATCCCCCTAAAGAGCATGATAAAGGCTTTCAATTGGGATTATTGAATTAGTCTTCTAATAGTAATTGTGGATCTGACTCCATTACTTCTTGATAGAAATCACTCCCCATATTAACTCCCTGATTTTGAAGATACTCTCTATCAACATTAAAATCCTCAATTTGATCTTCATATGATAGCCAATAAGGTTCACTTACACTCTCATAAGAGTATTTGTTCTTCTCATAATCATCAGGCAATTGCTGAGCTGAATCACCGGTGGTAAATAATAGAATACCCACACAGAGCATGATTACTAGCCAGAAAGCTGCGCAGATTATTAATACTGCTATAAGCCATTTCCATTTACTACTTTTGTTTTGTTCTAAGGGTTGCAACTCCATTATTGTAATAATTCCTCCAAACTATATTTCCTTAGATGTCTTTCCCCGGTAATTATCCCGAAAGCTTCACTAACATCACTACTTCCCGGATCTTTTCCCATTAAAAAGCCCTGCAGAAATTCTTTTTCAGTTGTTGGGGGTTTGCCGAATTTCTCGTAATAGGCGTCAATTGCCTGCTTAATTCTACCCAGTCTTTCACTCTGCACTTTACTGCCTGTGAGATCCCATAAAAGTGAAGCAACAGCAACTTCGCTTTTAGGAGAATGTACAGGAGGATTCAGGTATCTTAAATATTTATGCTTTATTGTGGTTAATTTAGTTACTTGTTCAATATCATTGTTTTTCCTGGCGAGTTCCAGATCCAATTCCAAATTAGCTAACTTGGTCTCGCTCTTCTTTTTAGCTTCACCACTAAAGCCATACCAGTTCACATTATTACTATCATACAGCTGAGGGCTCTCACTATCGCTATTAGCAAATTCGCTCAACTCCTGCCTTTGGAAATCATACTCATATTCATTCTCAGCTAAAGATCCTGTTTTAACAGTGTTGTAATTAACATCTAGTCCGGTTTCAATACTGGAATATTTACCTTCACCTAAAAGATCCACTGCGAGTAGGGTGGCCATAGCCTCATCATAGGAGCGCTCCAGACTGGAAGAATATCCAAAAAAATCATGACTGCTGCTTCCTCCTGGTATCTCGTAACCTGGAGTTAATTCTTCAGCAATGATATGGCTGAATTCATGGGTAATGATATCCTGACTGGTTATGGGATCAAGATAAAGGCAGTCATTCATAAAAATGAAACCACAGGAATCGATCTTGCTGCCCTTACCTGGCTCCTGGAATCTAACATTAGATATCAAATCATTTATCTTAGCCTTTATTCTAGATTTTGTTGCATCATCGATATCGCTTCTGGAATTCAGCCTGTAATCGATCTTGTCATTTACTACATTTAGTAATCTTCTTAAAGCAGCTTGAGCTTCCTGCTGATTGCCCTTTTCCAGATAAATTAAGATGCCACTCATCAGCTGATTGATCTGTTTATTGTAATTATCGATTTCAACTGGGGGTTCTTCCTGAGTCAGCATGCAATCCAGCATATCCCCTCCACTTAGAACTGAGATCTTGGCCCTGCCACATCCAAAGCCCCCGCAATAGCATTCACCTGAATAATATTCATTACATTCATTGCTGGGGTCATAGTAACAGCTGACCACAGAGCAGTTCCAACTCTCTTTGGTACAGGCTGCAGTGCAAAGACAACTCTTTTGCCTGTCACTAAGGGCTGCTTCGTCAATGGTTACACCGAAATAGTCTTCACTAGCTTTAATGGTGAAGCTGAGTAGTCCAAAAAACAAGATCAGTGCTAATAGTAACTTTCTCATTAATATATATTACTGATATTTTTAAATATTGTGAATATTTGAAGTGGTATAATTCGCGTAAATGAAAGATCGTGATTACACACAACAGGAAAGAGAAATATTAAGATGCTTACTGCCTCTACCGCACACTCCTGTGCTTATTAACACGGAGTATTTCCCTAACCTGCCACAACATATACGTGGAGGAACAAGCACATTGCCTGCCAAGCTTCAGCAGCTCGAACATTATTATCTCTACCCAGCTTCAGATGCCATGGCGAACGGCTATGCCTATAGACCTGAAAGCATAGGACTGGATGGAAGAATGGCTTTAGGAATGTTTCAAGCCTTCGGACAAGATTTCACCCATCCTCAAGATATGCTAGCTATCACAGCAGGAAGTATTTCGCCCCTAAGTTGGGAAGGTAGCGATCTGGGACTGGCTTTAAATATTCATCAATTCCAAACAGCCAGGTTCACAAACAGGAATAATAGAGTGGTGACAGATGAAAGAATAGCCTTATCCTATCTGGGATTCTTTGACTGGAGAAGGGTAATGCTTGAGTATTATGCCCAAAGTTTGATAAGACTTAACGAGCAGGGAAAGGCAGTGCCACAATATCTGGCAGTACCACTAAAAGGTAAGCCTCAGGAGCGAGTCATATTGGAGGCCATGAGAGAGGGTAAAAGCTATGAGGAACTTGTGGCACTTGAAGAAAAACTACAAGAGCAGCAGGCCAGCTGGCTTTCAAGCCAAGGCTTTATCTTTCAAGGAAGGTGCCCTATGGATTGCATGTTTAAAGATATTAGAAATATTAAAAGAAATGAAAATTTTCAGGAATTATTCTCCCCCAAACCTACCTCCAGGCGCATCTTGCCACTACCCTAATTTCAAGGAGCTTTAAAAGCCTTTACTGGCTACAAGTATTATTCTTTGCTTTATCTAAATTCTTTTTGTTAATATATTTATATCCCAAATATGAACCTGCCCCCTGGGCTACTTTTTTTGAAACTAAAAATCGACCATGACCCTGCCAAAATACGTTATTAAACGGGATGGAAGTCAAGAACCATTCCAAAGTATGAAGATAGCCAATTCCATCTGGACAGCTGCCAAAAATGTAGGCGGTAAAGATCAGAGATTAGCTCAAGATATTGCTGATGAAGTTATAGGATATCTAGCCGATATCTACCCAACTGATGAACCGATTTCTACTGCTGATATAGGATCTGCCGTGGAAAGGGTTTTGGTAAATCGAGGCCATTACAAAACAGTCAAGGAATTTATAATCTCCAGAGAAAGAAAAAGAGAAGAATACACCAGAAAAGCCAAACTAGGAATTAATGATGATATTGGCCATTTAGACTATAATTCCCTATTCATTCTCAAAGAACGCTATTTACAGAAAAATGAGAAAGGAAAAACCATTGAAACTCCAGCTCAAATGCTGCAAAGAGTAGCAAGTTTCGTGGCTAGCGTTGAAAAGAATGCCACTTTAAGAAAGAAATGGGCCAAGGAATTTTTTGAACTAATGAATAATTGGGAATTCCTGCCAGGTACCAGGGTTTTAGCCAATGCCGGTAAGGAACACCCCCAGATGGCAAACTGTTTTGTGTTTGCCATTGAGGACTCCATTGATGATATCTTTAAAACCCTTTATGAATCTAGTGTGACAAAAAAATATGGAGGCGGCTGTGGGTATAATTTCTCTAAAGTGAGACCTAAAGGAGATAGTGTGGGGGGAGAGCCTGGTCTAGCAGCAGGCCCAATTGAACTTATGAAGATGTTCGATCTACCTACTAGTATATTTAGACAACAGGGTCGTTACGAGAGTGGCAATATGGCAGTACTCAATGTTGAGCATCCTGATATTCTTGATTTTATCAATGCCAAAGAAAAGGACGGCATACTATCCAAGACTAACATTTCGATCGGGATCACAGATGGTTTTATGGAAGCAGTTAAAAAGGACAGGAATTGGGAACTTGTTAATCCTCGTAACAAGCAAGTAACCAATACTATTAAGGCTAGAGCCATCTGGGAATTAGCAGTAACTTATGCTCATAGAACAGGAGATCCAGGCTTAATCTTCATTGACAGAATTAATAGAGATAACCCACTAAAAAAGAAATTTGGCCCAATTAACGCCACGAATCCCTGTGGAGAGATACCCCAATACCCTTATGAATCATGTAATCTGGGATATCTTAATCTCACAACATTTGTTAAAAAGGGCAAAAAAGGGATAGAAGTGGATTATGAAAGACTAAGCGCAGCTTCTAAAAAAGCGACCCGTTTCATGGATAATGTGATCGACGCCTCCTGGTTCCCAGTGGAAGGACAAAGAAAAACTATCCCCAGTTTCAGAAGGATAGGTATTGGTGTAGTGGGCCTGGCTGATCTACTTACTGATCTTGGCATTGCTTACGGCTCTAAAGAATCATTTGAACTATCTGAGAAATTAGCCAAAACTGTTAGCGAGGCCTGTCACGAAGCATCCTATGAAATAGGAGCAGAGAAAGGCCCTTTCCCATATATCGAATTCTCGGACTGGAAGAACAACAAGAAGAAAATGAGAAATATTACAACCAACACCTTGCCACCCAGTAGTGGCAATGCTGTGATCTTTGGAGTAAGTTACTCAATCGAACCATACTTTGCCCTGGCCTATTACCAGAATGTATTAGGAGGAGTCAGGATCAAAAATGTTAATAAAAAGCTGGAGAGAATGTTAAAAAATAGGGGAATTCATGTTGAAAACCTTTTTGAAAGAATATTTGAAGATCACGGCAGTATCCAAAACATTGAAGAGATACCAGCAGATATCAAAAAGCTTTTTCTTACAGCTCATGAGATAGCCTGGAGAGATCATATTAAAATGCAGGCTTCCTGGCAGAAATATATTGATAATGCCATAACCAAAACCATCAATTTCCCAGCAGAAACAGATATCGATACTGTGGGTCAAGCATATATGCTGGCTTGGGAATTGGGCTGTAAAGGTATTACCATATACAGGGATAGAAGCAAGTCATCTCAAGTGATCGAATTTGGAAATAATGGTTCATCTGCTTTAAAAAGTACAGCAGTAAAAAAGAAAAAAAGCATGAGAGAATTAATTGGTGGGGATGAATGTCCGGAATGTGGTGCAGATCTCATCGAGAGTGAAGGCTGCGTGAAATGTATCAGCTGTAATTTCAGCCTCTGCGTCCTATAGTTTGCATTGACTATTAGGTAATATTAGAGGATAATATCACAGGTTTAGCGACCTTTGTATTTCAGGTCGCTTTTTTATCAACTATGAACGATAACAAGATTCGAAACATTGCCATAATTGCTCATGTCGATCATGGTAAAACAACATTAGTAGATGGGTTTCTCAAGCAAGCCAAACTTTTTCGTGATAATGAAGAAGAGATGCAACAAGAACAGATCCTTGATAGTGGAGAACTGGAAAGAGAAAAAGGCATTACCATTAAGGCTAAAAACATTGCTATTGATTTCAAGGGCTATAAGATAAATATCATTGATACGCCAGGTCATTCAGATTTCTCAGGTGAAGTGGAAAGAACATTAAATATGGCTGATGGCTGTCTCTTAGTTATTGATGCCCAGGAAGGACCAATGCCTCAAACTGAATTCGTATTACAGAAAGCATTGGAACTGGAATTAAAGCCTATAGTTGTAATTAATAAGATCGATAAGAAATTTGCTAATGTTAAAAAAAGTGAAGACAAAGTAATTGATCTATTCTTAAAATTAGCTCAACACGAATCACAATTAGACTTCCCTATCTTCTACGCAGTTGCTCGTAAAGGCAAAGTTTTCACCAAATTACCTGAAGGAGATCTATTACTAGCAGGTGAATTACCGGGTGATCTTAGTCCTTTACTGGAAAAGATCGTTGAATACGTACCAGCACCTGCAGGAGATCAAGATGGAGCCTTCCAAATGCAGATAAATGCCCTTGATTATGATGAACATTTGGGAAGAATATTAATTGGAAGAATATATAGAGGTATGGCCAAACCTAATATGGCTGTGACCATTATTTCTGGGGATGGGACTCAAACAAAATCTAATGGCAGAATTAAAAGCATAATGGTAAGACTAGGATTGAACTGGAAAGAAGTGCCCTCGGCCAGCCAGGGAGATATAGTTGCTTTAACAGGAATAGATTCCAAAGCAATTGGAGGTACAATAACAGATCCTGCAGTAGTTGAAGCTTTGCCAGGGTTAAAAATATCTCCTCCTGCAGTCAAAATTAAATTTGAAGCCAATACCTCTCCCTTTGCTGGAAAAGAAGGGAAATTCGTAACAGCAACTCAATTGGAACAAAGATTGGAGCAAGAGAAAGAGAATAATATCTCTTTAGTAATAACAAAAGCAGATGGTGGTGGTTACTTTGTAGCAGGCAGAGGTGAATTACAACTCTCTATTCTTATCGAAACATTAAGACGTGAGGGCTATGAATTCCAAGTTAGAAAACCACAAATTGTTTTTAAAATAGTTGATGGAAAGAAATATGAGCCTAAGGAAAGATTAATTATCGACACACAAGAAAAATACATTGGAACTGTAACCGAAGGATTGAATAAAAGAAAGGCAGAACTGGTTAATATTGAAACAGAAAATGGCCAGAGCCGTATTACTTTTAATATCTTAACCAGACACCTCTTTGGTTTAAGAAGCCAGCTTCTAAGTGCCACTAAAGGCAATGCTATATTAAACAGCTACATCCTTGATTATGTCCCCTATGATGGTGGCAGTGAAGTGTATAGAAAAGGAGTATTGATAGCTAGTGAAGGTGGAGTAGCCATGGGCTATGCCTTAAATACAATCCAGGAAAGAGGAGATCTATTCATTTCCCCTTCAGAAAATGTCTATGAGGGTATGATAGTAGGTATCAATAAATATGATCAAGATATGGAAGTTAATGCCTGTAAAGCTAGACAAAAATCTGGGGTCAGGATCAAACACGATGAGATCACTCAGACAGCTTTAAAACCACCAATAGATCTAACCTTGGAATTTGCTTTGGTATTCATTGCTAAAGATGAGATAGCTGAGATAACACCTCAGAATATTAGACTAAGAAAAGTCTACCTAACCAAAAATCAAAGGGTATGGGCTCAAAGAGATAGATTAACAGCCTTTGCTAAATCCCAAATGGGGATCAATTAGTTTTAAATATTTTTCTCTTCTGTTAAGATAGATATATTAACTGGCTTACTGTCCATGCCTGAAGATAATAATCTATTAATAGCAATCTTCTCCTTTGTAGGAATTTATCTTGGTTCTGAACTTGTAGTTCACTCTGTATTAAAGATCTCCAGAAGACTGCATACATCATCATTTCTAGTATCATTTTTGCTCCTGGGATTAATCTCATCGCTAACTGAAGTATCTGTAGCATTTAACTCATATATCAATCAGGAATTAGAGATATCTGTAGGTAATCTGCTAGGTGCTATTGTAGTGCTTTTTTTCCTGGTAGTACCTTTTCTTGCTATTACTGGAAATGGAATTAAATTACAGCATTCGTTTAATAAATTGAATTTAATACTGGGCTTGATCTTTTTAATTCTACCAAGTGTATTCTTAATCAATGCCCATCTATCCCTGACTGAATCGATCATCTTAATAATCGGCTATATATTTACTGCCGGCTCCCTTATTCTTACGAGCACCAATGGCAAGAAGCACAAGATCACGAAAAAAGCCGGATTATCTGTAGGACTTCAGGTTTTAAAGATCGTAGCTGGAAGCTGGATCTTGATTATGTCGAGTAATCTTTTGGTAAAGGAAACAATTCTTCTAGCAGAAAGATTTGGGATCTCTACTTTTGTAATAAGTTTGATAGCAATATCTTTAGGAACTAATCTTCCGGAAATATCCTTGGGCGTTAGATCGATAATTGAAGGTAAAAAAGATGTGGCCTTTGGTAACTATCTAGGCTCTGCTCTATTCAATGTATTGATACTTTCAGTTTTAGGATTAGTCAGTAAGAACAATGAGATCCATGTGGCTGGGAACTTCTTTCCTATTGCAATAGTGACAGTAATAGGCCTTATCGCCTTTTACTTCTTTGCAACTTCCAAAAGAGAGATCTCCAGACGTGAAGGAATCTACCTTCTTTTGCTGTATATCGCCTTTATTATTACTGAGCTACTTTATCAAGTACCAGCTTAAACAAAGGTTAAAGCTTTGCCACTCAAATTACCTCTTCCTGTTCTACCGATACGATGGATATAGTCCTCATAGCGCTCAGGCTCCTCGTAATTAATTACATGGGAAACATGAGGGATATCCAATCCTCTAGCAGCTACATCAGTAGCTACAAGGATATTGATCTGATCCTGTTTGAATTTATCAAGGATCTGTTGTCTTTGAAATTGTGTTTTATTACCGTGAATTGATCCAGCTTTAAAACCTCTTTGCTGCAATTGCACAGATAATCTTTCTACACCATGCTTGGTTCTAGCAAAAATCAAAGTCTTAGTGACTTCTTCTTTGATAAGAATATCATGCAGCATGTCGAGCTTGCTTTTATCACCCATGACTTTAACAATATCCTGATCAACTGAAGCTGCTGTATCTCTAGTTTTAACTGATACTTTAACAACATCACGTGAATGATTACCAACTAAAGATTCTACGCTAGCATTCATTGTTGCTGAAAAGAATAAAGATTGTCTATGGGAATTGATTGCTTTGATTATAGCTTGCACATCTTTTTGGAATCCCATATCAAACATCCTATCCACTTCATCAACTACTAAATTGTTAATTGAAGCTAAATTCAAAGCCTTTCTGGTCATCAGATCCTTTAATCTTCCAGGAGTACCCACGATCAAATTCCAGGGTTTTCTTAATTTCCAGATCTGATTATTCATACTGGCTCCCCCTATTATTAAAACTGATTTTAAACCTAAATTCTTTGATAGGGAGATAAATTCGGATTCTATTTGTTCAGCTAATTCTCTGGTTGGAGTAATTACCAACAGCTTTTGATTTCTATCCTTGATCATCTTATTGATCATAGGGATTAAGAAAGCTGCAGTCTTACCCATACCGGTATTTGCTACACCAATCAGATCCTTACCATCTAAAATTAATGGGATGGCTTGATCTTGAATAGGCATGGTAGCACCATAGCCTTTAGCTTGGACATTCAATAAAAGTCTTCTATCTATAGCAAAATCAGTGAAAGCATTTTGAGGAATATATTCCTCCTGCATTTCAGGTTCTGCCTTTTTGATATATTTTGAAAATGAGGTAGTGCTTGAAGTTTTACCGAATTTCTTGCGGGAACTAAAAACAAAATTACCATAACGTCTTCTTTTGTACATTGTTATTACATTAAAAAATTCCTATTAAAGGAAAAATATAGCCACAAATTTGTGACTACTATTAAACCAATTCCTAGGAGATTAATTAATGAAGTAACTAATGCAAAAGGCTTTTGTACTTACTAACCTAAAAACCAGTTCAATATCGTGCTTTATTATATCATATTTAAATCAAAATTACTTATTTACTTTCCTATTGATCACAATCTCACTTACTTCCATATTCTTAGGAAGATCCAATACATTCTTCATTAAAGAGGCTAAATCTTTTGCCTTCATCCACTCTTTAGGATCAAGATTATTCTCAATCCCAGTCACTTTAGCAAAGAATCTGCTCACAAACCCTCCAGGACAAAAACTTATTACTCTACAGGGAGTATCTTTAAGTTCAGTCTGTAAGTTTGTACTGAAGCCTCTCATAGCCCATTTAGATACTCCATAAGCAGCCTGATCAGCATATCCTTTAAACCCAACAGTTGAGGCTACATTTAAAATATCACTGCCATCCTTCTTGATCCTATCCATTAGCTTGCTAACTAAAAGCATTGGTGCTTTAACATTAGTAGCCAATACTCTTTCGATCTCATGTGAACTTAAAGCATTGATCTTTTCCAGACTAATAACTCCAGCACAATTAATGACTGCTTCCAGCTTGTCATCTTCCTTAAGAATCTGTGATACTGCGCTGGTAATCGAAGACTCATCTAAAAGATCGGTCTTAATATGTATGACCCCCTGTTCACATTTATTACGGGCTAAGCCTATAACCTTTTTAGCATCTTTAATTAACAATTTGGATAACTCTCTTCCTAAGCCATCGCTGGCGCCTGTGATGATGAACATAAGTGGTAAGGTAATAATTTGGTGACCCTACGGAGAATCGAACTCCGATCGCAAAGTTGAGAACCTTGTGTCCTAACCGTTAGACGATAGGGCCATTTGCACACTGATTATATCAATAATTAATTCCACCTAGCAACAATCTATTTGCAGGGATTTAATTCATTATCATCCTGAGGCATCAATATACCCCATACTTCATTTTCCCTAGTTAATGAACATTCTACAATATCAGGAGAAATCTCATAAAGATCAGGGATCACTTCCGGTACTTTTTTATCATAAATGTATAGCAGCTCACGATCATACATTTCAGGCATTTGCTTTAGCTTCTCAACCACATCAACATTATCTGTGCCACTTTGAATATATATTACACTTTGCTCACTGGGGCCATACAAACCTTCATAGAAAAACATGCCCCAATTAGGATTAATATATAGGTAGTTACTAGCTAGATAATCACTTTGTAATATCTCATGCACTTTATTCAATTCAGGATCAGAATAGATCTGAACCCTTTGGGAAGTGAAAGTTAAGTAATAGTAGAGATTGAATAGGATTAATAGGATTAGAAATGTATTAAATAATACTTTTTTAATCTTAACCAGATCAATAAGGCTGTAAGCCCAAGATAGGAATAGAAAAGGATAAGCCATCATCACATGATGCATATGCTTAGTATCTGCAGATTTGAAAAGCAGTAATGAAGTAATTATGAAAGCAAGATAGAAGATAAGGCTTTCTGTCTTTAATTTAATCTTAGCTCTTTTGGCCTTAATGAAATTAATCAAAACCATTAATAGGGGGAATCCAAACAGGATCAATGAATAAATTAATTCCAGGATACCTATACTATCCATATAGTAGGCTCGTTCTGTTGCCTGCAGGGGGCTTAAGAATCTTCTAATTAATACTGAGCTTAAATATGTTTGAGGGTTAAGTAATTCCCCTATACTTCTCGAATCTCTGGCAGTCAATTCCAGCCAGACTTGCATAGTATCATCTACACTTGCTGGAGAGAAGATATATATTAAAGCCGGAATTAGGAACAGGAGAGAACTTAATAGTAATTGCCTTATGCCTTTCTGGTAATTTAGCTTCTTTCTATTTCTAAATAGATAATACAGGGCAATAACAATAATAGCAGGAAATCCTAATCCAAATGATAATCTAGACCAGAAGGTAAATAGCAGTGTAATAAAGAACAGGGATATGTATTTTGCTTCAATGGTCTCG
>Ga0172371_10011889_pt1 | contig 11533 bp, 12 predicted proteins | sample Lak12m_FD_114543 | JGI IMG/M metagenome (GOLD analysis project Ga0172371, IMG submission 114543) | Freshwater microbial communities from Kabuno Bay, South-Kivu, Congo - kab_022012_12m | ecosystem: Environmental > Aquatic > Freshwater > Lake | place: Democratic Republic of the Congo: South-Kivu...
AGCCTGAGGAAGCGAACGTCCGCCGCTCTCCTCTCTGCCCTCAAATCTTCACTCCAGAGGAACAGACAAAGCGGACAATTCATGTGCTACAAAACCGGACATCTCTATGTGCTCTTGACAGCATTATTTTTATTTTGAAAATTACTCTTGACAAACTCAGGAAAAAGATTATTCTACATTCATGAAACAATCGAACTACGTAAAAATCTTCAAGGCACTTTCTAACGAGCAGCGCTTGAAAATCTTCCTGATGATATACAAGCAATGCTGCCCCTCGCAAACCATCAAAGGTTCCTCTGAATTCAACATCCTGGATGAAGGAACCTGCTGTCCTGTGGCAAAGGGAATCGACCGGGCCTTTACGAAAATGTGCGAGTGCATCAAGCTCTCACGATCCACAATTTCTCACCACTTCAAGGAATTGCAGAATGCGGGACTGATCACCTGCGAACGGGAAGGGCAAACTTTCCGATGCATGGTGAATCAGGACGCGGTGAAGGCCATTAAAGAGTTTTTGGCATAATATTTTTTGCTATTATGTTCGATTATCTGCGAACTATAGAAATAGAGAAAGGAGGTGAATGGTATGGAGAAAAATTGTTGCAGTATCAATGTGACAGAACTCGAAAACGGATATCGGGTCGAGATCACAGGAGACGACCTCAAAGAAAAAAGCAAGGCCATGTTTGAAAACTGCTGCACAAAGGAAGACATAAAGAGCTGTATTTCCATGTGCTGCCGAGCAAAACAATAAAAGGACCGTATCAACAACATAAATGTGGGGATGGTCGCTTTTCTCCAGCGGCTGTCCCCACAGACAAATTCTTCTGCAGGAGGCAATCAGAATGAACCAGGAGAGCTATTCTATCAGGGTTACACCAACAAAGAACAGATGTCCCATCGGAGAAGAAGTGGGGAACCATAATCTGTCCACAGGAAAGATCCCGGTCATTTCCTGCGAAGGCCCCTGTATCCGGGGAGAGATCGCCCGCTTGGCTGCCAATCTCGTGGCCAAAGAGGAACCTTACCGGAGGTGTTGTCACGGTGAATTGTTCACTGTTCCTCAGTCGGCCATGGCGGAATGGGTCAAAGCAGCAGAAAAAATCATCCTTATCGATGGATGTTTCCTGCGCTGCCACGGGAGAATTCTGGAAAACCTGATTGAGAGGAAGAAGCTCATCCAATTCGATGCCCTATCGCATTACAAAAAATACACTGATAAATTTGATATCGATTCAGTGCCCGAAAAGGAGCGAAAGCAGGTTGCCCGGGAAGTTGCGGATTGGGTGCTTGCTAAATTAAACCAGAAAGCCTCGCTAAAACGACGGAAAGGAGAAGGAAGATGAGCCTGTCATGCTGTGGATACCTATGTTGTGAAGGCAAGCAAGCAAAGATTCAAAATCCGCCGATGATAGAAGCCGTATCGCCCACGGGACACATTCGTCGCGCCTATGATCTGTTCAGCCATATCTATTTGAGCATCGGTGCGCCGCTGGAGAGGAAGCCGCGGATGATCGGGCTGGAGCGCGCACGCATAACAGATCAGGACAAAGTACTCGATGTTGCCGTCGGGCCTGGATCCAATCTTGTGGAGATCCTGAAAAAAGTAAATCGCAATAACATGGTAACCGGCATCGATCTCTCGCCCAAAATGATCGCCAAGGCCCGCCGCGTGGTCTCTGCAATGGGTTACAGCAATATCGACCTGCGCGTGGCCGATGCCCGCCAACTGCCGTTCGCAGATCGGACATTTGATGTCCTTTATAACAGCTACATGCTGGATCTTGTGGAATTGAAGGACATGTCCGTCGTGTTGCAAGAGTTCAAGCGAGTGCTGAAGCCGGGCGGCCGCTTGGTGCTCGTGAATCTGAGCAAAGAAAATGCCGTTACCCGGACATGGTACGAATTCTTCTATGATCACACGCCAAAGATGTTTGTGCCTTACATCTTCGGAGGCTGCCGGCCGGTACTGATGGAAAATCTTGCGAGAGAGGCTGGTTTCATCCAGGTCGAGCGACAGTTCATAAAACACATTATTCCGTCAGAAATCGTCGTCGGCCAAGTTCCGGGATTGTGACCAATGTTCACGGCGAGTGGCGCGCGCCGCTTTTTCGCGCGTCCGGCTCGGCCGTGTTGTTAGCTGGCGCATCTTCGCCAGGGATGATGACGGTGAGATCGTTTTCGATGTCAACACCGTACGCCGCCGCTAAGCGCGCAAGGTGCACGCCGAACACACCACGCATCTCTCCCAGTGCGCTATTGAATGTCCAACTCGCATAGTGATCTCTTTCTGCCCCAAAACGAATAATGCGCCCTTCGTCGGCCTGCACGGTAGTGAGGAACTTGCGGCAAGCGGCTCGCATGGCGCGCAATGAGGCAGTGATATCAGCCTTTTCGTCGAGCTTGGCGATTTCTGTGGTTAAGAAAAGGCGGATCTCAAGCACCGAGTGGACACAATGACCAGGAATCTCCATCTCGCTCGGTGAATAAAGCACACGACGGTCTTCAAGATAGGTAATGATGCGCTTGGCGACGGAACGATCCGTTTCCGGCGGCTTCCATGAAACGCCAAAGATCGGACTACTTATGCCCGTCAATCGAGACGCGATGTCTTTGAAGCGCACGGCATCTCCCTTTCGTACCAGCAAACATTGGTCAGTATAAAAATCCCAACACCGCGCTACTTATCGGTATAAGACTTCGGCAGAAAATATGATGAATAGTTCGTATGCTCTATTAAATCAGCTTGTTACCAATGATCGCTCTTTTTATCATGGTGTCATATACGGATCGGCATATAGCGCCTATGATCGGCAAGAAAAAAACCCGTTCCTTCGTTTGCAGAAACGGGGTCTTTGTCAGCCAACCATATTTCCCTCCGGCATAGTTATACGGGATGGAACTCTGTCAACTGGATTTAATTTTGGGTCTTATTATCACGATTTTCTTTTGAAATCTATAATAACCTATCCTTCGGAGAGCTTTTTTGACGCTGCCCTGCCGTGCGGGCAGGCCCAGAGGCACATGCCGCATTCGTTCACCCCGTGCTGCTCGCGGCATTGCTCGCGGTAGTCTTTGCACTTTTGCGTGTCAAACCTTATGTCGCGGTGCTCGTCCTCGAGGAAGTTCCTGCCGGTGAACGCCTGGGCCGGACAGGCCTCCACGCACTCCCTGCAGTCGCCGCAGCGGGTGTCCATCGGCCGGCCGGTCGGCGCAAGCGGGGCGTCGGTGAGCACCGTGGCCCACCGGCAGCGGGGACCGATCTCCGGCGTGACCAGCAGGCAGCTCTTGCCGATCCATCCGAGGCCCGCCATGTGCGCCGCCATCTTGTTGGAAAACACCCCGATGCGGCGTTTTGTGTCAACGGTCTGCGAGGCGGGCACGGGGTAGACCCGGTGGCCTTGGCCTTGCAGCAGTTCCGCCACCTTCGAGGCGATGAGATCGAGCCGCCGGTTGATGACCGTGTAGCAGTGGTGGCCGTAGTTCTGAATGTGCGCGAGGTCCTCGAAGCGGCGCGGAAGCTGATCGACGATCGGATGGAAGAGCTTGATCCCGATGGAAACGGCCTTGGGAAACGAAGCGACCAGCTCGCCGCCCTGGCCGCGGATCGCTTCGCGGGCCGGTACAATATCGGCGATGCCGAAGAAATCGGCCCCTTCCCTTGCTGCGCATTCACGAACTTGGGTATTTACATCCATGACGGCCTCCTGGGTCATTTTTTATCGGCTCTCTTTTCTCCTGTCAAGGATCTCTGCCGGAGCAGGGAGCAAAAGCAAACCAAACGGAAGGGCAAAAATGATCAAGGCTGGTACATAAAGCGATAAGCGTTTTAAATACGCCTTAAGCCGAGTTTTCTCTTCCCTGCTCCATTTGCTCCCCGTGTTCCTCTGCTTCATCAAAAGCTGAAAGAATTCATCCAGATGTTTCCCTTCTTGGAGGATTAAAGCCCGGTTTTCTAATATACGTTCCTGCAAAAATGATTTTATCATAAGGATGACGTATTATATAAAGGATGCGAAAAAAGTCCACCTCCCGGAATTTTAGGGATATGGGCAAAATCCGATTTCCTTTTTGCCGATATTTTTGCTATAGGACACCCAAACGGTTGACAAATCGTCATCTGCGGGAGGCTTGATCTTACGATGCGATCCGAAAAAATAAACGAAACAGACAACGCGGCAGGCAAACGAATCCGTTTTTCAGCCTGGTTTCCATTCATCTTCCTGTTTCTGTTTGCGCTCTCCTTCACCCTGTCGGGGTGCAGCGACAACACCAATGACATCTCCGGCCGGGTTACGGCAGGCGGCGTCGCTCTGCCGGATGTGACCATAGCCCTGGCGGGCCAGGATTCGAGGACGACCACCACCGACGCCAACGGAAATTTTCTGTTCAGCAACATCGGCACCGGCACCTTTACAGTGACTCCCTCACTGGCGGGATATGTCTTCATGCCCGCCTACAGGACCGCTTGGATATACGGCTTGACGGCAACGGGCTTCGATTTTGTCGCAGCCAAGTCAGGAAAGGTTTCAGGAACCACTCAGACCCTTTATATCAAGAGTGATGCTACGCTCTGGGCGTGGGGAGAAAACAGCAGCGGTCAACTGGGCGACGGGACGACGGTCGACAGACGGATCCCTGTGCCGGTGAGCGGGCTTTTGGTAAAGGCCATTGCAACGGGAACCAGCCACACGGTTGCCGTCAGCAGCGACGGCACGGTCTGGGCATGGGGGAACAACGCCAACGGCCAGCTGGGCGACGGGACGACCACGAACCGTTTCTTTCCCGTCCGGGTCGCCGGGCTCACGGGAGTAAAGGCTGTGACCGCCGGGTATCTCTATAGCGCCGCCCTCAAAGAAGACGGCACGGTCTGGGCATGGGGGAAAAACGCCAACGGTCAGCTGGGCGACGGGACGACCACGGACCGTTCGACACCGGTGCAGGTGACCAGCAGCAGCCTGTCGTCGGCAAAGGCGATTGCGGCAGGTTACGACCATATGGTCGCCCTCAGGAGCGACGACACCGTCTGGGCGTGGGGGAACAATGCCGGAGGGGCGCTCGGCAACGCTACAATGAGCAGCAGCCTGGTGCCCGTCCAGGTGAGCGGCGTGAGCTCGGCCACGGCCGTCGCGGCGGGTTATCAATATTCTTTGGCCTTGTACTACACGATCTCGAAAAGCACCGTCTATGCCTGGGGCATCAACGGCAGCGGCCAGTTGGGAAACGGGACGACCACGGACAGCGCCGCGCCCGTCGCGGCGAGCGGCCTTACGGCGGCGGTGGCGATCGCTGCCGGTTACGACCATGCCCTTGCCCTGGGGAGCGACGGCACGGTCTGGGCATGGGGAAGCAACAACAAAGGCCAGCTCGGGATCGGCACAACGACCAGCAGTTCCACCCCCGCGGCCGTGACGACCCTGACACGCGGGGTGACCGTAGCCGCCGGCACCCAGGATTCCTTTGTCCAGAGGAGCGATGGAACCCTTTGGGCCTGGGGGCGCAACGATCACGGCCAGCTCGGAGACGGAACCCTGACGGACCGCTGGACCCCTCTTCTGGTGCAGTAGAATCATTATCCTGACGGACAACCGTCTTTGGATATGAATCCTCATAATAACGAATTTTATCACCCTAGGTCCGAGGAGGCCAAAACCTCATGAAGGATGAAGCAGGGCGATTGCCCCTGACGGGGATTCGCGTCCTGGAGTTATCCCTGGCGGTCATGGGTCCGACGGCGGGCATGGTCCTTGCCGATCTGGGAGCGGAGGTGATCCGGATCGAACCAACGCCGCAGGGGGACGACACAAGGCGCATCAAGGGATTCGGGACCGGCTTCTTCCCGGCATTCAACAGAAACAAACGGAGCATCGTCCTGAATCTGAAAAGCGCCGAGGGAAAGGCCGTCCTGGAGCGGCTCATAGAAACCGCGGATGTGCTGATAGAGAATTATGCCCCCGGGACCATCGACCGGCTGGGCTTCGGGTACGACCATGTCAGCCGGATCAATCCCCGCCTGATCTTCTGTTCGCTGAAGGGCTTCATGCCGGGTCCGTACGAGAAACGGCCCGCCCTCGACGAGGTGTGTCAGATGATGGGGGGGCTGGCCTACATGACCGGACCTTCGGGAAGGCCTCTCAGGGCGGGAGCCTCGATCCTGGATATCATGGGGGGAAGCTACGGGGTGCTCGGAATCCTCACCGCGCTCTACGAACGGGAACATACAGGCCGGGGCACGTATGTGATCGCGACCTTGTTCGAGTCGGTCGTCCTGCTGATGGCACAGAACATGGCCGTGGCCGCCATCACGGGACAGCCGCCCCCTCCCATGCCGGAACGCGGCAGGTCGTGGTCGGTCTATGACCTTTTCGAGACCGCAAGCGGCGAACAGGTATTCGTGGGCATCACCAGCGACGCCCACTGGCAGAGGTTCTGCAAGAGCTTCGGCTATCCTGACCTTGCCGAGGACAGCCGGCTGGCCACCAACAACAGCCGTGTCGACGCACGCGAGTGGCTGATGCCGGAGCTTCGCCGCCGCCTCTTGAAGATGACCAAGGCCGAGGTGATGCAGAAGGCCGAGGAGGCGGGGATCCCCTTTGCCCCCATCGCCCGTCCCGAGGAGCTTTTTGACGATCCCCATCTGAACCGGTCAGGAGGGCTGCTGGAAACCACCCTCCCCGACGGGAGGAAGACAAAACTCCCGAGGATCCCCCTGAGGATCGGCGGCTACGACTTCGGCCTTCGCAACGACCCTCCCGCCCCCGGGGAAGGCGGCGAAGAGCTGCTACTGCAGCTCGGACTGGACCCACAGCGAATCGCGGAGCTCAAGAAGGCGGGGGTCATAGGTCCGGTGTGAAGTGGCAGTGTTACGAGCGTATCCAGGGTGAGTGAGGAGACGCACGATATAGAAGTGTGACGAAAGGATTTTCCCGATGAACCTGCCCCAAAAAGTGACGATCGTCGAAGTGGGACCGCGCGACGGCTTCCAGAACGAGAAACAATTCATCCCCACGGACAAGAAGGTGGAAATCGTCAATGCCCTGGCAAGGGCCGGCCTGAGGAATATCCAAGTCTCCTCGGTCGTTCACCCCAAGGCGGTGCCCCAGTTGGCGGACGCCGACGAAGTGATGGCAAGGATCGAGCGGCTGCCCGGGATTTCCTACCGGCTCCTGGCGCCCAACTTAAGAGGCGTCCAGAGGGCGCTTCCGCTCAAACCCGACAAGATCAACCTGATGATGTCGGTCACCGAATCCCATAACCGCTCCAACGCCAACCGATCCATCGATGAGACCCTGAAGGAATTTGAAACCCTGGTCGCCATGATTTATGAAAAGGGGATCGCGGTGAGCGGGGGGATGGCCTGCGCCTTCGGCTGCCCGTTCGAGGGGAAGGTTTCTTTCCAGCAGATCGAGCGGGTCGCGGACCGTTACATGGCCATGGGGATCCGCAGCGTCGGCATCGCGGATACGGTCGGCTACGCCAATCCCAAACTCGTGTACGACACGATGGCGCATCTGCTGGACAAATATCCGGAGATCCAGTGGCTTGCCCATATCCATAACCACAGGGATCTGGGGCTGGCCAACATCCTGGCGGCCATGCAGGCAGGGCTCACCGAATTCGACACCGCCATCGGGGGGCTGGGAGGGTGCCCGTATGCCCCGAACGCGGCGGGAAATGTCGCAACCGAGGACCTTGTGAATATGCTGGGCGAGATGGGGATCGAGTGCGGCGTGGATTTGGACGCCCTGCTCAAGGTAAGCGAACGGGTCCGCCAGGTGATCCCGCACCCGCTCAACAGCGCCGTGCTGAAAGCGGGAAAACCCTGGGTGCTGACCGATTCCCCCGGCTGCCAGACCAAGATCGGATGATCCGCGGCAAAGACATGAAGAGATGACTCGAATGAAACAGGAGTGCATTTCATCACCTTAAGGAGGCAACCATGAAAGCGTTTCAGATGAGGAAGTATCGGATGTGGATCGTGATCGCAATGCTTTTGGTCGGAACGGGAATAGGGACGGCCGGCCTCGCCCTGGCCGCGGGCCCGGACTACCCGGGGAAAACGATGCTCATGATCGCCCCGTCCAAACCGGGCAGCGGCTTCGACACCACCATGCGCGCCGTCGTGACCACGCTGACCCAGGAGAAACTGGTCCAGGTCCCGATGACCGTCATGAACATGGCCGGCTCGGTTCCGGGAACCGCGCAGATCGTCCTGCGCTACTCGAACGATCCCAACATGATCGCCGTCATGTCCACCACCGGCTCGCTCAACTACGCAACGGGCCTGTCGCCTTACTACCACAAGGACTGGAGGCCGATCGCCCGCCTGATCTCGGCCTATTACGGGATCTTCGTGCGGCAGGATTCCCCTTACAAGACCCTCGGAGACCTCATCAAGGACCTGAAGAGCAATCCCGGAGGAACCCCCCTGAGCGGCGGTTACAGCGACGACCGGCTCTGTTACGGGGCGCTCTTCTCCAAGGCGGGGATCGACATCACCAAGATCAACTATGCCGCCTTCGCCGGCGGGGTCGAGTCCGCCGGGGTGGTCCTGGAGGGATCGGCCAAGGCCCTCGTCTCGACGATCGACGACGTGATGGGGCTGCTGGAGTCCAAACAGCTGCGGCTCCTGGCCGTCAGCCCGGGCAAGAGGATGGAAGGGCCGCTGCTGAAGGACATCCCGACGTTCCGGGAGGCGGGAGTCGATGTGGAGTGGGACAACTTCCGCTATATCCTGGGGGGAAAGGGAATGCCCGATCACGCGGTGAAATACTGGCGGGAGACCCTCGCGAAGATGGTCAAGACGCCGACCTGGCAGGAGATGGTCAAGAAGTACCGCTGGGGGGATTCCTTCCTGGCGGAGGGCGTCGACAAATTCCTGGATGAAAAACAGGTCGTGATCACCGACGTGGTAAAGAAGCTGGGAATGGACAAGAAGGAGAAAAAATAACCAGGCCCATCCCTGTCGGATCCCGGGTGAAGGGGAAGAGATTTCCCGTTCACCCGGGATCCGGCTTCACAAAAGCGCGATCCGCCGTAGGACGCTGAAGAACCGCATCAGCCGAATCGTTCCTGGAAACGGCTGCTCAGCCAAGGAGCATCCATCATGGACCTGTGGGCCAATATCTCATTGGGTTTCAGTCAGGCGATCTCCCTCCAGAACCTGGCATACTGCTTCATCGGGGCGCTTTACGGCACCGTCATCGGCGTTCTGCCGGGCATCGGACCGCTGGTCGGGATTTCTATCCTCCTGCCCATCACCTTTTCCCTGCCCCCGGTCTCGGCGGTCATCATGCTGGCGGGAATCTATTACGGTTCCGCGTACGGCGGCTCCACCACCTCGATCCTCGTCAACACCCCGGGCGAATCCTCGGCGGTGGTCACCTGCTTCGACGGCTACCAGATGGCTATCCAGGGAAGGGCCAAGGCGGCGCTGGCGACGGCCGCCATCGGTTCCTTCTTCGCCGGCACTGTCGCCACGGTCGCCATCATGCTCCTGGCCCTGCCCATCGCCCGCCTGGGGATCAAGTTCACGCCGGCCGAATACTTCTCCCTTCTGCTGCTGGCCCTGACCATGGTGGGCACCCTGGCGACCGAATCCCCCGTAAAGGGGCTCTTCACGACCCTGGTCGGTCTGCTGCTCTCCACGGTCGGGATGGATCTTCAGACCGGACGGGTCCGGTTTGCCTTCGGTTCCCAGTGGCTGATCGAAGGGGTGGATTTCATCGTCGTCGCCATCGGCCTGTTTGCCATATCCGAGATCCTCGTCCAGGCGGAGTTGACCCACAAATACGGGCTGCAGAAACGGGAACAGATCAGCGGCCGCTACTGGATTACGTTTGCGGAACTCAAGCAGTCCTTTCTGCCGTATGTCCGGGGCACCGTTATCGGATTTTTGATCGGCGTTCTCCCCGGGGCGGGATCCACGCCTGCCACGTTCTTCTCCTACGCCGTTGAGAAAAGGAGTTCGAAACATCCGGAGCGCTTCGGCAAGGGGGCCATCGAGGGGGTGGCGGGACCCGAAGCGGCCAACAACGCGGCAAACCAGGGGGCGCTGGTCCCCCTGCTGACATTGGGGATCCCGGGAAGCGCCACCACGGCCGTGATGCTCGGCGCCTTCATGATCTACGGGATCCAGCCGGGTCCGCTGCTGTTCGAGAAGGATCCGGCCTTTGTCTGGACGATCATCGCCAGCATGTATATCGGAAACGTCATCCTGCTCATCCTGAACCTGCCTCTGGTCAACGTCTTCGCCAAGCTGCTGGATCTGCCGGTCGCCCTGCTGTCCGCCATGGTGCTCACCTTCTGCACCATGGGTGTTTACAGCATCCGTTTTGCCGTATTCGATGTGTTCCTGATGATCCTTTTCGGGATCGTCGGATATTTCATGCGCAAGCACGACTACCCGGCCGCTCCCCTGCTGCTGGCGCTTGTCCTGGGGGAGATGATGGAGCAGGGTCTCCGTCGCGCCTTGACCCTTTCCAACGGAGACTGGACCGTTTTCGTCACCCGGCCGATCAGCCTGGGGCTTCTGATCGTCTGCGCCCTGTCGCTGCTGTACTCCATGATAAAATACCTGCGGGGGAAAAAGAGACAGGCATAAAGAAAAGAAGAATGGCCCGATTCGGATCCTCCGATACGGGCTCCACGGTGGCCATCCCTACTGCAGGTAAGGATCTCGAGGCCGCCGGGTCCTTAGATGAAGGGGGCAACAATGAAAGAGACCGGCAAAAAAAAATCCCTATGGAATTTCGATCGCATCGTTGCGCTCTCATCGATCCTGATCGCCCTGTTTCTCATCCACAACGAATACAACATGCCCAATCCGAATATCCAGCAGACCATCGGGCCCAGTTTCATGCCCATTGCCATCCTCGTGGCCCTGATCCTCTCGGCGCTGCTGGTCTTTGTCACCTCTTTTCAGGCCAAACAGAAACCGGCGGGTGCCGACACCGCCCCGGCCTCGACCGAGGCTGCGACAAAGACCTCCGCCGGCCAATACAAGGTCATGGCCATGGTCATCCTCGGACTTCTGGTGTATGCGATTCTTTTGATTCCCGCGGGTTTCATCATCAGCACGACCCTCCTGATCCTCTGGGAGGCCCAACTGTTCGAAAAAGGCAAATGGATCCGCAACCTGTTGGTGAGCGTCCTGTTCAGCATCGCCGTCTATTATCTGTTTGTTCGTGTCCTGGAAGTCATGCTCCCCGCGGGCATTCTGTCTTTCTAGCCCTGTTCAGCGGGAAAGATCCTGCGCCGAATAATATTTCTTGACAAGCGTTTATTCGGACGCTAATGTCTACTATAATAATAGTGTATAGGGAAGGTCTTCCATATGACTTCCCCCTTAAAAACAAGGAGAGAAAAAATGAGAACGATTGGGAAAATGGTGATGGGAATTGCTCTGGTGATGGTGTCAAGAGCACATAGAGATGTCCGGTTTTGTAGCACATGAATTGTCCGCTTTGTCTGTTCCTCTGGAGTGAAGATTTGAGGGCAGAGAGGAGAGCGGCGGACGTTCGCTTCCTCAGGC
>Ga0172371_10011890_pt1 | contig 11533 bp, 9 predicted proteins | sample Lak12m_FD_114543 | JGI IMG/M metagenome (GOLD analysis project Ga0172371, IMG submission 114543) | Freshwater microbial communities from Kabuno Bay, South-Kivu, Congo - kab_022012_12m | ecosystem: Environmental > Aquatic > Freshwater > Lake | place: Democratic Republic of the Congo: South-Kivu...
TTCCCCAAAAACTTTTAATAACCGAAAAAATGTTACGGTAATAATAAATCAAAGTCAACTATTTTTTGTAAAAACTTCCGATAGAAATTTCTATGCCAAAATAAACCAAGTAAACTACTGTCCGCTGCGCTCATAACAGAGTTGACAAATTTACTTATTTTTTTATTGCAGTTGGCTTTAGCCGACTGATGAGAAAATCAAACCAAAAAGAAAGGCTTTAGCCCCATTATTTTGCTTATAATCTTTATTCTCTTTTATGTGGCTAAAGCCAATGAGTATTTTATAATTTATCAGCCAGTCCGCTGAAGCGGACGGTAATATAACCTCTAAAAACTTATCTTTTATTAAAAAAGATAAGTTCACGGAGACTCCATCACTATTGATTGAATGCCCTTGAAGTTTCCACACGACATCATGAAGTTTCCGCACGGCATCGGGAAGTTTCCGCACGGCATCGGGAAATTTCCACACGACATCGGGAAGTTTCCACACGACATCGGGAAATTTCCACACGACATCGGGAAGTTTCCGCACGACATTGGGAAGTTTCCGCGCGACATCGGGAAGTTTCCGCACGACATTGGGAAGTTTCGCGCGGCATCGGGAAGTTTCCGCGCGGCATCGGGAAGTTTCCGCACGACATTGGGAAGTTTCCGCGCGGCATCGGGAAGTTTCCGCACGACATTGGGAAGTTTCCGCACGGCATCGCGAAGTTTCCCCAAGACAACCGGAAGTTTCAAAAGTGTGTTTTTAAGTTAAAATAAAGGCTTTTTAATTTTTACGGCGATTTAGCTTACTTGCTTTTAGATAATTGTAAAATTGTTTCCTTGCGCTAATAACTTCTTCATGTGCTAAATCGGTATGAATAAAGATGAGGCGGTTTTTTACAAGGTCTTCCAAAGTTTGCTCTGATTCTTCCATCTTTCGGTATTGAATGGCTAAAGAGTCAAGCTCATGCATCATGGTTTCCGCCTCCCCTTTTGTACCGCCGTTATCGGTGTAAATAGTAATAAATCTGCCGTTAAAGCGCTTACACCAGTCAACAAATTTATCAGTTTCCGCATAGAGGGCATCAAAGAGAATAACATCAGAAATATTTTTGGTATAACCTCCTTGAGCCACAGAAAAAGCAATTGCGCGGTAGGCTCCGCTGTGTCCTGCAATGATAATGTTGCCAATATCTGCAGTGGTAATAATTCTTTTAGAGAGCAAAAATTTTGTAACCTCATCAAGCAAATTATGCAGCCCCTCTTTTTCTTCTAATTTCCCCGCGAAAGAATCGGGAGAATTCTTAGGTCCTTCGGGGAAAACAAAGATGGCGTTTATCATGCTTTCAGAAAATTGTTCAATAAGCTTGAATTGAGCCAAAGCGCTGTCAATAGTATTTCTCCACCCGTGGAAATAAATAACAACGTCTGTTTTAGAGGAAGGCTGAAACCCTTTAGGGATAAAAATTGCGACGCTGCTATCAGCATAATGTTCTTGCATAGAAAAAGTCTCGTTCTTGTAGCTATGTCCGTTCATGCGCAATGGATGCGGAAAAGGAGCGGAAGCAAGTTGCAGAACGAATACCTCGCCGAGTTCTTTATACCTTTCTGTTAGCGGCTGCGGAAAAGTAATTCCACTTAAAGCGATGAACAAAAGAACGAATTGAAAATAGTTAGCTTTCACTGATACCTCAAACGATACTGTAGTTAATACTTTTTGACACGCAATTTATAAAAAAAAAGTTACGAGATGTTTAACGCCGGTCTTCATTTGTAAAACAACGAGGTGCGAAGTACTGCCATACGCTACCTACGCTTTTCAATTGATGCCGCTTGGTAAAAAAAACTTCTTACTGTTTTTTGTTATACCCTGTCTCGCCGAAAGGTTGCAGCTTTTCTATCCACAGTTCTAAAAAAACTTTCAGATCATTTCTATAATCGTAATTTAAGTCTTCGTTTGGTTCAAGCGTATCAACAATTTCAAAAACAAAATTCTCCTCGCCAAAAATAGTATAATCTTTCTGAAGCCCGCTGTTTACATGCAAACCACTTTTCAGTTGAAATTTATAGCTGTTCGCCTTACCGTGAAGGTTTAGACTGCTTCCGAGAAATATTTTGCCGTTTGCCAGATTTTTAATCCGGTAAATCCCCATTGGCGGAACTGTCTGCTTGTATTGTTTTTTTAATTCTTTTTTGTCTATCATAATTTTAGTTCAGTTGTAAAATTGAGTTTAGTTGATGTTCTCTTTCTTTTCAAAATTCTTACATAAGAAAAAGCGGATACTTCTCTGAGCTACATAGCTAATCATCATTCTTATAATACTTGCCGTTACATTGTGTAAAGACCGGCGCTACTTTCTATTTGCGACAAATAACCGTATAAAATATTTAACAGAATTAATATACTTAACTTTATTTGAAATCATACGATAATTTTGATGGAGAACAAAATTTACGCAGTTCAGCCGGTAAGTACCGCTGGAGAAAGATTAGTTTTGAGTTTTCCGCTTTGCCGTCAGTTATACTTGGTAAACCGAATCGCTATTTTTTATTTATAACATTGCAGCGGGAAGGAATAATATTCAATTTTTCTTTACCCGCAGTTGACAAAGAACAATTTTTGTATTAGGTTTGACGTACTAAAAATGAAAAACAAGAACTTACATAATATCATTGCAATGCACATGGGAACCACAATGCCGCCGGACATCGGAAGTTGGTAACCGCATAAAACTATTTAAATGTAAAAAACCGACTTCCTTAAAAGAAGTCGGTTTTTTTTTGTACATAACTTAATTTATTGGAAAGAAAATGAAAATATTAAAATTCGGAGGCTCCTCTGTTGCAAACGCCGAGCGAATAAAAAAGGTAATTGAGATTATAAAAACTTCGCTAAAGCAAGAAAAAAATATTGCGGTGGTATGCTCGGCTTATCAATCTGTTACCGATAGCCTAATTGCCGCAAGCCATTTAGCCGCTGAAGGGAATCCTCTTTACTTAGATACTTTGAAAGCGTTGGAAGAAAAACATCTTGCCATAGCAAAAGAATTAATCTCCGTAAGCAAACAGAGCGGCGTTGTTGCAAACATAAAATATCAAATAAACGAGCTTGACGATATTTTACACGGCGTTTTTTTAATAAAAGAATTGTCGCTTAAAACGCTTGATTATGTTTTGAGTTTCGGCGAAAGGCTTTCGGCATATACCATCAGCGAAAGTTTATTAGATAGAAAAATTGCGACGAATTTTTTAGACGCAAGAACAGTAATAAAAACTGACGCATCCTTCGGAAATGCGCGCGTTCTCTTTGAACAAACAAACAAAAATATTCAAAAGTATTTTGAGGAGAATAAGAAACTTCAACTTGTAACAGGATTTATCGCTTCAACCATAGAAAATGAAACAACAACGTTAGGGCGCGGCGGCTCTGATTTTACCGCGTCAATTTTAGGCGCAGCGTTAAACGTAAAAGAAATTGAACTATGGACTGATGTTGACGGCGTATTAACCGCCGACCCTAAGAAAGTAAGCGCCGCTTTCCCAATAAAGCATTTAACGTTTGACGAAGCAATGGAACTTTCACATTTTGGCGCGAAAGTAATTTATCCGCCAACCATGCAGCCCGCGCACGCAAAAGGAATTCCGCTCCGCATAAAAAATACCTTTAATCCTTCGGCGGAAGGAACGCTTATCAGCAAGAAAAAAATTACCAATGACTTTATGATAAAAGGAATTTCTTCTATTGACGCTATCTCTTTGGTGTTGGTTGAAGGAAGCGGTATGGTAGGGGTTGCAGGTATCGCCGAACGGCTTTTCAGCGCATTAGCGACACAACAAATAAATGTTGTCCTTATTACACAAGCATCTTCCGAACACTCCATTTGTCTTGCAATACCGCCGCGAGATGAAAAGAGAGCCAAAGCAGCAATTGAGAAAGAGTTTAAATGGGAACTGTTAGAAAAGCAAATTAGCGAAGTAAAAGTTGAAAATAATTACGCCATTATTGCAATTGTTGGAGAAAACATGCAGAAAACACCCGGCATCGCCGGACGAGTTTTTCAAGCGCTTGGCAAAAACGGTATTAACATTGCAGCTATCGCGCAAGGTTCATCGGAATTAAATATCTCTGTCGTCATCTCAAAAAAAGATGAGACAAAAGCTCTTAATGCTCTGCATGAAACTTTCTTTTTATCAAAAACGAAATCGCTTCATCTTTTTTTAGTCGGTCCGGGATTGATAGGAAAAACATTTTTAACGAAACTAAAAAATCATCAGATAAAATTGGCAAATGAATTTTTTACTTCTGTTCATGTATGCGGAATAATAAATACGAAGAAGATGCTGCTAAGCGCTGACGGCATTTCGCTTGACGAATGGGAAAGTTCGCTAACAGTTTCAAACGAAAGCTCTAACCTTTCAAGTTTTGTTACAACGATGAAAGAATTCAATTTGCCGAATTCAATTTTTATAGACTGCACCGCAAGCGAAGATGTGGCGCGCTATTACTTAGAAATTCTCGCGTCAAATATTTCTATTGTTACGCCAAACAAACGCGCTAACACCAAGTCTTCCCTCTTTTACAATAACTTGCGTGAAACAGCGGCGAAACACAACGTAAAGTTTCTGTACGAAACAAATGTTGGCGCAAGTTTACCGATTATAGGAACCATTCAAGACCTGGTAAGCACCGGAGACTCAATAACCAAGATTGAAGGAATTCTTTCGGGAACGTTAAGCTATATTTTTACTTCATTCAAAGCAGGCAAAAAATTCAGTGGCATCGTACAAGAAGCACGCGAAAAAGGGTACACGGAGCCTGATCCGCGCGAAGACTTGAACGGAAAAGATGTTGCAAGAAAATTATTAATCCTCGCGCGAGAATGCGGTTATCAAATGGAATTGAGCGATATAAAAGTTGAAAATCTTATCTTTCCGAAAGCGCGGAAAGTAAAAACGGTTGCAGAATTTTTTAGCGCGCTTCAAGAAAATGATGATGAGTTCGAAAAACTTCGTATGAACGAAGAAAAAGAGGGAAAAGTTTTGCGATACATTGCTAAGTTAGAAAACGGAAAAGCCGAAGTATCGCTTCAGGCAATAGACAAAAACCATCCGTTTTATTTTATGAGCGGAAGCGATAATATTTTAGCCGTTCATACATTGAATTATATTACTAGTCCATTGGTAATTAAAGGACCCGGCGCCGGCGCGGACGTTACAGCTGCCGGTGTATTTGCCGATGTTCTTAGAATTTCAAATTATCTGAGTTAAGAAAAACAAAAAGGGAACAGAATGTCAGTACAAAAAATAAAAGTAGGAATATTAGGCGCAACCGGAAGCGTCGGGCAGAAATTCATTCACTTACTAAGCAATCATCCGTTTTTTGAAATTGCAGAAGTTGCCGCTTCAGACCGTTCGGCAGGCAAGAAATATAAAGATGCAGTAAATTGGTTTTTGCCATCTCAAATTCCGGATGCAGTTGCAAATCTTTCGGTTAAAAACTGTGAACCAACACTTGATTGCAGTGTTGTCTTTTCGGGATTAGATGCAAGTATAGCAGGCGAAGTTGAAGTGGCGTTTGCAAATAAAGGGTATCAGGTAATTTCAAATTCTAAAAATCACCGGTTTGATAACGATGTTCCTTTATTAATTCCGGAAGTCAATCCTGATCACTTAGGATTACTAAACGCGCAAAAGTTTGGAAAAGGTTCAATCGTTACAAATCCTAACTGCTCAACTATTGGATTGTTACTTGCGTTAAAACCGCTTAACGACGCGTTCGGAATAGAAGCGTTAAATGTTGTAACCATGCAGGCGTTATCGGGCGCAGGGTATCCGGGAGTTTCCAGCCTTGATATAATTGATAACGTCATTCCTTTTATCGGCGGCGAAGAAGATAAAATGGAAACGGAACCGTTGAAAATTTTCGGGCAATTTAATGGAAAAGAAATTGAATTTAGTAAGTTTAAAATAAGCGCCTCATGCAACCGTGTCGCAGTTGTTGATGGGCATCTTGAATCAGTTCAAGTAAAGTTTAAAAACAAACCTTCGCGTGATGAGATAATTTCAGCTTGGCAAACCTTTAAAGGCGAACCGCAGCAATACAATCTTCCGCTTGCGCCGATACAACCGGTTCATTATTTCAATGAAGATAACTATCCACAGCCGCGTCTTCAGAGAAATATTGATAAAGGAATGGCGGCGGCAGTAGGCAGATTACGCGCTTGCAATTTATTCGATTATAAATTTTCTGTCCTTTCGCATAACACAGTTCGCGGCGCGGCGGGCGGAGCTATTCTCTGCGCTGAATTAATGAAGGTAAAAGGATTGCTTTCCCGATGAAAAATATTATCAAAGCAAAAAAAATAAAAGTCTTCTCCCCCGCTTCGGTTTCAAATGTTGGAGCGGGATTTGATACCTTCGGGTTTGCGCTAAATATTCCCGGAGACGAATTATTATTAAAGATTGTTGAAAAACCGGGAATTCACCTAACAAAAATTACCGGAGACGCTCATCATCTGCCAAAGGATGCAAAGAAAAATACTGCGACGGTTTCGCTTAAAGCTATGATGGATGCGCTTGCGCCCAAGTTTGGCGTTGAGATAGAATTGCACAAGAAAATGCCGTTAGGCAGCGGTCTTGGCTCAAGCGCCGCAAGCGCCGTTGCAAGTGTGTTTGCGTTAAACTCATTACTTAAAAAACCTTTTGCTAAAAATGAACTGCTCTCATTTGCTTTGGCAGGAGAAAAAATAGCAAGCGGAAGTGTCGCTCATGCTGATAATGTTGCGCCTTGTTTGTACGGCGGTTTTACTTTAGTTAGAAGTTGTTCACCGCCGGATGTTATTGTAATTCCTACGCCAAAAGATTTACATTGTACCATTATTCATCCGCACATTGAAATTAAGACGGAGTTTGCGAGAAAAATTTTACGTTCTCAAATAAAACTTTCCGATGCAGTAAAGCAATGGGGTAACGCTTCGGCATTAATTGCCGGACTAATGAAACCGGACTATGATTTAATTAAACGTTCGGTAGAGGATTGTATCATTGAACCAATCAGAGGTTCGTTAATTCCGAATTATTTTCTCTTAAAAGAAACAGCGCTTACCAATGGCGCGCTTGGATGCAGCATTTCCGGTTCAGGTCCCTCTGTCTTTGCATTAAGCCGAAGCGAAAAAGATGCAAAAGTGCTTGGTTCGGCAATGCGAAAAGTACTTACTAAGATTCATTTAAGAAGCGACATCTTTATCTCAAAGATCAATCACGAAGGTCCTAAAATTCTTTCTTTAACGGAGACTATTTGAACTATTCCAGTACAAATAATAAAAATGCTACGGTATCTTTCCGCGAAGCTGTGCTGAAAGGGTTAGCTGATGACGGCGGACTTTTTATGCCGAATGAAATTCCAAAACTTCTGCAAAGTTTTTTCAGCAATATAGAGCGCTATTCTTTTCAGGAAATCGGATTTGAAATTGCAAAACTTTTTATTGATGATATTCCCGACAGCGATTTGCGACATATCGTAAAGGAAGCTGTATCCTTTCCGGCTCCTTTAGTTCCGCTATCAAAAAGCATTTCGGCTTTGGAATTATTCCACGGACCGACATTGGCATTTAAAGATTTCGGCGCGAAGTTTCTGGCAGCTATTTTAGAACATTATTTGAAAGATGAAAAGAAAGAAACAGTAATTCTGGTCGCCACATCCGGCGATACCGGAAGCGCCGTGGCAAACGGTTTTTATGAAAAAGAAGGAATAACTGTTGCGCTTCTTTATCCAAGCGGAAAGGTGAGCAAAACGCAAGAACAACAGCTTACCACACTTGGTAAAAACATTTATGCGTTTGAAATAGAAGGAGTGTTTGATGATTGCCAGCGGCTTGTTAAACAAGCTTTTCACGATGCCGAATTAAAAAATATTTTTTCGATGACTTCCGCAAACTCAATTAACATTGCAAGGCTGCTTCCGCAAGCGTTCTATTATTTTGAGGCCTATAAACAAATAAAAGACAAAACTCTTCCGTTTATCGTTTCAGTTCCCAGCGGAAATTTCGGCAATTTGTCAGCCGGTTTACTTGCGCAAGCGATGGGTTTGCCAATTACTAAATTTGTCGCCGCAGTAAATGCAAACGATGTGTTTCGTTCTTATTTAGCAAGCGGAAAGTATGAGCCGAAAGCTTCGGTGCAAACAGTATCAAACGCAATGGATGTCGGAAACCCAAGTAACTTTGCCCGCATTCTTACTTTATGTCAAAATGACTTTGAAAAGATTCAAACAACTATTGCTTGTTCAAGTTACACCGATGAAGAAACGATAGCCGGTATAAAAGGAGTTAAAGCGGCGTTTGATTATACGGCTGATCCACATGGCGCAGTCGGCTACTTGGCGCTAAAGAACTATTTAGAAGAAACAGAAGAAAAAAATGTTAACGGAATATTTTTGGAAACCGCTCATCCGGCAAAATTTTCTGAAATCGTTGACGCTCAACTGAACATAAAGACTAAGATACCTGAAAGATTAGCCAAATGTTTGAACAAAGAAAAAATCTCAATACAAACCACAAAAGAATATGCTTCTTTTAAATCGGCGCTAATAAAAACTATTTTACAAAAGGGAAAGCGATGAAAAATAAAATAATTACCATCTTGGGCAGCGGCAATATCGGACTCTCAATAGCAAAGGGGTTAGTGCATGCTCATTTGGTTACTTCAACAAACATTGTATTAACAAGAAGAAACGCCGGACTGCTAAAAGAGTTTGTTAGTCAAGGATTTTCTGTATTAAATGACAACAGAATAGCTGTGAGCAAAGCCGATATAATTATCATTGCTGTGCAACCACAACAATTAAATGATTTGTTGGTTCAAATAAAACCGGCAGTAAAAGTAAAAAAGCAAACGGTAATTTCGGTTGTATCCGGCGCTACCGTTACGGCAATAAAAAATATACTTGGCGAAAAAACAAAAATTGTTCGCGCAATGCCAAATACGGCGATAGCAATTCAAGAGTCAATGACTTGCCTCTCATCAGATTCCGCCGAAGCATTGATTGATGCGGAAAAGATTTTTAACGCGCTCGGCAGCAGTTTAATTATTAAAGAAGAATTAATGGGACCCGCAACAGCATTATGCGCATGCGGAATTGCATTTTTTCTGCGCGCCATTCGCGCCGCTTCTCAAGGCGGAATTGAAATTGGATTTCATTCGGAAGAAGCTATCAGAATGGCTGCACAAACCGCTAAGGGAGCCGCTTCGCTTTTGTTAGAAAATAAAAATCATCCTGAAAGCGAAGTAGATAAAGTTACTACACCAAGAGGCATTACCATATCGGGCTTGAATCAGATGGAACATAATGGCTTTAGTTCGGCATTAATCAAAGGAATAGTAACATCGGCTGAAAAAGCCGCCAAAATTTATTCATAAATATACAGCGTTGGCAAAATAAGATTTGACAAATAACCGAAGTTGCTGTATCTTTGTATCAAGTAAAATGAAAAACAAAAATTTAAATATCGAACTTAACGCAATGGCAATGTGCCTCTGTTGTATGATGATGTGTTCATCAACTCGGACGGTCTCAGCCTAAATGTTCTAAAATTTTAATTGAAGCCCTTCCGAAGTAAAAACTCGAGAAGGGCTTTTTTTATATGTTCTACTAAAATTACATAGCTCTTATCGAGAAAGGTTGAGGGAACAGGCCCTATGACAACCTTAGCAACCATCACGCTCGCCGTGAATTTTGGTGCTACTTCCTGCCCGTTCCGGTTGCTTCCGGAATAGTGGAAAGATGAGAAACAGGTTTTACAACCTCTTCGGTAATCTTTCCCGAAGAGGTTTTTTTTTATCTAAATATGAAATCAAATAATAAATAAACAAAGAGGTAACAAAATGAGCGCTGAACAAAAACCAAGAAACTACAGATATGAAACGCTGCAACTGCACGCCGGTCAAACGCCCGACCCGGCAACAAACTCGCGCGCGGTTCCAATTTATCAAACCGCATCATACAATTTTAATAACGCTGACCATGCCGCAAATTTATTCGGCTTGAAAGAGTTTGGGAATATTTATACACGGATTATGAATCCCACAACCGATGTATTTGAAAAACGAATTGCCGCTCTTGAAGGAGGAGTTGCCGCCTTGGCTACTGCATCAGGGCAGGCGGCGCAGCTTTTAGCTATTACTACTATCGCGCAAGCCGGCGAGAATATTGTTTCTACAAGTTTGCTTTACGGCGGAACATACAATCAATTTAAAGTAACATTCCCAAGGCTTGGAATTGACGTAAAATTTGTTTCAGGAGATTCTCCTGAAGATTTTGAAAAACTTATTGACTCAAAAACAAAAGCTCTTTATCTTGAAACTATCGGAAACCCAAGATTGAATATTGCCAACATTAAAGAGATTGCGGATGTTGCTCATAAACATAATATTCCACTGATTGTTGACAACACGTTTGGCGCCGCGGGTTATGTCGCGAAACCAATAGATCATGGCGCTGATATTATCGTTGCATCAGCTACAAAATGGATTGGCGGACATGGGACTTCAATCGGAGGTGTACTTGTTGATTCCGGTAAATTCAATTGGGGGAATGGAAATTTTCCTATTTTTACAGAACCAAGTCCTGGCTACCATGGATTAAAATTTTGGGAAGTGTTTGGCTCCGATGGACCTTTTGGAAATATCGCTTTCATCATCCGCGCAAGAGTAGAAGGATTAAGAGATTTAGGACCTTGCTTAAGTCCATTTAATGCTTTCCTTCTTCTTCAAGGATTAGAAACACTTTCATTAAGAGTTGAAAGGCACGGGCAAAACGCTTTAGCATTAGCAATCTGGTTAGAAAAACATCCGCAAGTTGCTTGGGTTTCTTATCCAGGATTACCATCGCATCCGTATCACGATAACGCAAAGAAATTTTTGCGCAACGGATTGTTTGGTTCTGTTTTAACATTCGGAATAAAAGGTGGTCTTGAAGCAGGCAAAGCGTTTATAAACAACGTCCAGCTCGCAAGTCTTTTAGCTAATGTCGGCGATGCAAAAACTTTGGTTATTCATCCGGCATCAACAACGCATCAGCAGTTAGGCGATGAAGAACAAAAAGAATCCGGCGTTACGCCAGACTTGATACGTGTATCTGTGGGAGTAGAGCATATTGAAGATATTAAAGAAGATTTTGATGAAGCATTAAAAGCAACAATAAAAAATTGAATTATTCACCGGCAGTTCCAACCGTAAAAGTTGGAACTGCTTATTTGGGTTGTACAATGGAAACAAAAACGTTAGAAAAAATTTCTGCACAAACACAATTCGTAAAGCTTTATAGCGAAACTCATCCGCTATGCCTTGAATCAGGCGAAACACTTTCTACTGTTACCGTAGCATTTCAAACTTATGGAACGTTAAATGAAGAAGGAACGAACGCTATTCTTGTTTGCCACGCTTTAACCGGCAACGCGCACGCGGCGGGCATCATTGAGGAAGAAGAAATAGAAAATTCTAAACCGTATGAATTCCTTCATAAATATAATACTATGAATTTGCACAAA
>Ga0172371_10011893_pt1 | contig 11530 bp, 12 predicted proteins | sample Lak12m_FD_114543 | JGI IMG/M metagenome (GOLD analysis project Ga0172371, IMG submission 114543) | Freshwater microbial communities from Kabuno Bay, South-Kivu, Congo - kab_022012_12m | ecosystem: Environmental > Aquatic > Freshwater > Lake | place: Democratic Republic of the Congo: South-Kivu...
ATTTTGCGCCAGAGCGGCGGCGAAGCCGCCACCAAAGCGAGCCCAGCCCCGCCTTTGGCGTGGCTGGGCGAGCGAACCCTCCCGTCTCAAAATTCAGAGTTCGTTGCGTTTAATTCTGCTGGGAGACTTGGATTCGAACCAAGATAAACGGATTCAGAGTCCGTTGTCCTACCGTTAGACGATCTCCCAAAGTGAACGTATTATACCCCAAATACCGTATACTTCACATATATGTTCCGTAAAAATATCGCAGAATTTACCAAGTCTGCCAGGTACAAACAGATCCTATTTATCACCGGGCTGATTTTTATCATCCTTACCTTTTTTATATCGTTGAATCCCGAACCGTTCCTCATATTGGGATACGGTGGGGTTTTCATATTTTCACTGCTAGGTCCGGCTACTTTCATCGTCCCTATCCTCGCCCCTTTGCTGAATATCCCCACACTGGCCTTGGTGACCGCACTGGGCATGGCAATCAATGACTCAGTCAGTTGGTACGTAGGCGCATTGGGATACGAGGTACTGCCGCAGTCTGCAAAAGTAAAACGCCTGGAACAAAGTGTGCGCAGGTGGGGAAAGATTGCTTTGTTTTTCTGGGCCTTGATCCCATTTCCGTACGATCTTATCGGCCTTATGGCAGGATATCTCGGTTTCAGTTTCCTGGGGTTTTTGATCCCGACTTTTGCCGGTAGGTTTGTGCGGTTTTTACTTTTAGGATTGGGTGTCGTGCTTATCCGGAATTGAACGCAAGGTCGCGTTCAGATATACACCTTCCAACTCAATCTCATATGCATCTTCCCAAGAAGGCGGCTGCTCATTCGTGCCCAGTGTATTTTCGATGACCGGCTCCTGCCGGCGCATTTTTTCCGTATGGGTCAGAAGCGATGACTGCGTCTGCTCTACCGTCTCGCCGCCGGTATTAATTTTTATCACCGGAATGCCCCGACCCTGCAAATCATTGAGTAATCTATCCCAATACGGCTGAAGGTGTGACGGATCATGTACAACGAGACCGTCTCTTGCTATCTGACGCTTGCGGATGATGTCGTCATCGGCATATAGATACACGATCAAATCCGGTTTATGCATAGTGTCCAGGTAATGGGTATACATGGCATTCAGATCCTCATACTGCTGGTCTGTCATGAGACCCTGATCATGCAGATACCGGTTATACACATCGGTCGCAAGCACACCGGATTCGTTGAAATACGGGTTTGAATTCGTCTTTGATTCCTGGCCGAGAAGCTCCTGACCCATAAGCTGTGTCATCTTGTACAGCTGGTTATGGTATGCGTATTTCTCGGGGGATTTCTTAAACAGGTCAAGCAACGGATTATCCGGCTCTGGCCGTACGGTAAAACCCGTGGTTTTCAGTTGGTTGAGAAGCGTCGTTTTCCCTGAACAGGCATCACCGACAACCGTAACGCTGAAAGCAGGGCCGGTTAGGGTTTCACGCTTTTCCTGTATATGTCGCAGTGCTTCTTTCACGATGCGTATGTATGGGGACAGGCATGGCAAATATAGCACACTTTCCGTCATGACAACAATCCCACGACCTAAGAATCATGGAATTCGCGCATTCGCAATATACCCGAAAAACTCAGGCTTGCAACTGAGTTTTTGAGTATATACCCAACTAATCAGCTTTTTCGCTCCTTCGGAGCTGCAAACCTGAGTAAGTTGGGTATACATTATTCTGATATACTATGTGCATGCACTGGATGTTCTTTGCCATACTTGCCGTCGCCATATTATCCGTATCCGCGCTTTTTCAGCGGCTTGCTATGAAAAAAGAAGGAAGCGACCCGATTGCGTCCTCTATTATTTTCCAGCTCCTGTTAACAGCCGGAAGCGTATTTGTAGTGCTGTTTACCGGTTTTTCTTTGCCCGATGCATCCAAATGGCCATATTTCCTCGCTTCGGGTGCCCTGTATGCTTTCGGTTCGTATTTCATTTTCCGCGCCTCCAAAGCAATCGAGGCATCCGAACTTATCATACTCGGCGGATTCGGAACAATCGCATCGCTTACCGCGTCATATATATTCCTGGGCGAACGCCTGACACTCCTCCAATGGACGGGGGCGCTATGTATCCTGGGCGCAATCATGCTCGTGAATTATCAACACAAGAATTTCCGGTTCCACCTCGGGTCTTTGTTCGCGCTCCTTGGAAGCACGCTATATGGCTTCGCTGTCGTGTTCGACGGATTCATTTTACGAACATACGATTCATTTTCGTTTCTGCCGATCGTGTCGCTTCTCCCCGCATTGATACTTATCGTGTCGTTCCCTAAATCTGCCCGTTTCGTCTTTAGTTCTTTACGAAAAATCGACCGCCATCTAGTCACATACAGCATCCTGTACATTTGCGGAGCCGAACTGTTTTATATCGCACTCACGCACGGTGCGCTCGTTTCCCAGCTTACTACTGTTATACGCTCGTCAATAATTGTTACCGTAATTTTGGCCATGGTATTTTTGAAGGAAACATCTCATCCGGTAAAAAAATTTCTTGGCGCCATACTCACTACCATCGGTATTCTCATTATCCGTTAATATGAAAGACAAATACTCAGCCGTGTGGGTTTCACATTCTTCCATGAGCGATTACCTTAAATGCCCGCGGGCATATTTTCTGCGCAACATATACCGCGACCCGAAAACAAACCGGAAAATATCGGTCATGGAGCCGCCACTTGCGTTAGGACAGGTCGTACACGGAACGATTGAATCACTGCTTACCCTGCCGCAGGAAAAACGGTTCGCAACCCCGCTTATGGAACGGTTGGACACCCTGTGGACAACGATATCCGGAGAAAAAGGCGGGTTTTCCAGCGAGTCCCAGGAACAGCAATTCAAAGAACGGGCAATATCCATGATACAAAGGGTTTCTGAAAATCCCGGGCCGTTGAAAAACAAAACAATCAAAATCCGCCAGGATTTACCCTATTACTGGTTGTCTGAGGAAGAAAACATCATCCTCTGCGGCAAGGTAGACTGGCTGGAGTATATGCCGGATACGGACAGTGTACGGATCATCGATTTTAAGACGGGAAAATTCGATGAAGACCCGGATTCATTACAACTGCCGATATATATACTTCTTGCACAGCATGCGCAGTCAAAACCGGTAACCGGCGTCGCATACTGGTATCTTGACCGTGACGATGAACCCATCGACATGCCGATGCCTGATGTAACCACTGCGGAAAAACAAATATTGGAAACGGCAAAAAAGGTTGCCCTTGCCAGAAAACTCGGTCATTTTAAATGCCGGACTGACGGTTGCCGTGCTTGCCGGCCGTATGAAATGGTCGTAGCAGGAAAAGCAAAACACATCGGTCAAAATACATTCGGCCAGGATTTGTACGTCGTGCATGCAACATGAAGAACATTCCTCTCCCTCCTAAACGTATCCTTTTCACAAAAGAAGGATACCAGCGCATACTCGATGAAAAGCAGGTATTGATACACCAACGCCCAAAAGCAGTAGCACAGCTTTCTGAAGCCAGAAATATGGGAGATCTATCGGAAAACGGGTATTATAAAGCGGCCCGTGCCAGACTGTCTCAAATAGACGGCAGATTAAGACACCTGGAGAAACTCCTATTACTTGGTAAAATCATCGAAAAGCAACATGACGGATCCGTAGGGCTTGGCAATACGGTACGCATTTCGGACGGAACAAACACGACTGAGTATACGGTCGTGGGCGGACACGAATCAAATCCCGCACATCAAACGATATCGTACCTTTCCCCATTAGGAAAAGCGCTTATGCACAAAAAAAACGGGGATGAAATTACGGTTTTGACTCCGAACGGTGAACGTACATTTCACCTAATATCCGTACGGTAATGGTTTATTCGGGAAGTGCTACCAAGCCTTTCCTCCGTTGTGCAAGGCCGTCTTTAACAAGCGCATCAAGAATCCGGACCATATCTGTTTGTGGCCTTTTGAAATCCCGTGCCATGCTGCGTATAAGAGCTTTTCCCTTTTGTCTCTTTACCCGCAGCAAGTCGAGCATCCTGCCACGGAAAAACCGGTCAGACTCCTTAAACGGTACTATTGCCTTGCGTTTTTTATCGGGACGAGTAGCTGTTCGGAACGCAAAAGCTCCATAATCCATAAGCGCCTGGTGCCATTCCCATGATTTCCCTTTCGGCACCAGCATGTCTGCGGTTTTCTGTATTACTGAATCTTTCTGCAAACGTCCGGAATAAAAAAAATGAGTAAGTATTTTTCTGATATTCGTATCTACCATGGCAACATCAATCCCATATGCGAACACCATTGTTGCTCGAGCAGTGTATCTACCCACTCCGGGCAATTTGATAAGCTGCTGTTCGGTAAACGGGAACTTGTTATGATGCACTTTTGTAATTATTTTTGCGATATTGTACAAATACAGTGCGCGGCGGTTATACCCTAATCCTTTCCAAATACGAAGCACGTCTGCTTTCGGGCATGCGGCAAGTTTTGATACGGTAGGATATGCAGCGAGAAACTCTGTGTATTTCAACACTACCCTGTCTGCCTGTGTCTGCTGCAGCATAATCTCGGATACTGTGATCCTATACGGATCCCTTGTATGACGCCATGGAAAATCACGGCGGTTCGTTTGCCACCATGAAAAAATAAATTCCTGAAAATTACTGATATCCCGGAAAGTAAGCTTAAAGCGCGTTGAGGTCGGCATTGATATCTTCGAGCGTATCTTCTGCGTCAAGCTGTGTCATTTCCAAATCCGCTTCGATAGCTTCTGTCTCATCAGACTCGGAAAGCGGTGAAGACAATGCAGACGCGTTTGTCGACTCCATGTCCTGTGTCTCCGGCACTGTCATTTCTGTTTGCACTGTATCAGCCGGCGGCCCCCCGTATCTCGTTGCGGCAATATACGAAATACCTGTCAGCACCAAGAGTGCAATGACGAATGCCACTACCTGTACAAGCGTAATATTCTTTTTTTCCGGTTCAGGCGGCAGAACTGATGGAGGCGTCTCTGCTTGTGCGGTTTGATCCGGTGATATCGGTTGTTTCGGTTCCATATTATTGCGTCTGCATGCCGCTTGGCGTAACTGAAATACGCAGTGTGCTCAGCGCCATCAATGCAGAATGTACGGACTCGCGTGCCGACTGAACAAGCAGGCGGACGGATTCTACGTCGTTTCTCAGTTGAGTCACTTGCTCAGAAGCGTCCTGTCGGGCAGTCGATGCGTCCGTTATGGTAATCTGGTACGTTTTTGCTTCCTGGGAGGCAACCGCGTCTTGCGCAAGCTGAATCGCATCAGACGCCTTCTGAATAGCGGCATCAACAGAAGCTGTGTCAACACCCCCTGCCTTAAATTTATCTTTTCTTGTGGTAATACGAGCCAGGATATTACCCAGACGCTCAAGCACCCGGTCAAAATGGCTGACCCACCGGCTGTTTCTGTTTGTCAAATGTGTTTGTATCCGCTCGACAACACGCATCTTGTATTCTTCAAGTTTTGCCTGCACATTTGCCTTGATTTCTTCTCTACGCGCCTGGATCTCTTCACGACGGACAGCAACCGTAGACTGCACATTCATTATTCTGTTGTTTGCCGGACGCAACGATCCGGTCGCTTCGGTATTATCCTGTGCATACACAGATGCAGGGATACAAAAAACAAACAACAGCAATGCCAAACATGCCATTCTCATGACTCCCATCATGCATCATCATATACAAAACTGTCAAGTATATGCTGCGTTTGGTATACTACAGCGATGAAGTCCGGCTTAGTCGCATTGATCGGTCGCCCGAACGCGGGAAAATCAACCCTTCTTAATACCATCCTTAAGCATAAGGTGGCTATTACATCACCTAAGCCGCAGACAACACGGTTTCCCATACAGGCCGTGTACGAAGATGAACGCGGGCAAATCGTATTTGTCGATACGCCTGGAATTTTTTCAAAAACAAAAGACCGGATTTCTTCACGGATCAACATTCGTACCGAAGAGACACTCACTTCAGACATTGACCTTATACTGTATGTGGTGGACCATACGCGGGAACGGGGAGAAGAAGAAAACAAAACGCTCGGCATGATCCGAAAAATACCCACTCAAAAACTCCTGATCATCAATAAAACTGACGTCCTTTCGCCCAGTTACATGGCACAATACCGATTTCTGGAACAGGAATTTGATGCGGTAATAGAAGTGTCCGCGGGTACCAGAAAAAACATATCCGTACTGCTTGATGAAATATTTTCACGGCTTCCTGAAGGAAACCTGTTGGTAGACACAAAAAACCGTGCGCAACCCGGACTGAATATCGACAGTAAAACATTCATTGCTGAAATAATCCGGGAAAAGGCATTCCTGACACTCCGAAAGGAAGTGCCGTACAGCATGACGGCAGTCGTCGACGTATTGGAAGAAAAAGACAACGGCGTACTCTATATTCGGGCCAGGATTCTCACGTCACAAGACCGGTATAAGGGCATGATTATCGGACACAGGGGCACAATGATTAAGGAAATCGGTGCAACCGCAAGAAAAGAACTGGAAGTTGCATCAGGAAAAAAAGTATATCTTGAACTCACGGTCGAAGTTGACACTCACTGGGCGGATTATGTCTGAAGCCGGGACATTGTTTCTTCTTTTCCAAGGATTTCCAAGGACTCCAATAGCGGCGGACCCACAGTCTTTCCGGTTACGGCAATGCGTAACTGCATAAATACTTCTCTTGCCTTCAGGCCAGCCTTATCTGCTTGCACCCGTATCGCCTGCTCCATCGCAGCATGATTCCAGGCACAGGCTGACAATGCATTTCTTACTACAGTAACGTGATCAGTTTTGAGCGGCTTTTCATACCCGTGCGGTTTCTCAAAAAAGAACCCAGCAAGCGGCAAAAAATCACTGAGGGTTTTCATCCGTTCTTTCACTAACGGCAATATTTTTCCCAATAACGCATCATGTTCTTGTGTCAGCGTGTCAACATGTTGGTATACAAGAGCTTTGAGATCATCGTCGGACTTCATGCGGATATATTCTCCGTTCATCCAGCGAAGTTTCTCCGTATCAAAAACAGGAGCCGTTGTCTTCAGTTGTGCCAGATCAAAAACCTGTATCATTTCTTCGGTAGAGAATATGTCTTTCCCTCCGGGAAATGACCATGCCATGCTGGCAAGGTAATTCCGCATTGCCTCTGGCAAAAATCCCTGACGCCGATACTCTGACACCCATACCGGGTTTTTCCGTTTGCTTAATTTGCTTCTGTCCGGATTGCGAAGAAGCGATACATGGAAAAACTGCGGCATTTCCCATCCGAAAAACGTATACAGGAGCACATGTTTCGGGGTCGAGGATATCCATTCTTCCCCGCGTATAATATGGGTAATCCCCATGCAATGGTCATCCACGACAACACCCAGATGATAGGTCGGGTAATTGTCGGATTTCAGAATAACCTGATCATCAATTACTGCGTTATCAAACCGCACTTCTTTGCGGATACCATCCGTAAAAACAGTTTCTCCCGTATCAGGAACACGAAGCCTGATAACGTGCTTTTCTCCGTTTTGCACCCTTTTTTGCGCCTCTTTTGGGTCAATATGCCTGCATTGCCCGTCGTACATCGGGGGCTTTTTTTCCCGGATCTGATCAGCACGCATTTTGTCAAGCCGCTCCGGCGTACAAAAACAGTAATACGCATGGCCTTTAGACACAAGCTCTTGTGCGTACTGCCGGTATAGACCCAGGCGCTCAGACTGTCTGTACGGAGCATATGGCCCATTACCAATATCCGGACCCTCATCATGCGGGATGCCAAGCCATTGCAGTGACTGCAGAATCCGTTTTTCAGACCCCTCCACCAGACGGGTTCTGTCCGTATCCTCAATCCGTACGATAAACTGCCCGCGGTGTTTGCGGGCAACAATATAATTGATAAGCGCCGTATACGCATTGCCTATATGAAGGTCCTGACCCGTAGGCGACGGCGCGATCCTTGTACGCACAATTTGTTTCATGCTCCATTGATTCTACCATCCGGCAAACGTATACTCAAAATACCATGGCATCTCTTTCGGAAACCGCATATCATACACGGCGGGCAATTAACTGGACAATACTCGGAATAATCGGGTATATTTTGCTTCGGATCTTCTGGAGCATAACCGTTACAGTGTTTTTCACGTTATTCCCGCCAAAAGCGCCGCCTCCGAACCATGCATTCGGCACGCTTCCCATGATACGTTTTCCAAAACCTACTGCATCGCCATCCGGACAACTGGTGTACCAACTCCAGACGATTGAAGGAACAGTGCCGGAAGCATCCGTATCGGCAAACGTCTACTTCATGCCGAAGGCAGGCTCTAATCTCCTTGCTCTTTCCGAGGCACAGGACTTTGCAAAACGGCTCGGATTTTCTCCTACACCGATAAGTTCTCCGGACAATAAAAATATATATCGCTTTGACGATCCGGAATTGACACTCCGGCACCTTTGGTACGATGTAGTGTCCTCAAATTTTATTCTTCGGTATGATTTCCAGCAGGATGCAGGATTATTTTTAAATAACGAGGTACCCACTGCCCAGGAAGCGCAACAGGAAGCGACACTGCTCCTTGAGACATACGACCTGTTCCCGAAAGATTATAAAAACGGCACGGTTACAGTCACCTTTTATCAGGTAAATAACAACAGTCTGGTTCCCGTAGGAAGCCAATCGCAGGCAGACGCCGTACGCGTGGATTTCTACCGGCCGCATATTGCAAGCACTCCGGTCGTAACCGGAGCTTCCGGCGGACCGATTTCCATCGTATTATCCGGTTCAACAAATACCAGCAAACGGATCCTGCAGTTTACCTATACATACTGGCCTGTGGATTACCAAACAACAGCCACCTACAGCCTGAAAACCAGTGCGCAAGCATGGCAGGAACTACAAAACGGTTCTGCATATATCGTCCAATACCCGGAACATGCACAAATCATTACAGTACGAAACATATTCCTTGCGTACTACGACTCATTCGATCCGCAAACATACCTGCAGCCTATCTTTGTATTTGAAGGTGATGAAGGGTTTATTGCCTATGTACCGGCCGTGAATCCGGAATACATTGATCCGAACCGGTAATATATTACGTATCCGAGGGACGCATCTGCCGCCATTCGTAATTCGAAAATACCCAGTCTATAAGTGTAACCGTATCAGCAAACCGATCCGCGCTTTTCAATACAACGATAATAACCTTGTGACCGTCGCGCTCCACTAATGTGACAAGGTTTTCCCCTGCTTCTTTAGTCCATCCTGTCTTTATTCCGCCTACCCCCGGTACGCGCCCGACAAGCTGATTGATATTCGTCAACGGATGAAAATGTGTAAACGTCACATCCGGAACAGTAATTTGCGGGATAGCTACCATTTTTGCAACGGTCTTGTTTGTTAATGCAAAAGCTGCCAGTCTTGTAAGGTCATTTGCTGTCATCTTATGCAGCGGATCATCATAGCCTACAGGATTGGTAAACCGTGACGAATCAAGGTGCAATGCACTGGCTTTTTCGTTCATGGCAACCACAAAAGCCGTCACGCCTCCCGGATAATGCTCCGCAAGCGCCCATGCGGCGTCATTCCCGGAATATACAAGGGCTCCGTATAGCAGATTTTCTACCGTTATCTGTTCACCTGCTACTAACCCCATTACCTGACCGTCATTGGCTACGGTACGCACCGTAACGATATCATCAAGACCATATGAATCAAGCGCTACTAACGCAGTCAGAATCTTTGTTGTAGATGCAGGAGATAACGGTTCTGATGCGTTTTTTGCATACATCGTCACCGCACTGTCTACATCGTAGACTACAATCCCTTCAGACAGCACGTCATATTCCGGATAGTATCCGGTGGTCAATACGGGATATGGGGCAGGAACAGGAACAGACAATGAAAATATAGCTTCTTTTTGCGCTTGCCGGTTATCTATTGCATGAGAATACTCTTTCTGTTGCGGAAGGATAATAAAAAACATTCCGATGGCCAGAAGCAATACCACCCTGTCCCATTGACGATATACCCAATATGAACGCAAACGTGATTTGACAGGTGTTTTCTTCATTCTGCACGAAGTGAAAATGAACCGACTATCGGTTTTGCAATACGGGTGTATTCCTCTTTTTTCATTCTGATTGACTTAGTATGCAGACCGGCATTGAATGATACGTACTCATTCTTTGCAAAATCCGCATCCATATACAAAGGGATCCCGAATATATGCCCGAACGGCGGAACCGCACCGATGGGAACTTGTGTTACCTTCTGCACCTCATCGGGCGTAGCCATGCGCAGGTCTTTAATCCCATACAGATTTTTAAATGCTTTCATATCCAACTTCCGGTCGCCGGGAACCGTAACCATAATCGGATCGTCATCGGCATACAGCAGTAACGCTTTTGCCCCTTGGGACAGCGGCGTGTTGCGTACCGTTGCCGCCTCTTTTGATGTATATACCGCATCATGTTCATACGGGACGAAATCTGCCCGCCCACGCGTCAATTCTTCGATAATGCGGTCATACACCGGCGTATCGGACGATGATACAGATCCTTGTATCGCGATTCCTAATTCTTCCAACTGTTCTTCGGTTGCCGGGCTTGGAGCATCCATAACACTGGTTGTCCCTGAAGCGGATGTGGGAAATGCCATGACCTCCCGGACACTCGGTTCTCCCAAGACCGCCATAAGCAACCGGTCAATTCCCGGCGCAATACCGCCGTGCGGTGGGACTCCGTAGGTAAATGCAGTCAGCATGTGTGAAAATTCCGCTTTCTGGACATCCGAAAATCCGATAAGGTCAAATACTTTCGCCTGTACTTCCGGCTGGTGGATACGTATGCTTCCGCCGCCTACTTCAAATCCGTTTAACACCAAATCATGCTGCAGGCCGCGTACTTTCATGGGATCCGTATCTAGAAGCGGGATATCAGAAGGATGTGGCGCAGTAAACATATGATGACTGGGTGCAAATTTCGCACTGCCCGATCCGTGATAAAAATCATCCCGGGATTGTTCAGTAAACAACGGAAAATCAAGCGTCCAGGAAAACGCAAGTTCGTTGGGGTCATTCTTATTTTTCCTTACATCAGGTTTATCCGTGCCATACGTTTGCATCGCATCTTTGTGGGATATCCTCGGCCACGGAGTTTTTGATATGTGTTTTTTGGGAAAAAGTTCAGAAATCAGATGCGTAAACATGTCCTCTATAAGACAGAGAATGTCCTCCTGTGTGACAAAAGACATTTCCAGATCAAGCTGTGTGAATTCGCCATACGCGCGGTCACGACGCGGATCCTCGTCCCGGAAACATCGGGCAATCTGGAAATACCGTTCAAATCCGGCAACCATCAAAAGCTGTTTGTATTGCTGCGGCGACTGCGGCAGTGCATAAAATTTGCCCGGCTGAAGACGGGACGGTACAAGAAAATCACGTGCGCCTTCCGGAGTGGTTTTAGTAAGAACGGGCGTCTCGATTTCCACGAAGTCCTCG
>Ga0172371_10011894_pt1 | contig 11530 bp, 9 predicted proteins | sample Lak12m_FD_114543 | JGI IMG/M metagenome (GOLD analysis project Ga0172371, IMG submission 114543) | Freshwater microbial communities from Kabuno Bay, South-Kivu, Congo - kab_022012_12m | ecosystem: Environmental > Aquatic > Freshwater > Lake | place: Democratic Republic of the Congo: South-Kivu...
ATGCCTTGATTCATACTGGGACTCACCTCGTTGGTGATAGATTCTTTGTGCAAAAAGCATTCTATCCTCTTGATCTCTCAAGAACAACGAGGTTTTTTCATTTTTTTGATGCGCGATGCGGGCCAGGGTACCGCGACTTTTCGCCAAGGATGTGAGCGGTGATTCCAGCAACATAGAATTGCGCGGGCTGAATGGCGGCCGTCGCATGGGGCACAGAGCCTATTGTGAACGATGAACCCTTTAAGAAGACCGGCTATGAAGTCAAGAATAGCTGACATAATCTTGCGATCAATGGGATCCTTGCCGTTGCGCGTGCGTAAGCGCAAGGGACGGTCATCGGTGAGGCGATAGGGTACCCCATTTCCATGGTAATAGCCGTGGAAAGTGCTTTTCTGGCGGAAGCCGTGGTGAATGAGATCGATGCACGCGGAAGACGACCATCGGGGCCCATGCGGACCAATGCTCGAGATGCACAACTGGTGCCATAACCCCGTGACCACTGCGCTACCAATAAGCACTTTCGATACGGACGGCGCCCCCCATCCAAGAACTCCTTCCTCACAGCCCCCAAGTGTGGTATGTGGGCTCCATACCTCAGTGGCGGGAGTTTTGGTCATGAGTGCACGCATTCGTTGGGTAGTGGTGTTTCTTACGGCGCTGGCGCTCGCAGCGGGCATCGCCGCGGGTGTCGAGGCTGCAGCACAAGAGAAACCGTGGAAGCCCGGACAGAGCGCCGAGCTGATCATGGCAAGCGGCGGCGTCGGCGGAACGTACTACCCGCTCGCCGGCGGGATCGCCAAGCTCTGGAAAGACACCATACCCGGCGTGAACGTGACGGTTCAGGCCACCGGCGCTTCTGTCGCGAACATCAGGCTGCTCGGCCGAAACGAGGTGGACCTGGCGCTCGTGCAGAACGACATAGCCGCGTACGGTCGAACCGGCACGGAATCCTTCGCGGAGAAGAAAGAGAAGTATACCAACTACCTGGCCATTGCCGCGCTCTATCCGGAGCCGGTGCAGATCGTGGTTCCTGCCAACAGCTCCATTCGCGGAATCGAGGACCTCAAGGGCAAAGCCGTTGTCGTGGGAGCAGCCGCTTCCGGCACGGAACTGGCTTCCCGGCAGATTCTCGCGGCGTATGGAATCAGGTACACGGACAGGAAGGATATCAAGCCTCTGTACCTGGGCTTTGCCGAAGGCGCCACCGCCCTGCGGGAGAATTCCGCTGACGCTCTGGTGATCGTAGGGGGGATTCCCAACGCGGCGCTCGCGGACGTCCAGACCGTCACGCCCATTCGCCTGCTCCCCATCGATGCGAACAAGCTTCGGAAAGACCACCCCTTTTACGTGGAATTTGTCGTGCCTGCCAACACATACAAAGGTGTGAGCTCGGATGTGAAAGTGGTCGCTCTCAAGGCCATACTCGTGGTGCGGGACGAGATCTCGAGCCAACTCACCTACGAGATGACCAAGGCTCTCTTCGAAAAGGCCGCCGCCATCGGTCATGCCAAGGCCAGGGAATTTGATGGGAAGCTCGCTGTTCAGGGCGTCACCATTCCCTTTCATCCAGGGGCCGCACGATATTTCAAGGAGAAGGGCATCGAAGTCCAAGCGCCATAGCTGGTGGATTGCGGCCGCAGGTATCCTGGCTCTGGCGCTCGCGTGCTACCCCATAACGGCGCTGACCGTTCGCCGGTCGGGAAATGGTAATATCCTCCGCGCGGTTCCTGCTTCCACGGGGGCTCCGGTGCGCCTCACCTGGAACCATTCCGTGAGCAAGAGACCGGTCTCCGAAACGTTTGTCATCAGTGCCGACGGAAAGCTTTGTTTGAAGGAAATGGTCTTTGACCACGAAGGTCCCGGCATGCCCTCGTCTCCGGAAGCACAAACCACTTGGCGCATCGAGGATGGCAAGGTATTCGTGACCGGGTATTCCATCTGCCTGGATTGTCTGGACCTGGGAGTCTCACCCTTGGGCCATCGACTGCACGTGGCAGGCCGGGATATGGATCTGAAAGCGGAGATCGGCCCTGACCGCCTCGTTTCAGTTGCCGTCGGACGAACACCCGCGATTCTGATTGTTTTGGCCGAGGTGCGTCACTGGTGGTACAGCCTGAACAGATCTTGACGCCAGAACAGATAGCGGCCCGGTCGCTGGATCGGGAATCCTCATTCCGGCGATTGCAAGGACCGTGGTCAGCCCTGGTTCTGGCCGGAAGCGTGGGACTCGCGCTGTTCCAGGTCTACACCGCGGCGACGCTCCCTCTGGCTCCGCAGTTGCAGCGCTCGATCCACCTGGGGATGGGGCTCGGCCTGCTGTTCCTCCTCTATCCGGTCAGAATCAAAGACATATCGCGGCAAACGCCGCCGTGGTACGACGTGCTGCTGGCTCTCCTCGGCGTCGCCGTGGGGTTGTACCACGTAATCTTCTACCACGAGCTCCTGGCGCGCACCGGCATCAATACGACGATGGATTTTGTCGTTGCCGGCGCAGCGGTGCTCCTCGTGCTCGAGGGGACCCGCCGGGTGGCCGGATGGCCCATGGTAATCGTTGCTTCGGGTTTTCTGGCGTACGCACTGTGGGGAAACTATCTCCCCGGCCTCTTTGCTCACCGGGGTCTGTCTCTCGAACGGGTGTTGGAGCATTCGTACCTCGGCCTCGAGGGAATCATGGGGATTCCGCTCGGCGTATCGGCCACGGTGATCTTCATGTACCTTCTCTTCGCACAGGTCCTCGAAAAGACGGGTATTCGTCAGTTCTTCGTGGACATTGCCATGGCGCTGACCGGAACGAGCCCGGGAGGTCCCGCGAAGGCCGCGGTGGTTTCCAGCGCATTCGAAGGAACCATTTCAGGCTCGTCGATTGCCAATACCGCGGGCTCCGGCTCGTTCACCATTCCCATGATGAAGAGCCTCGGATACCGGCCGGAATTTGCCGCGGCCGTCGAAGCCTCCGCGTCGACAGGCGGGCAGATCATGCCGCCCATCATGGGAGCGGCTGCGTTCATCATGGTCGAGTTCCTCAATCTGTCGTACTTCGACATTGCCAAAGCTGCGGCCATTCCCGCGATATTGTACTTCACCGGCGTTTTCATTATGGTGCATTTCGAGGCGCTGCGCGAGGGACTGAAGGGATTGCCTCGGCAGAGCCTTCCGAAGCTGACGGAAGTGGCGTTCAAGAGGGGTTACCTTATATTTCCGCTGGTGTTGATCATCTGGCTTATGGATGCAGGGTTCAGCCCCGCGAAGGCCGCGGTCTGGTCCATGGCCCTGGCGTTGCTCGTGGGCCTATTTAGGCGGCAGACACGGCTTGGGCTGCGGGATCTTCTCGATGTTATGGAATCGGCAGCGCGGTCCGCTCTCCCCGTGATCGCCGCGTGCGCCGCGGCCGGGATTATCGTCGGCGTGGTGACCTTGACCGGGATCGGCCTGAAGTTATCGGCCAACATGGTGGACCTTGCGGGAAACCACTTGATCTTGGCGCTGATCTTCACGATGTTCGCGTCGCTGGTTCTCGGCATGGGTATTCCTACCACCGCGACGTATATCGTTCTTGCGACCATGGCTGCGCCGGCTCTGGTAAAGCTCGGGGTCGTTCCCCTGGCCGCGCACCTGTTCGTGTTCTATTTCGGGGTTGTGGCGGACATCACACCGCCGGTGGCCCTTGCTGTCTATGCCGGTGCGGCCATAGCGAGCTCGAATCCGTGGAAAACCGGCATCGAGGCAGTGAAGCTTTCCCTGGGAGCGTTCCTCGTCCCGTACATTTTTGCGCTGTCACCGGTGCTGGTCCTCGTGGCCGCGACCCCGCTCCTCGTCGTCCAGATGCTGACAACCTCGATCATAGGCATGGTGGCGCTCGGAGCCGGGGTAGCCGGCTTCTGGACCGTCAACCTCCATCGTATTGAACGGCTCGCCCTCATAGCTGGAGGACTCCTCCTGGTGGACCCAGGCCTGCTCACGGATCTCTTCGGCGCGGGAATAGTCGGAGCGGTCTACCTCGTGCAGCGGAGGAGGGGGAAGCAGGCCGCAGGCGCTCGCGTGGAAAGTGGATGAAGTCACCGTTTCAAAGGAGAAATTCAGCGATTATAGCCATTGCCAAAAGTTCTGTCTGAATGAGTGAGGCCGTCTGACGACAGGAGGACCCCGGTAGGGGCGCACCCATGTGTGCGCCCTTGTCCAGGGCAGACACACGGGTCTGCCCCTACCGGGACCGTTCATCCCGCAACCGGACATTATATTTGGCAACCCCTATAGTCGTTACACGGTGTTCGGCTCTGCCTTTAACGACAGCCTGCTCCTCCGGATTGCCGAAAGATATCCCTGCGAAATATCATCCGCTTGGGGCTAACCGCGCCTGCGATCTCTTTGAGAGCATTTGGAGAACGATCACCGAGGCAACCAGAACTATCCCCACCAGATCCGACCATACCGCAGGATGCACAAGACTCAGACCCGCGATAGCCATCAAAATCCGCTCCGGCAGAGTTGATCTCCTGAGAAGCCATCCGGATGCAGCGGATGCAAAGGCAAATACTCCCGCGAATGACGTGGCAATCACCCAGAGCGTTCCAAGCACGGTGTCGCCTTTGAGCAGCAGGGCATGGCCCGACGGATCGAGAACGAACATGAAGGGCACGACAAAGGCCACCGTCGTATATTTCCAGGCCATCATGGTGGTCTTGAACGGGTCTCCGCCGGTCAGAGCGGCAGCCGCAAAGGGAGAGAGAGCCGTCGGCGGCGACACCTCCGAGAGAACTGCGTAATAGAAGATGAACATGTGGGCCGCATAATCGGGTACTCCGAGCTTCGTGAGCGCAGGAGCGGCAATAACGGCCGCGATGATGTAGGTCGCGGTTATGGGCACGGCCAGACCGATTATCCAGAGCAGGATTCCCGTGAAGATGGCAGTCAGGAAAAGGTTTCCCGCAGCATAAGTGATGATGATGGTAGAAAGCTTCAGCCCGAGGCCGGTGAGGCTCACCACACCCACAATGATTCCTGCACAGGCGCATATGGCTGCAACGTGCAACACTCCCATAGTCCCGAGCATGAGGGCCTGCACCAACTTGGTGGGAGTGAACCACGTTTCTCTGCGGATAAAGCACGACAAGATGCAGGTCACAATAGCAAAGAAGACCGACATGGGCGGTGTGTAGCCGCTGACAAGAAAGACCACTAATGTGATAACGGGAAAGAAGTGATACCCGTACCGCCGGGCGAGAGTCTTCGCGTCGTGAGCTTTCTCCACCTCGACCATCTTCATCCCGAATTTTTTCGCGTCGAACTCCACCATCAACAAGAGGCTCCAATAGTAGAGGCACGAAGGAATGATCGCCATCTTGATGACGTCGACGTACGAGATCCTCAAGAATTCTGCAATGAGAAAGGCCGCAGCGCCCATCACCGGCGGGGTCATTACCGCGCCGAGCCCTCCCGCTGCAAGCAGTCCGCCGGCATTCTCGCGGTCGTACCCGGCCTTCTGGAGCATGGGATAGGCAACGGAGCCGACCGTGACCGTATCCGCAACGCCACTGCCGGAACCACCTGCCAGGAAGAGCGCCGACATGACCACCGTGCGGCCTGCTCCCGTGGGTCTCCCTCCCATGGCAGCGAAAGCGAATTCGACGTAGAATTTACCCGCTCCGGAGACGCGAAGGAATGCTCCGAAAATGGTGAACATGATGATGAATGTTGAAGAAACGTCGATGGGAATGCCGAAAATCCCCTCGAGAGTCATGTACATGTGTCCGATAATGCGGTCCACATCATAGCCGCGATGGGTCCAGGGCGGCGGCAGCGAGGGCCCGACGTACGCATACGCCAGAAAAGCGAGCACCGTGGCGGGCATGATCCAACCCGTTGTCCTGCGGGTGGCTTCCAGGATGAGGGCAATCAGGATGACCCCGAACGCCTTGTCCCAGAGGATCGGATCAACGGCTCGGTAGATGAAGTCCTCGAAGTCCACGAGCATGTACCCGATCGAGGCCAGGGTAAGGATCACCGGAATCAGATCGATCAGGCCGATTCGGTCCCGGTACTTCAGTGCCACGGGGTAATAGAGGAAGATCAGAGTCAGAGTGAGTGCAACGTGCACTCCCCGCAATATCTGAGTAGTGATCGTACCGAGGGCGCAATAGATAGCAAAAAGGGAACAGCCCACAGCGATCACGGTTATGACCGTCTTCCAAAAGAAAGAGGGCTTTCTGGTCACGCCCTCTTCCTTCTCGATGACTTTTTCAACTTTCTTAAGCTGTTCTTCGGCTACCCATTCGTTCTTCGGCTCCTCCATACTCTATCTCCCGATTAGGTTTGCCAAGGATAGAAACGCCGGCGCTCGCCGGAGCCTCACGCTAATTTTCCCGTCCCGGTTCTGAACGGCATCGAGCCGAATCTCGCGATCATGAACCCGAATCATGTGATTGCCGATGCTGGCGGCCGGGACGGTGAACTCCGTGAAGATCCCGTCAACATTTGGCTCGTCTTTTCGTTCGATGCCCAAGTACCACAGCACCGCATCGCTTTGGGTCGCCACATGGACGAGCCGGAAGTATCCGTCTTCGATCCTGAATTTCTCGCTGACAAGCACATCGTACATGGACTGTCTATACGTGTGGAAAAACTCATCCCCTTCCGATACCGGCACCCGAACTTCAGGGCCGCCGATCTCCAGCACCAACAGACTCTTCCCGGCCGACAGCATTGAGAGGGCCGCGGCGCCGGCGAGAGAAACCATGATCAATGCCGCGGCCCATCGTTTCCAACCGCATTTCATGTGGGAACGTTCAAGCCCTTGTCCTTGAAGAATTTGATAGCGCCTTTGTGAAATGGAATCGGCGAGCCGATGACGGCCTGTTTGAGGTCGAAGCTCTCCGCTTGCTTGTGAATTGCCACGAGCTCGGGTTTGTGATCGAATATCGCGGCCAGTATTTGGCCTACCAACGTGTCGTCCATGGCTTCGTGTCCAATGAGAAGATTGGCCACAGCGGACGTGGGAACGTCTTCTTCAACTCCGGGGTAGGCGCCTTTGGGAATGGTCGTCGCATAGTACACGGGGCCATACTTGGCCGTCATCTTCGCAACGCAATCCGCGTTCGGGACCAGGGAGATCTTCATTCCCGGAGACGCTGCCAGATCCAGGATGGAAGCCGTGGGAACCCCGCCGCACCAGAAAAAGCCGTCAAGCTTCCCGTCCTTGAGCGCGCCCGCAGACTCTGAAGCTCCCAACCGGTCTCTCTTGACGTCCTTGTCGGGATTTATCCCCGCGGATTCCAGGATTCTCAGGGCTATGACCTCCACCCCGCTTCCCGGCGCGCCGGTAGAGATGGTCTTGGCCTTCAAGTCCGCGACGCTCTTGATCCCTTTACTCTGTTGCACCACGATTTGCGCAAGGTTGGGATAGAGGACGGCCAGGTTCCTGATAGGGAGCTTTTCTTTGAACTTCCCCACTCCCTGGCAGGCGTCGTATACCACGTCGCCCATGACGATGGCGAGATCCGATTTCTTGGCTGCTACCAGCTTGCAGTTGTCAACGGACGCGGCCGTGACCTCGGCTGCGGCCTCCACGTTGGGCACGTACTTGGTGATAACCGCGGCAATTCCTCCGCCGAGCGGGTAGTACACCCCTCCCATGCCGCCGGTAGCTACGGAAATTCTCTTCCGGGTTTGTCCCCAGACGCTCGCGGGGTTGCCCATGACCACGGCGCCCCCCATTGCCGCCGCCACGTGGAGAAATTTTCGCCTTCCGAGCTTCCGGGAACCGTCCGACCGATGACGACACTTCATTGCACTCCTCCTTCTTGCTCTGGACAATGGCCATAGACAATGCAAGCTTGTCGAACTTCGGAAAAGCCTCTCACGGTTCCTCGGAATTCCCAAGGAAGGTAAGGGCTCCGTCACACTAATGAAAAAGCTTGTATTCCCATGGTCTTGAGCGTAACTCACCCATGGCCCCCGGTCAAGCACAATCTTCCACGAGATTTGTCCGCGTCTCTGCATCACTTCTGAAGTAGACCGATCCGTCAAGATTGGTTGACTGAGATTCCAAATGGCGTCGGTTGCCAACGTGCGGGCCGATGAGGTAGGGTGACGTGCATCAGGACGGACCTCTGGTGACCGACCGGCGCCACAAGGCGCTGCCATGTCAATGCCCGCGGAGGCGAGCAATGAAAAAATTGGTGTCTGCAATTCCGATTGTCCTTTTGGCGTTGAGTGTCTCAGCATTGGCTGCCGAACCTGTCGTGATCGGCGCATACCTCCCGATGACCGGGAATGTGGCGTCGTACGGTCAGTTAGCCTGGCGCGGGATTTCCGTTGCGAAAAAGATGGAACCGCAGGTGCTCGGGCGTCCGGTCGAAGTTCGTCTTGTGGACACCAAGTCCGACAAGATGGAGTCTGCCAATGGCGTTTTCAGGCTGATCGAAAAGGACCGCGTCGCGGCCATAATTGGTGAGATGATCTCCGGGAATACCATAGCTGGATCCGAGATAGCGGAAAGACATAAGATTCCCATGGTTTCACCCACGGCCACCAATCCGATTGTCACCCAGGGCAAGAAATATATCTTTCGGGTTTGCTTCGTTGATGAGGATCAAGGGCGGGTCGCGGCGCAACTTGCAGCGGACAACCTCAAGGCAAAGACCGCAGCCCTGATTTACGACATTTCACAGGACTACTGCGTGACCCTGGCGGCTTTCTTCCGCAAGCAATTCACCGACAGAGGAGGAAGAATCGTAGCCGAGACAAAATTCAGGAGTGGCGACCGAGAATTCGATCCGCAACTGAAGGCCATAATGGCGGCAAAGCCTGACGTGATCTACGCGCCCATCTATTATGCCGAATTGGCACTCATCGCCCGGCAGGCTCGTGCCATGAAGCTGAATGTTCCCATAGTCGCAGCAGACGGGGCCCAGGCGCCGGAACTGATCACGCTCGGGGGTGATGCCGTGGAGGGCGTCTATTTTACGGCGCATTTTCATCCGGACATGGTTTCGACGAAACGAGGAAAGGACTTTCTCCAAGCCATGGGTAGGGATGGAAATGTTTATTCCGCTATTGCCGCGGACGCGTATTTTATCGTTCTTGACGCCATCAGGAGAGCCCAGTCCACGGATCCTATCAAGATTAGAGATGCCCTGGCCTCGACCCGAGACTTCGAGGGAGTCACGGGAAAGATCGCCCTCAAACCTGACGGGAACGCAGTGAAGGCGATGGTGGTGAACAAGGTGCAAGGCGGCACGTTCGTGTACGTCACCGTCATCCATCCTCAGCGCGAGAGGTCTGCGCGGTGAGCCAGAGCGGCGATCTGTTCAGCCGTGAACAATGTCGCACTATGGTGGTGGCCGTTTTGTTCGCGCAACGGAGGGGAAGACTCGCAAACCGAGTGCCGAGGTTTCCGGAATCTTCCCCAGCATGTCCAATCAGTCTCAACAACTATCTGAGCACGTTGAATGTGAAGTGATCAATTGCCCTTTGGTTTCCATTCTTTCCAGACTTTCCCCACGAGCGCGGGTCCAGGCTTCAAGGTAGGATCGCCCGGTCGCCATCCTGCGGGAGTGGCTTCGGTTCCTTGGCTCATTCTCACGTGCTGGAACGCCATAATTTGCCTGAGCATCTCGTCAATGTTTCTTCCCACGGGTGGGGTCATGACCTCCATGGCCTGAATGACACCATCCGGGTCGATGAGGAACCGCCCCCTGATGTCAACTCCTGCCTCTTCATCATACACACCGTATACTTTTCCGATCTCGCCACCAGGGTCTGAGAGCATGGCAAAGGGTACGCCGCCGGGAACCATTTTGGAAAGCTCTTCTTCTTGCCAGATTTTGTGTGTGAAGCGGCTGTCGATGCTCATCGATAGGACTTGAACCCCCAGCTTCACCATTTCGTCATGCTTCGCGGCAACTGTCGCGAGTTCCGTGGGTCACACAAACGTGAAGTCTCCCGGATAGAAACAGAGCACCACCCATTTCCCCTTGTAATCTGATAGCTTGACGTTCTCGAAGCCGCCATTCTGGTAGGACGACGCCTCAAAATCCGGGGCCGGCTTGCCTACTCTTGCTACCATCTTCCGCGCCTCCTTTCTATCTCGAGTTCCAGCCTCTGCTCCCTCAACCGCCTCCGGCGGAAGGATTGGGCCCTTTGCCGCTTTGACGCACGAGTCTTTGGCTTCTGCCATCACGCATTCCTCCCGTTGTGATCTTCGCATCTCGGCGACGATCCCTCGCAGAGCGTGGGATCATGCTGTTCTTAAGGGGCTACTCAACCACGATATACTCTACCCCAAACCGCCCCCGCAAAGCAACTTCGCCTCACGGACCGGCCTGGACGAAAAGCATGAAGGCAGCCGTTTCTCCCATCTGTCTCATGCACGATGCCATCACCCCCACGTGATGATGTAGGTGCAGGAGTTGGCTCCGTCTTTTCGACATGGCCGGGAATCATCATGGCGTACGACGACGTCCGTGATCCCTGCAGGCCTGAAGCGCCTCGCAAAGCCCTCAAGGACACCTCGGTCAAAGGCGCAGCAATAATGGTTCGTACTGACCATCGTGCCGCGGGTGAGACCTCCGACGTCTCCTTGATGGTGATATTGCCATCGGCCGATCTCCCCACCACGGTACTTCGAGTGATAGCCGCGGTCGAGTCCTTCCAGGGCATCCGCCAAATCTTGCCATTCGGGGGGAAGTTTGACCCGCAGAGCGATGCGTTCGCCGATGCGGGTCATCATGTTTCGCCCCATCCGCTGGGCGATGTCCTTCATCGCGTCGAGAAACGGCTGCGCTCGGTAGAATTCTGCCGGCACAGTCTTGCGGATTCCATGGGTTTGGAGTGCCGCATGGCAGAAATCACGCAAATCATCCGGGACCGCCAGAACAAACGACTCGATCACTTCGCCCAGCACCTCAACTCCGTTCGGCTCATACGAAGTGAATTCAGCCATGAGATCCTTCCCTTTCCGTCATGATACGGAGATCCTGGTCAAGGGGCTGGAGTAGCTCCAGCACTGCAGGAGGGTACGCTCGACCCCTTCTTTTTGCCGGCATGGTCGTTGCCACAAGCTCTGACCGTTTGGCCAAGCGGGCCAACGGGACTCTCGAACGGAGGTTTAGCGGCTCGGCGTTCTCCGCAGCGAGGGAGTCTCCTTGGCCCGCTTCCATCGAATCCGGCATTACTTTTGGCAACCGCCAAAATGGCCGTATTCCCGACGCACGTGCATCAATCCCTTCTTTAGTCGAACGGGGCGATGGTATCACATTTGCCGGGCTCTCCCATTCAGGCTTGCATCGATGATCTTCGGGACGACCTCTGACCATCCGAGTGGCATGAAATGGATTCCCTGACACATGGGAGCGACCTCCTTGAGGAGCTCTGAGGTCATGGCCGTACATTGCTCCTTCTCCGCTCCTTTCGGAGTGTCCCGGAGTCTGTCGACCCAGGCGTCGGGAACCGTAATCCCGGCGACATTCTTGTTCATGAAGTCAGCCATTCTTGCAGACTTTACCAGGACAATTCCCAGTTGGACCGGTACGCC
>Ga0172371_10011896_pt1 | contig 11529 bp, 5 predicted proteins | sample Lak12m_FD_114543 | JGI IMG/M metagenome (GOLD analysis project Ga0172371, IMG submission 114543) | Freshwater microbial communities from Kabuno Bay, South-Kivu, Congo - kab_022012_12m | ecosystem: Environmental > Aquatic > Freshwater > Lake | place: Democratic Republic of the Congo: South-Kivu...
GAAGCCCTCCTCGGAAAACCGCCCGGCTGCCTCCAGCATCACGATGTAAGGCGGGAGCAGCCCTTTGTACTGGTCCTTCTTGAAGAAGGTGAAGATGGCGCCCACGCTGGGGTAGGCCAGGCGCCCGGCAGGGTCGTGGCCGGTTTGCATCAGGTAGGCCGCCGTTTCGTGGCCGTCATTGCCATGGGTCATGCTGCGGATCAAGGAGTACTTATCGGCCTGCTGGGCCAGTTTGGGGAACAGGAAGCCAAGTTGGATTCCCGCCACGTTGGTGGGGATGAATTTGTCGAACTCACCCAAGTAGTCGTAGCCGGTACCCGGCTTCGGGTCCCACGTGTCGGTGTGCGACATGCCGCCCCACAAGAAAATCTGGATGACCGATTTGGCTTGGACTTTCTTGGCCTTGGCCTTGGCCTTGGCCGCCGCGTCTTTGGCGGCCTTCTCTTCGGCGAGTTTCTGTTCGGGCGTCTTCGTGGGCTCGGCCGCAAAGACGCGGCAGCTCAAACCACCGGCCGCAATCATGCCCGCCGCGCCCAGAACGCCGCGTCGCATGGCCTCGCGTCGGGAAACCTCCTTTCGGTGGTCCGGATTGTCGTTTCGACTCATGACTTGAATCCCCCTTTTCTGGTTGTGCGAGAAACAGGTTCCAGACTTCCGAAGTCTCCAAGACTTCGGAAGTCTTCCCATGGATTCTGCAAGCATCAATGGCGCAGAAGAAACTCGGGGCTATTGACTAACGCCCAGGCAAGATCGATCCACATGTCGTACCCTTTGGTGACTCCGGTCTTGGCAAATTCCTCCACGGTCTTCAGGTCCGCATCCGTCGGGAACCGCGAGAGGACGGTCAGGTAGAGCTTCTCGGCGATCTCACCGGTTTTGCCGCCTGAGGAGAGCATCGCCGCGAGCTTCGGGCCGCTCCGAAGCTTGTTCTGTATGGTGGCCGAATTCAACATGTACAGCCACTGGGGCGAGGCAAGCTCGTTGACGCGCTCGGCTTCCATCCCCGTGGACCGCGAGGAACGTCCGAACAACGTCAGGAAGGTACTGGTGACGCTGCCGTCGGCCACCTGCACCGCACTCATGTCCTTGGGAATATAGGTGAAAGGCTCCGGAACCGCGCTGGTGTAAAGGTCCGAACTCCCGGTAATGTCGTTCAGGGCATCGATCAGCACCTCGGCCTCGACTCGCCGCAACAGGTAGCTGGCGAAGTTGGCTCTCGCTTCCGGCCCTTTGAACCTCGGTATCGACGAGAATTGGTAGGTGGTCGAGGTGAAGATCAGCCGCTTCAGAGCTTTGAGATCGTAGCCGCTTGAAACCAGCTCCTTCTGCAAGTAGGCCAGGAGCTCGGGATTGCTAGGCGGGTTGTCGTCCCGAATGTCGTCCGGCTCGTGGATAATGCCGCGCCCCATTGCCCACGCCCAGGTGCGGTTGACGATGTTCTTCGCAAACCACGGATTCTCCGGCCGGATCAGCCAATCGGCAAACACCTCCCGCGGATCGCGGTTTGGCGGAATCGTTGTCTTGGTGCCGTCCGGAAAGACGGCGGCCAGCGGCCCGTTTTCGCTCAAAGGTTGGGCCAACGCCTGGGGAATCTGGTTGGTGGCGGTCACCGACTTGGCGACGGCGTCTATTCCCCGCGCAATGCTGCCGGGCACGGCGACCGACTTGAGGGGATCCCAAAAGACGATTTCCTCCTTCCACTCGCTGGTGGGCTTGTAGCCGATCTGCGAGAAGAATGCGGCCATGCCGGCCCGACGGTCTTCCGGCCAGAGGCGGACCCGCGTGCCCATCACCGCCAATCCCACGGCTGCGGCGATCCCCTCCGTGGTCTTGTTCTGGATGGCGCGGTAGAAGTTGACCGGGCCAACGCGGAAATTGCTCCCACTCGAGGTGAGCAGTTCCCGGGCGAACTGGTCGTACCGCTTATTCTGGGCGACCGATTCCCACAGCCAGCGGTGATAGGCCTGCGCCGCGTTGGGCCACACCTTGACAGGGAACTCCGCCTTGACTCTCAGGATGTCGCTCCATCTCATGGCCCAGTAGTCGGCGTGCGCCGGCTCATCGAGCAGCCGGCCGATCAGGGCAACGCGTTTGTTCTTGTCCGGACTTTGAATGAACGCTCCGGCCTCTTCCGCCCTCGGCAGCTTGCCGGTCAGGTCCAAATACGCGCGGCGGACAAACACCGCGTCGGAGCAAAGGACCGGTTGGATGCCCAACGCCTTCAACTTCGCAAAGACGATTCCATCAATCCCGTTTGCCGGCTGCAGCGGATCGGGACTGTCCATGAGGCCTGCCACCTGCCTGGCGGCGACCAGCCGGTAGAGCACGGTCTTGGCCTGTTGAGCCAGGGCGCGCTTGTCGTCGGCCAACTTCACAGCAGCCTCATACGCCGCCCGGGTTTTGTCTGCTTCCACCTTCAACGGAACGGCCGCGGCCTCCGCCGCCTTGGCTGCTTGTTCGTCCGCCAGGTGTGTTTGTTTGGCCGCGGCGATCCGCTGTTTGAGGTTCGCCAGGCCCTCTTCGGCCGACTTCTTCCGCGCTTCGGCCCTGGTCAAGTTCTGCGCGGCGGCGTTGGCCTGAATCGCCGCTTGCTCCAGCTTCTGCGCCGCTGGGGCTAGAGCTGCCTTGGCCGCGTTGGCCGCTTGGCGCTTGGCGGCGGCATCGGCGGCGGCCTGCTTGCTTGCCGCATCGAGTTGGACGACGTCCTTGGCCGCTTCGTGGGCCGCCTGGTTCGCGGCCGTGGCGGCGGTCACTTGGTTCTTGGCTTTTGTCAGGGCCTCGTCGGCGGCCTTCTTCTGCGTCTCCGCTTCTGCCAGCTTCTGCGCGGGGGCTGGCGTCTTCTGCGCCTTCAGATCGGCCAGCGCTTTTGCGGCGGCGTTGGCCTGGGCCTGCGCCTGCTGCTCACCCTGCTGCGCTTGAGCCAGCGCAGCCGCGGCATCGACAACCGCTTTGCGTTTGGCGGCCGCTTGGGCTGCCGCCTGGTTCTTTGCGTCCGCGGCTTTTGCGGATTCCTGGGCCGCCGTCTCGGCTGCGGCCGAAGCCGTGGTGGCGGCGGCTATCTGCTTCTTGACGTTCGCCACGGCAGCGTCGGCCAGTTTCTTCTGCGCCGTCGCCCGGGCCAGCTTCTGCTCCGCCGCCTGTGCTTGGGTCAGGGCCGCCTTGGCTGCGTCGGCCGCTTTGCGCTTGGCGGCGGCTTCTTCGGCCGTCTGCTTCTTTTCCGTGTCCGGCTTGCCGGCATCCGCGGCGACTTGCTTGGCCTTGGCCGCCACGTCCTGAGCCGCCTTCTCGGCTGCCGCCGAAGCCGTGGTGGCGGCGGCCACCTGGTTCTTGGCGCTGGCCAAGGCGGCGTCGGCCGCTTTCTCAGTGCCCGCCGCCTCGGCCAGCTTCTTCGCCGCGGCGTTGGCCTGGTTCTGCAAGTTCTGCTCGCTTTGCTGTGCTCGGGCCAGGGCGGCCTTGGCGGCGTCAGCCGTTCTGCGCTTGGCGGCCGCTTGAGCGGTGGCCTTCTTGGCTTCGTCGTCGAGCTTGTTGGCCGCTTCGGAGGCGACCTTCGCCGCGGCCTCAGCCTCCTTGGCCGCCTTCTCGGCCGCATCGTAAGCTTGCTGCAGTGGCTGCGCGACGGTCTTGGCTTCGGCCAACGCCTTGTCCGCGGGGGGCTTGGCGTTGGTCGCGTCGGTCAGGACCTTGGTGGCCTCGGGCACATTGGCCTCGGCCTGCTTCAACTCGGCTGCGCCCGGCTCGCCCGCCAGATTCTTCGCATCCGTGGCCTGCTGCCGCTTCGCGTTGGCCGTTCTGCTCGCGTTGGCGAATTCCGTGTCGGCCTTCTGCATGGCGGCCCTCAGGGGGCCGACCGCAGTTTCCGCCTCCCCGGCTGCCTTCTCGGCCGCATCGTAGGCGGCCTTCGCCTTGGCCTCCGCACCTGTCTCGGCCGTAGCGTTAGCCGGCTTCGGTGCTTCCCCGGCGCGAGCCGAGGGCCAAATGGAAATCGCGAGGGTAGCCACAAGTGGCAAAATGGTCTTGATGCTCATCGCAAATCCCCTTGAAGATGAACGGTGAAGGGACTTCTCACTACCCATGGAGCCCTTCGGCATGGAGGAAGCGGTCTCCGTTGTTGCGGATCACGGTATCTCGATATCCAGAACCGAATCGCTAAGGCAAGGCTTTCCGTCAAGACCTTGCCGGGTGGGTCAGTCTAAGCGAGCGGGGGGGCGATGCTCGCCGCATTGCGGTTCCGATACTCGCGCTCGATATCTTTCAGCTAGCAGGCGCGTCCAGGGGATGCGACTCCGACGACTGAGTCTCCATCGAGGCATGTTCTGTGGGCTGCATTGAATGCGGGCTACCAGTATCTAGCCTACCCGGCAGGTCGTCCTCTTGCAACACCCTAGGTCGCCCTGCTGGCCAAATTTTTCAAGGCGATACCTATACTTTAGTTCAGGTTTCCCCATCGCGTCCTCTTCGGGATAGCGCGGTAGAAGTCGACCGGGCCAACGCGGAAATTGCCCCCGCTGGATAAAGGACGCATCTACCACATTCACTTTGACGGAGACCAACACTACTGGATTACGCTTGGGCGGCAGCGAGAATGGTTCCGTCGAGTCAACCCGGCGCGAGGCCTTCATGCTTCTCGTCCCAGGAGCTGATCGACCGCCGCGCCGATGTCGGGGCTGGCCATAAGCGACTCGCCCACCAGCATGGCATGGACGCCGGCCTGTTGCAGGCGGAGCGCGTCGTCGCGGGTGCGGATGCCGCTCTCGCCCACCACGACGCGGTCCGCGGGGATCTCCCGGCGCAAGCGGAGGGTGTGCTCCAAGTCGACTTGGAAGGTCCGCAGGTTGCGGTTATTGATCCCTACCAGGCGCGCGCCGATCCGCAGTACGCGCGGCAGGTTCTCCGGCTCGTAGAGTTCCACCAGCGGCGTCATCCCCAGAGCGACGATCGCCTCGTGCAATCGCCCTAGGGTGCCGTCGTCGAGGCATTCGGCGATCAAGAGCACGGCGTCGGCACCGGCCGAGCGGGCTTCGAGCACCTGGTAGGGGTCGATGATGAAATCCTTGCGCAGGACGGGCAGATCAACCGCCTCGTGCACGCGGCGCAGATAGTCCAGACTCCCCTGGAAGTACTTCTCATCGGTGAGCACGCTCAAGCAGGCAGCCCCGTGCTCCTGGTAGGTGCGGGCAATGGCCACGGGATCGAAGTCGGCCCGAATGACTCCCTTCGAGGGGCTGGCCTTCTTCACCTCGGCGATCAGCCGGACCGGTCCCGGCCGGGCCAGGGCGGCGAGAAAATCGCGGACCCGCGGCGCCGCCTCCAATCGCTCCCGCAACATCGACTCGGGCACGGCCGCCTGCGCGAGGGCGATTTCCTCGCGCTTCGTGGCGATGATGCGGTCGAGGATGGTCGGAGACGCTGCCAATACGGATTCCTACTTGCGCTGATCTTTGATTTCGTTCAGCACATCGTAAATCCGGAAAGCCAGAATGATCAATTCACACCAGATCCGGACACCGAGGGTCCCGAACACCAAGATCAGGAGCCCGGGGATAACCCCCATCCCCATCGGCAGGCTCACCATCATGCCCAACGCGCTGATCAAACAGCCGACCACGCCAAGCCAGAAAATAATCTGAATGATGGTCGGCGTGATCATCCTCCGGAACGTGAGGATTTCGCCGAAGCCACTAGGCGGAGACGCCGGGCCCGTGACGGGAACCGGCATCGGGCCGCGACTGACCGGCGCGGTCAAGTCCGCGACGCTGCCGATCGGGGCCCAATTGGCCATGCCCGGTTTCCAGACGAGGGTATCGGGCGGCAGCCGGCCTTCGGCAATCATGGCCCGCATCTGGTCCAGCGTATAGGGCCCACGCTGCTCCCCCTTGACCGCAATTCGCCACTCGCTCACCTCGGCCTGACTCATGTGCATTGTCTCCCTTACTAAATCATCGCCCCGCCCGGACGGCAACCAGCCCCCATGATACATTGCGAGCCCTTAGAGATTCAACCGGACGGACCGGAGAATGCAGCATCAGTGCTTGAAGTGGCGGCGGCCGGTGAAGATCATCGGCAGGCCGTGCTGATTGCAGGCGGCGATGACGTCCTGGTCGGCGCGGGAGCCGCCCGGCTGAATAATGGCGGAAATCCCGGCCTTGGCGGCCAATTCGATGGAATCGGGGAAGGGGAAGAAGGCGTCGGAGCCGAGGACCGCGCCGCCGATCCGATCGCCTGCCTTCTTGATGGCGATTTCGGTCGAATCGACCCGGCTCATCTGGCCCGCCCCGGCGCCGAGCAGCATCCGGTCCTTGCACACCACAATGGCATTCGATTTGACGTGCCGCACCATGGCCCAGGCAAACCGGAGTTCTCGAAGCTGTAGCTCACTTGGAACGGTCTGCGTGGCGACCTGCCACTGGGTTTCCAGGTCGGGGAGGACGTCGGCTTCCTGGAGCAAAACCCCTCCTTCAAGGAATCGATATGCCCAGCGTTCCTGGGAATCGATAGGGCCGACTCTCATCAGCCGGACATTGGCTCTCCACTTCGGCCGGGTGGTAATAATCTCCAAGGCAGAGGGGTCAAAATCAGGGGCCACGATCGCCTCGACGAACAGGCCCGGCTCGCAAAGGACCTCCGCCGTGGCCGCATCCACCACGCGATTCAGCCCCAACACCGAGCCGAAGGCACTGAGCGGGTCGCCTGCCATGGCCTTTCGCAGGGCTGCGGCCAGGATCTCGTCGACGGCTGCCCCGCAGGGGTTGTTATGCTTGACCACCACGGCAGCCGGCTCGGTAAAACCACGCACGATGCCCAAGGCGCTCTCCAGGTCCAGCAAGTTGTTGTAGGAAAGCTCTTTTCCATGGAGTTGCGCGGCAGAGACGATCGTGCCCGGGCGTGACTCCGCGCCGGAGTACAAGGCCGCCGCTTGATGGGGATTCTCGCCGTAGCGAAGCACTCCCTTTCGCACGTACCCAAGGGTCAGGGTACCAGGGAATGGCCCGGCGGAGGTACGCGCGGCGAAATAGTCGGCGATGGCCCGATCGTACCGGGCTGTGTGGGCGAAGGCCTCGGCGGCCAGGCGACGCCGGAACTCGACCGTGGTGGCGCCCTCCGCATTGACCTGGTCGAGGATCTCGGGGTATTGCTCCGGGCTGGTGGCGATCGAGGTGAAGGCGAAGTTCTTGGCGGCTGCGCGGACCATGGTGGGGCCGCCGATGTCGATTTGCTCGATGGCCTCGGGCTCGGTAACGCCGGGTTGGGCCACGGTCGAGGCGAAGGGATAGAGGTTCACCACCACCAGCTCGAAGGTGAGAATGCCATGTTCGGCCAGGGCGTGCATATCCTCGGGATTGTCGTGGCGGCAGAGGATTCCCCCGTGGACCTTGGGATGGAGCGTCTTCAGGCGGCCGTCCATCATCTCGGGGAAGCCGGTGTACTGGGCCACGTCCTGGACCGCGATCCCTTCTTTCTCGAGGAACTTGCGTGTGCCGCCGGTGCTGAAGATCTGGACGCCCCGGGCGGTGAGCCCGCGGGCCAGTTCGGCGAGATTCCGCTTGTCGCTGACGCTGACCAACGCCCGACGGATAGGGGGAAACGCCATGAAGCCACCTCTCGAAAAAGCAAAGGGGACGTGCCACTGGGCCGTCCCCATGGTTTATCGAGTCGGGTGCCATTGGTCAAGGGATCACTGTTTCGCGGCCCCGGGGATCATCCCAGGCATCGCCCCAGCGTCCAGGCCGCCCTTGCCCTTCTTCCTCTTCTTCCCCCCGCCGGCGCCGGCGCCGCCGAAGTCACCCATCCCGCCCTTCTTGCTCTTGGCGCCGGCCGTCTTGCTGGCGCCGGACTTCGTGCCGCCGAGCTTGGAGCCGCCGCTGGACTTGGAACCCGAGGACTTTGAGCCGCCGCCGCTGCTGCCCGAATGCTTCGAGCTGGCGGTATGGGTCGGCTCCTTCGACTCTTCCGACGACTCCTCTTTGCTGGCCGCCTTGGCACTGGCCAGCGTCGTTGACGGCTCGATTTCCTTGGGCGGAATCTTGCGGACCAGCGACTGGGTCATCTCCGGCTCGTGGAGGCATTGGATCATGCCGGTCGTGCTGGCCAGGAAGAGGCGGTCGCTTTCCGGGTTGGTCAGCTTGATGGGGAGCATGGTGGCGGCGATCGTATCGAGTCCCGTGCCCGTCCTGGCGCTCAGCACGTGCAACAGCCCGATCTTGTCGGTGGCGTAGACCCGCTCCTTGCTGGCGGCAATAAAACGGGTCACTTCGGGCGTCCACCAAACCTGGGATCCGGACTTCGCATCGACGCAGTACATGCCGCCGAGCTGGTTGGCCACAAACACGAAACGCCCGAGAACCACGGGGTCCTCGACGATCGGTTCGCCGGTCGAGAACCGCCAGACTTGCTCGCCGTTCCGCTCGCGGATGCCGTAGACGAAGCCGTCTTCCGAGCCGGCGACCACCAGGCCGCTGTCGGACAGCACGTTGGCATCCGGCGGCAGGTACGAGGGCTGGGCCACGATCGGGGCGTCGGTGTGCAGCCGGTAACGAAGCTCCAGGGCCTTCTGGTCCTTCCGATCGATCCGGCCTGCACACAGGTATCCCTGGTCGGTGGCCCAAACCACGTTCTCTTCGCCCTCATTTTCCCGAGTGACCACGGGCTGAATCAACGCGCGGCCGGGCACCTGGGCATAGAGCGGCGGCGGCACGTCCTGCTCCAAACGCAGCGAATCGAGGCGCGCCAGGTCGCGGGCCGCCCGCTGCTCGGCGGTAAGGACCTCCTTCTGCGCGGCCTCGGAGACCTCCTCCTTCACCGGGAGCAGGCGATAGGCCGCGAGCCGCCCGTCGAGCAACGGCACGTAGACCCGCTGCTGGCTGAGCGCGGGCCCGGCCCCGGGCGCACCGTCGAGCTTCGTCTTCCAGAGCAGCTTGCCGTTGACGCGATTCAACACGTAGAGGCTGGATCCGTTGACGACGGCCACAAACTTCCGGTTGGCCGCCGGGGTGAACGCCGGGTAGTTGCGATTGCCCACCTCGACCGTCCAGCGAGTCACGCCGGTCGCGGCGTCGATCCCGGTGACCACCGACTGATCGCTAACGAGGAACAGAGTCCCCTCGTCGAGGATCAACTCGCCGAGTCGCCCCCGCGAGGAATCCACCTGCACCTGGGTGAACCAGGCGCGGGTCAACCCGTGCTGCTGGGCGGCCTGCTCGGAGATGACGTCCGGGCCAGGCGAGCCGAGCGTGATGGTGCCCGAGCACGCACAACCGATGCACACGGCGAGCAGGAGAATGCGGCGTATCATAACGGCCTCGAAAAGTTCCCTAGGGCTACCGTCCCGCAGACCGGCCATGGATAACCCAAGCAGCCCCTTGGCCAGCCCGCCCGCAGAAGGTGATCATTTCGCGGGGTCCGGGTGCAAACCGACCGGTTGACCCGTGAAGCGAACCTCCACAGTTCCTGACGTTCTGCCTCCCCGTTTCATTTCATAATACTACCCGTGGACGAAAAAAGACACCAGAAAAGCACAGAGAGCACAGAAGGGCGGGGTAATACCCATCCCATGGGTGGTTAATCGCCTGTGCTGGACCGCGTTCCAATGCGCGGTTAACATAAACAGCGGTTGGGCGGCGGTCGCCACGTGGCCGCGTCACTCGGAGACGCGACGAGACTCGGTCGCGGAGAGACCGACCCACGTGTTGGCCTGGCGGCCTTTCGGATGGCGATGGCTCTGGATGGTGGCATGGAACTCGATCAATTCGGCCCCGACTTCCCCAGGCTCGCGCATGAAATCGCCGGCTACCTGAACTTCTCCTCCGGGGCACCGGATCCCAAGTTTTTGCGGGCGATGAACGTTTTGTTCGGGCAGGTGGCGGGAGTCGTCGAACCCCCGGCGGGGCCGGTCTGGCGGCCTCTGGCGGGGGTCCTCCGCGCCGGCCTGGAGGTTCTGGGGAAACAGGTCGAGGCGTTCCGTCAGCGAGACCAAGCCGACGCCGTGTTGAAGCTGGTGTTCGACGAGACCCTCCCCGCCTACCTGCGCTTTCACGGCGACCTCTTGTTCCATCAGACCGACGCCTCGCTCTTTCAGCCGTTTTTTCTTGGCCGGGTCTGTGAGGCGGTGCTGGCCATGGGAGGCCCGTGGCACGAAACCGAGCGGATCGTCAGCGGGGCGATCCGGCGGCTGAACGATTTCGTCGGCTACCGGCCCGTCGCCGTGCTCCGCTCGGACCAGAAAATGCAGCCCTACGCACACGAGTGGGTCCGCCCCATCCCGCTTTACATCCGCGATGCCGGGGTGGCTTGGGGCCGCTACCACGATCTGATTACCCTGGCCCTGGAGGTCCTCCGCTCCACCGATCCCGACCTCCTCCGTCAGGCCTGGTTCCATCCCGAGCTGCTCGACGAGCTGGCCGTCGATCCGCGGGCCTATGATTTCGACCATCCGGTCAACCGGCGGCCGAACAACCATTTCGGCACTTGGGACCTGCACCTCATCGATAACCGCGGCCATTACCGCCGCTTCGTGTTGCAGCAGGTCACGCTCGACGGGCTCTTGAGCCGCACGGAGCAGCGAAGCGATCTGGCCCGCGAGGAACTCCTCTTCGAGGCCGCTTCGGTGCTGGCGTGTACGATGTTGATGGGCTCGGGAGTGACCGGCGACGGTCCGGAAGCCCACGACTCGGCGACCACGCTCGGCATTCTGGTGGGCCGCATCGCCGCTTACCGCGACGCCTTCTACGAGCGGCTCCTGGGGCGGCTGAGCGGGCCGCACGCCGAGCGGCTGCGGGCCGAGGCCCGGACGCTGCGCCAGCCGTTCGGCGGGGTCCGGCAACACCTCAATCAGAGCCTGGCGCGGCGGCGGGCGCAGCAGTTGCAGCACGTCCACCTGGCCCGGCTCTTCGCGCGGATGGGCTACACCGGCGCTGCCGCCGAGCAGGCCGCGGTCGTGCCGGTCGCGTCGGCCCGGATGCGGTGCGAAATCGACTGCCGCTTGACCGCCGCCCGCCACGCGATCGATCGCGGCTCGCTTGCCGAGGCGGCGGCCCTTCTTCCCGAAATCGAAGACTGGCTGCACCGCGCGATTGAGTGCGGGGCGATGATCGACCCCTGGAACATTCTCGGGTTCGGCGGCCAGTTCAGCCGCTCCCCCGCCGTGGAGGACAGTGTCCACGACGATCGCATCGACGACCTGATCGAGCTGCTGGAGGAGGTTTTCGCCGTCTACGCGCGGCTTCAGAGCAAGGCTGCCGCGGCCGGCGACGAACCACTGGGCAGGCAACTCTCGGAGGGCATGCGGGCACTCGCCGTGTGGTGGGACCCGTTCGCCAGCATTGAGGTCGGCGAGGTGCCGGGGTTTTCCGGCCTCGAGGCGTGGCAGTCGTCGGCCCAGGTGGCCGAAGCGTTGGGGGCGTGGCATCGGGCGGGCACGGCGTCCGGGAACGTCGCCTTCTGGCGCGAGCACGTCGAGGAGTTTCAGTCCCCGAAGGCCTATGCCCTCTTGGTCGAGGCCCTCCTCGATGAGCGCGATCTGGTGGCTGCCATGGC
>Ga0172371_10011898_pt1 | contig 11528 bp, 14 predicted proteins | sample Lak12m_FD_114543 | JGI IMG/M metagenome (GOLD analysis project Ga0172371, IMG submission 114543) | Freshwater microbial communities from Kabuno Bay, South-Kivu, Congo - kab_022012_12m | ecosystem: Environmental > Aquatic > Freshwater > Lake | place: Democratic Republic of the Congo: South-Kivu...
CACCACTTTACCCAAAATTTTTCTGGCCCGGGAAACAGAAATCATATAATTTCTGTTCTACACCGCTTAATTCCGAATTTTCGGCAATATTATATTAAGAAAGTTTTCTTAATGGTTTCTTTACCTTTCACGAAGTTGCCTGAAACAGCATAATGAAATTGACATAATATGTATTATAGGTTATAATACCTTCTTGTTATGGCATGGAAAACTAAATTAGTATTCGGTCCCGGAAATCTGACGGGAAATATAGAGCGACTTGAGGCCCTTGACCAAGCTCGTCAATACTTGAAGATGTATGGGGATCTCTCAACTGTTGAAAAACGTATCCAGCATGAAAAAGACCATCTTTTTGCATTTTCGGATTTTGAGGTAGGTTCCGGAAAGAAATTAAGGCTTGTTTTGCAGGAGAATTCAAATGAAGAAATACGACTTGCAGTTAATTTTAATAGAAAACATACAAGACACGATGTGCGTGATAGCGTCAGGGCAGTAGACGACCCTAGTGAGGGCGATCTTAAATTTGGATGTTACTCGCGATTTCGTAGAAGCTAGGAATTATCTGACTGGAGTAAGTTTTTAGGCACATTACCATACTTTTTCTCAAAAAATAATAGAAAAGGAGAATATATGATTGTAACCAAACGTTCTGAAAAACCCAGAAAGTGCGAAAAGTGCGGCTCAACAAAGATTAAAATTAGTTTTTGTGAAGGCGCACCGTGCAACAAAAAGACGGGTCAAGTGGGGCATCTAGCGACCGGTATAGGTGAAGATCACGGTTTTGTCTGCAAAACAGCCGGCGAGCACTTTCATTACTTTTGCCACGACTGTGGCTATGCCCGCTATCGTTGGCCTTAATCACAACACACCATACGATATACGGCAATAGACCCTCGGTAGAGAGATTATTAGGCTAATATAGCTAATTTTTTCTCATCAATACCGAGGGTCGTTTCATTTAAGCGACTAAAAAATAAGGAAACAACAGTAGTTATCAAATCTAAATTAATTGGGAGTTTCCAAGGCAGGTGTGGTACAATTATCCAGAAATTGAGACCAGAGTTTGAGCTTTTGGACTAAAAGATTCCAACTCTCAATCACTCTGTGCACACACATTTGTTTGTGCCATCGGTTGTCCTTTTCGGAGCGATAGGTAAATGACATATAATTTATCACAGGAAACACCAAAACCAACTCAACCGGAAGTTGAAACAACTTTTAATTTTCGCGGCGAATTGAAAAATTTTCTTCAAGATGGCGTGAAATTTTCTGACTATTATGATGTTGAGGTTGGAATCAATACCCCAAAACAATCGATTGCATCACAAGTTTGCAAGAGAGTTGAATATGAAACAGTAGTAATGCACAATATTGGCGAAAACACAGCCGAACAACTATTTGTTCCTATAAAAACAAAAAGAAGCGCAATAATTTTAGCTCCGCCTGTTATCCCATACGTTGATGATGAATTAATGCCACAGGATTTATGGGAAGTTGTTAAATCAGATGACCAAAGCACAGTGCCCTCCTTTGAAAAACTTAAATGTGTAGAAATTGGAATTTACAGTTTAAATATGTATAAGAATGGAGACACTAGACAAAGTGTTGAGATTTACCGGGTAAACTTAACAAAAGACGAGCCAGTTTTATACAAGCGCTATCCAATTCCAAAAAATGAGCAAGAAAAACGAGATGCTATAGGAACAAATGAAGGAGCACAGATCGTTTCTGCCTTACTAGATATAATACAACCACTACCAGTATTTAAGTATGAACGGACGGATGTAAGTGAACTTGAAACTATAGTTGAAATAATTAAAGAGTGCAAAAACGGACAATAGCATCCTTATTTTACCTAAAACAAAATCTGTAGGGTATACTCATGTATTGCTATTAAATTAAAATTAATTTAATTTAGACAAGAATTTTTAGCCTCACTTGTGTTACAATTATCGTTGTAACTGTTTTATTTGTAGTATATCGGGGATTGGCTCAGTTGGTAGAGCGCCACGTTTGGGACGTGGAAGTCGCCAGTTCGAGTCTGGCATCCCCGACTTTACACCATCGCTTTTAAAAATGCCTCAAAAATAGGGTGGGGTTTTAGGGCACGACTTATATATTCCGGATGATACTGTGTACCCACAAAAAATTTGTGATTGGTTATTTCAATTGCTTCTACTAATTTTCCATCAGGGGAAGTGCCTGCAATTTTCATTCCATTCTTCTCAAACAAATCCTTGTATTTATTATTAAATTCATACCTATGACGGTGCCTTTCATCTAGTACATTTTCTTTTCCATATATTTTTTGAAGTCTGGTATTTTTTATAAGTTTCAAAGGCCAGGCACCAAGCCTGATTGTTCCGCCGTACATTTTATTTTTAATGAGTTCCTTTTGATGAGCCATTGTGTGAATTACAGGGTGTTTTGTACCAGTTTCCGCTTCTTCGGTATTGGCATTTTTAAGTTGAAGTACATTTCTGGCAAATTCAATTACGGCCATCTGCATTCCAAAACAAAGCCCCAAATAGGGAATATTCTGCTCACGAGCATACTTGATAGCCTTGATTTTACCTTCAATTCCACGCTTTCCCCAGCCTTGGGGAACTAAAATTCCGTCAAATTGGGCATAATCCACATTGGAATCTTCTGAATCAACCCAGACTATTTCGATACCTATGTCAGAATGAACCGAGGCGTGACGTAGGGCCTCTACAACACATACATAGGAGTCTTGGAGTATGTAATCACCACTTTTTTGATACTTGCCAATTATGCCTATTTTAACCGAATTAGATTTGAGGCTGGTTATGTTTTTGACCAATTCCTCCCACTTTGACATATTGGCCTTGTTGGCTTTAAGTCCAAGTTTTTTGATAACTTTTGAATCTAGTTTTTCTTTTTGAAGAAATAGGGGAACTTTATAAACTGAATCTAAGTCGGGATTACTTATAATATTTTCAACAGGTAAGCCTGACGCCAAGGCTATTTTTTCTTTTCGTTTATCATCAACCGGTTTTTCGGCTCTGCCAACTACAAAGTTAGGCATAATTCCAAGAGAGTTAAGCGCAGAAATCGATTGCTGAATTGGTTTGCTTTTGAGTTCCCCAATATTTCCGGGGGCGGGAAGATAGCCAACATGAATTAAAATTGCGTCCTTTGGGTTTTTTAATTTTAAACGTCTGTAAGCCTCAAAAAACAGTAGTCCTTCGTATTCTCCAACAGTTCCGCCAAGTTCAACTATAACAATGTCGGCATTGTGAGCCTTGCCTGCGCCCTCCCAGCGTGCTTGAATTTCCGGTGGAATATGGTGATATGGTTCAACACATTTTCCGCCGTAATCCAAGGCGCGTTCTTTATCCAAGACAAATTTATATATTTGACCATTGGTTAAATAATTGGCACGGGTTAAATTTATATTCATAAACCGTTCATAATGACCCAAGTCCTGATCTGTTTCTAGGCCATCTTGAGTTACAAAAACCTCGCCGTGTTCCAATGGATTCATTGTGCCGGCATCGATATTTAAATACATATCGCACTTCATGATGGTAACTTTGTAGCCGCGGGACTGGAGTAAAAGTCCTAAAGAGGCGGCAGTAATGCCTTTGCCAAGGCCGGAAAGAACACCACCGGAAACTAGAATAAATTTCACCTTGGAATTACTTATACAGAATACAAAAGGGGGGTGTCAAGATACAACTATGTAAACTAGTTGTATCAATAAGAAAAAATACTTGTGAGGTGCACCCGAGAGGAATCGAACCTCTATCTACTGTTCCGAAGACAGCAACTTTATCCGTTAAGCTACGGGTGCGAATATGGTTTTACCTGTTACAATTATATAACATGCGTATTGTATTTTCTGAGCATGCGGAAAACCGCATTAAAGAAAGAGGCATATCAAAACTAAAAGTTGTTGCAACAGTCAAAAAACCAGACGAAATTTGGGATAGCTACAGGGAACGAAAAATTTACCGGCGTAAATTTCATGATTATACCTTAGAAGTCGTAGTTAAAAATGAGAATTTTTTAGTGGTAATTTCTGCTTATGTGATAAAATAAGTTTATGAAAATAAAATATGATAAAAAAGTGGATGCTTTGTATATTTCTTTGGCTAAAGGAAAATATTCTGATTCTGTAAAAGTTTCAGAGAATGTAATGGTTGATAAAGATAAAGATGGCAATGTTTTGGGAATTGAGGTATTAGACGCCACTCAAAATATCCCTGCTTTTGATCCTAAAAACATCAAATTCAATTATCAAAGTTTATAGCTTCTAAATTACGTTACTGTAGGGTTTTTAATCATCCAATCCTGTATAATTACGAGCAGTATGCAAACAATAGACGAACAAATTGAGCAAATTGAGGAAACTTTAAGAAAAACTCCTCATCACAAGGCCACAAATGGCTTTATTGGTGCAATGAGAGCCAAAATTGCCAGGCTTAAAGATGAAGAGATCGAAAGGTCAACCCCACTTCGCCAAGGCTCCGCGGGGCGAACTGCTTTTTCAGTTCGAAAACAGGGGGATGCAACTGTTGTTTTGGTTGGGCCGCCTTCTGCCGGAAAATCAACTTTAATTAATCTTTTAACAAACGCCGAAAGTAAAGTTGCTCCTTACGCTTTTACAACTGTAACTGTAGTACCGGGAATGCTTAAACACAAAGAGGCCTATATTCAAATACTTGATATTCCGGGTTTAATTACCGGAGCCAAAGAAGGCAAAGGCAGAGGCAAAGAAGTTTTGTCCGTAGCCAGAGGGGCAGACCTTTTGATTGTTATGACAGACGTAAAACGCGTACCTTTGTTTGCAAATATGGTAAAAGAGTTATTGGGGAGTGGAATTAGAATAAATGAAGATCCTCCAAAAGTGTTAATAGAAAAAAAGGTTAGCGGAGGATTGGATATTTTTTCTAATATTAAACAAAGAATAGATAAAGAAACTATCAAAGAAATTGCCAGAGAATACGGCATTAAAAATGGTACTGTAACTTTGCAAGAAAACGCCACCATGGAAAGGCTTTTTGATGCTTTTTCCGGTAACAGAGTTTATATTCCAACTATTTGGGTTGTAAACAAAGTTGATGAAGAACCAAATTACAAAGATCAGATTGACGGAGAATATGTGGCAATTAGTGCTGATAAAGCGGAGGGGATTGATGAATTGATTAATGAAATTTGGAAAACATTAAAGTTTGTGACTGTATATTTGGTTAAACCAAATGAGGACTTGGAAAACGGCGACCCGATAATTATGAAAACTGGCCAATCTCTAAAAGATGTTGCAGAAAAAATAGGCCCTGATTTTGCCGCCAGCAAAAAAATTGCTAAAATTTGGGGTGAGACGGCAAAGTTTCCAGGCCAGGAAGTTTCTTTTGATACAAAAGTAGCGGATAATTTGAAAGTAAGATTTATTTAAAATGAATTACGAATTAATAGACAGCGGGGAAGGAAGAAGACTGGAAAGATTTGGAGATTATGTTTTGGACCGTCCGGACCCTCAGATAATTTGGAAAAAGACTCTTCCACCCGCGGAGTGGAAGTCTGCAGATGCGGTTTTTACCAAAACCTCAGAAGAAAAAGGTAATTGGATACAAAATGTATCCATTCCCGAAAAATGGCAAATGGAAGACCAGAATATTAAATTCTGGGTAAAATTATCCCCCTTTAAACACACTGGAGTTTTTCCGGAACAAAACAAACAATGGGATTATATAAATACACAAATATCCAAATATTCAAATAGACAAATAAATGTTTTAAATCTGTTTGGGTACACGGGAATTGCAAGTTTGTTTGCGGCCAAGGCGGGGGCAAAAGTTACTCATGTTGATGCCAGCCGGCCTGCAATAACCTGGGCAAATGAAAATAGGGCATTAAACAATGAAAACTGGCCAATCAGATGGATAATTGATGATGCAATTAAGTTTACCCAAAAAGAAATAAAAAGAGGAGTAAAGTACGATGCAATTATTATGGATCCTCCAGTATATGGGCATGGACCAACCGGCGAAATTTGGGATTTTAACCGCGATTTTCCAAAACTTCTTAACAATTGTAAAAATATTTTATCCAATAACCCTTTATTTGTATTAGTAAACGCCTATGCCATCTCCAGTTCCTCAATCACTCTTGCAAATACTCTAAATGACTATTTTGGAAAATTAGGTGGACAAATTGAGAATGGAGAATTAACAATTAAAGAAGTTTCAGCCGGACGTTTACTTTCCACAGGCATCTGGGCAAGTTGGTCAAAATAATTATTTAATTACTGAAATGGTGTTGAGTAAATCAACAAGTTGAGATTTTTGAGCATTTGTAAGTTTTTGCTTCTCCATATTTGTATATTTTATTGATATCCAAGATTTTGAATATTGTTCTTGTTTATTCAAGGGTATTATTCCACCAAATATTTCTTTATCTTCATCGTAACTTGTAAACAATGTTAGATTGACATTATCGTTTGAAACAAAAGTTGAAGTTCGACAACTATCGTTTGTATTAATAAGTGGTGGTCCATCTCCACAATATGGCCCTCTTCCAAGATTACTTATTTCGATAGTGAACAAATCTGATTTTATATCCATCCACCCATCATAAGTATCGGCTACAGATTTACATATCCATCCTTGAGGCACTGTTATACTAACTCTCAACACTTCATTTGCACATTTACCACCAGTTACAACAGTGACCGTTGGAGATGGATTTGCGCTGGGTGAGTTTGAAATAATAGGTTGGTTCGTTGGAGTTTGGAGAACATTTGAGGTTAAATTATTTAGATTGTTCCTTTGTGTTCCAAAGTAATATACATAGATCCCAAGTATCAAGATAATGGCAATTACTCCTAGCAAAATTGGAAAAAATCCCTTTTGGTTAAGATTTTTATTTTGAATGATTGTATCCATTTCCATGCATATTTAGTATCTCATACAAATTATACCAGTAACGGTGGAGTAAAAACTAAAACCCTCTTCTTGTTTCCATTGGCTCACATTTTAAATAATCAGCTATCAATGATTGTACATTTTTCAATTCCTCAGGAACAGATTGGCCATTTCTAAGTAAATCTAACATAGTCTGATTAACCATAACTCCGGCAAAACAAATATTCAAATGTTTAATAACTTTCTCAAATGGTAAATTGGAATTATATATCAAAGTGCATTTTTCACAATCTGATTCTTTTTCACCAGGAATCGGTGTCAAGCCCTCATCAAGTGCCTTTTGGACCTTTTGGGCAATCATATCGTAATCAATAGGAGGGTCCACCTCTAAGGTTAAGGTGTATCTATCGCCGATTTTGACTGTTATGATTTCTTTCATATATTTATGTGAGCCCGGTTTTTCAGTTCCGAACGCAATTATATTCCAGTTTGTTGATGTTGTAAAAGATAGGTAAATTGTTTTTCTTGTAATTACAAACACGCTAACATTGGTTTATAATTTTCTTATGGACTATTACATCAAAGACATTAATCTTGCTAAAAAGGGCAAAAAGGCTGTTGAGATTTCCTTAAATGACATGCCAGGGATAGTTGAATTAGAAAGAATGTATTCCGATAAGAAACCTCTTGCTGGGGTAAAAATCACCGGATGTGTAATTGTAACTTACGAAACTGCGGCTTTTATTTTACTTCTTAAAAAGTTGGGTGCGGATTTAAGATGGAGTTCAGACAATAAATATGCTTCACTTGATGATGCTTGTGCGTATATTGCTTCTGAAGGAGTCCCAATTTTTGCAACAAGCGAATTAACTGATGAAAAATTTTTCTGGTGTATGAAACAATCTGCCAAGTTTCCTGTGGGTGGTAACAGTAAGTTCGCTTGGCCAGATATAGTTATTGATGACGGGTGCGATATTACTAGATTTCTTCATGAAAAGTTTCCTGAAGCTTACGATAACCTTAAGGGGACGTGTGAACAAACCACTTGTGGTGTAAACGCACACCAAAATTTGAAAAAGGAAGGAAAACTTAAAACTATTGTTATAAACGTAAACGAATCAGTTACCAAATCAAAATTCGATAATATTTACGGGAGCCGCGAATCCTTAATTGAAGGAATTCAATCTACTATCAATATTCAAATAGGTGGGAAAAAAGCAATTGTTTATGGTTATGGTGAAGTTGGTAAGGGGTGTGCAAAAGTTCTTCGTGGGATGGGGGCAAATATATGTGTAGTCGAAATTGATCCAATAATTGCAATGCAAGCCAAAATGGAAGGCTTTGAAATTTTATCTCGTGAAGAAGCTGCAACAACAGGAGAAATATTTGTATCTGCTACGGGTTGTATCAAAACTATTGCAGAACAAGATATCGTATTAATGAGAAATGGAGCAATCCTTATGAATATGGGCCATGGCAATATGGAAATAGATACTGAATTTTTATTACGCACTAAGAAATTTGAAGTGGAAGAAATTAATGAAGGATTAAAGAAAATTAAAATAACTGACGATAGAAATATATTTTTGTTGGCTGACGGTTATTTAGTCAATTTAGTTGGTGCAAGTGGGCATCCACCTAGGGTAATGAGTATTACTTACACCAATCATGTTTTGGCAATTCTTGAAATATTGAATAACCCAGGAAAATATCAAAAGGGTGAAATTTATAGGATGCCAAGAACTTTAGATGAACAAGCGGCAAGATTAAATTTTCCAAGTATTGGCGGGAAATTAACAATTTTAAGTGATGAGCAAGAAAAATATTTGGGTTGTAAAAAGGAAGGGCCATTTAAAAGAGAAGATTATCGATATTAAATAACACTTCTTGTTGGACTGTCGGCCGAAACCTTTGTGAAGGCGTGTGAGTCAAGATGGATTCCCTTCGATTTCGCTCAGGGTAAACGTGCCATCAACCTTTTCTGATCCGCCTTTGGCGGACGATTGAAAGGGTATTGTGAGCCAAGATGGATTCGAACCATCAACCTTTTCCTTAAGAGGGAATTGCTCTACCATTGAGCTATTGGCCCTGATACTAGTATTTTACCATTCATCCGATGAATGGCCAAACCTAGCCCACCGCCCACCACTAATGCTATACTTGCAATTATGGAGAAGGTTGGTTTAGTACTAAGTGGAGGTGGGGCCAGGGGATTTTTTCATATAGGTGTAATTCAAGCACTTCAGCGGTATAAAATCGAAGTCGGAGAAATTGCAGGAACTTCTATTGGGGCAATTATCGGAGCAATGTGGGCAGGCAACCCCAAGGTTAATTTTGATGATGTAACCAGGCAAATCGATTTTCGTGAAATTATACAAACAATGATACAGGTAGAAAGAAAAGGTGAACCTAACCAACTGATTGATTATATTAAAAAATTTGTTGTTGCCAAGACCTTTGAAGAATTAAAAATTAAATTGAAATTTAATGCTACAGATATTAATAATAGGGCGGAGGTAATTTTTGAAAATGGTAATTTATTCCCTGGCTTAATCGCCTCAATTGCCCTTCCCGGTATATTTAAACCAGTGGAATACAATGGTAATTATTTAATAGATGGGGGAATAATTAATAATGTTCCCATAAATCTAATTACCAATAATTCCACAATAATTGTTTCTGATATTAGTAGCCCAATTAAAAAGATTAATGCTAAAACTTCCCGCGCCGACGTTCTTTCTTCTTCAATTGCTTTTTTACAACAAGAAAGGAATTTGGAAAAATTGAAACATATAACAGGTAAAAAAATAGTTTATTTAAGATTAGACAATGATGAGATATCAATACTTGATTTTAAACAGGAGAATTTTCAAAAGTTAATTTATCTTGGTTATAAAGCTGTGATGGATAATTTGGATGAGATATTATTGAAGGTTTAGTTTAAAAATACTAGAAATATATTCCTCAATTTTGGCAAAGAAAGTGAAAATCTGATTTTGATCGACCTTTACCACTACCGCCTCAAGCGGAAAACTGTTGGTGATACGCCTTCCACCAGTGTCTTTTAGATATACGGATTTACTATATAACCCCACGTTTTCTGTTGAAAATGAATTAAAAGTTATTAGACCGGTTTTATTGGGCTCGATTTCTTTAAACCCAAAAGTTTCGATTGTTGTGTCAGTTGAGTCAAAATCAACAACTGTGTTTGATAAGTCCCAAATAGATTGCCCTGTATTTTTGGCCAATATCGCCGTTATGTGTTTATTCCCCAAAAATATGATTGGCTGAGCAATTGCCAAAACAATTTGACCACTTACTTTTTGTACCGGTTTACCTTTGATTTTGGGTAATTTAGATACGGTTTCGTAAAACGAGTAAAATTTTCCATCATTTTTTTGCCAGGAAAATTCTGCAAATGGAAATTGAGTATAATTTAGTATAAATGGGGTTACGGCAACGACTTTTGGATCATTCCAGACATTTTTGTAAGCAAAAGTTAATTTTTCGGCAATTTCTGTTTCTGATAAATTTTTACTAGACCAACCTGTTTCTGTGATAAAAACCGGAAAATCTTTGGTGATATTTAAACTTTTTAAGTAATTCAATTCCCAAATGTAGGTTGTGATTGTGCCTTTACCGCGATCTAACTCACTACCGGAAAAGGCCGGGTTTGGGTATGAATGAGAGCTCCAACCGTCAATGTTATTAAAAACATCTGGGATAGCTGTCACCATTCTTTTGATATACAAAGCCTCATCCATTGTGGAATTTGAATTTGGGGCAGAAGCGTCAAGTCCGGCTTGCAAGATAAAATAATCAGGGGATGCACTTTTTAATTTATTTGAAAATGTTTTTAAATAAGTTGCGTAGCCTTCTGGGTCAATTTTTCCACCCCATTCTTTTGAGTGATTTGGTTCATTTCCAACCACAATATATCTATTTTGAATAACCCAATTAAGAGAGTTCAAAAAATTTACCCAATTTTCTATTTCACCTTCCTTTGGAATTGTCCAAATATCTCCTTCCGGTTTTGTAGCAATTCTAACTATTGGAATTAAGTGCAAGCGCCGCATTCTGTCAAATGTTTTTTGCCATCTATTAGTGTCCCTTTCTTTTTCGGTAATTACAAACGTAACATAACCCCAATCACCACCTGTGGAATTAACTAACCTTGCGGCATTTTCCAAATCTTCTTCACCAGTAATGTGGATGCCAAAAATATTGTTTGGAATTGCAGTTGGGTTTTCTGCAAATATGGGTGAAGTTAAATTAAAAAATAAAAGTAAAATTAAAGTTAAACCAAATAATTTCTTCATACTATTAAACCTTTGTGTCCCTGGAGGGAATCGAACCTTCATCTCCTCCTTAGAAGGGAGATGCTCTATCCTTTGAGCTACAGGGACTTAGTAAAGAACTTGTAGCAAAAAGGACAACGTTCTTGCGTTAGCAAGGTTGTTATCCTTTGACCCTCCTCCGCCGAAGGCTTCGGAAGGGCATGGCTACAGGGACTTAGAGCTCCTTTTATCAAAAAGCTCGAACCTATTTTACTAAAAATCCGTAGAAATTAAAAGGTCAGCTCCGGCGGCTGCGGCGAGGAAAAGGGGTTTAAGGGGAAAGGGAATCGCCGCAGCCGCC
>Ga0172371_10011899_pt1 | contig 11527 bp, 8 predicted proteins | sample Lak12m_FD_114543 | JGI IMG/M metagenome (GOLD analysis project Ga0172371, IMG submission 114543) | Freshwater microbial communities from Kabuno Bay, South-Kivu, Congo - kab_022012_12m | ecosystem: Environmental > Aquatic > Freshwater > Lake | place: Democratic Republic of the Congo: South-Kivu...
AGGGTGGGTCCACTGACACTGGCTTTTTCCCTTTCAAAGACCGGAGGAGGAAAAGGAATAACATACGCCGAGGAAGGGGTCATGGTGGGATGATCCAGAATGCGGAATGCGGATTGCAAATTGGGGAACAAGGAGCAGGGACAGTTTATAAATTGCCCCTGCAAGTTGAGGAGGAAACAGGATGAAACGGGTAGTTGTGATCGGGTTGGGGATTTTTGGCTATAATATCGTAAAGGACCTCTATGAAAATGGCATGGAAGTCGTCGCCATCGATAAGAACAAAGAGGTCATCCAGAAAATCAGGGATTTTTCGACAAAGGCCATCCTCGCCGATGGAACGGATAAAGAATTGATGGAATCCATCGGCATCGAGGAGGATGATGTGGTCATCGTCTCCTTCGGGGAAGACCTGGCAGCCGCTACCCTCCTTACCCTTCACCTCAAAGAGATGAAAGTGAAACGGATTATTGTCAAAGCACCTGATGAGGATCACAAGCGGGTCCTTGAGAAGGTGGGAGCCACGGAAGTGGTCATTCCGGAAAGAGAGATGGCGGATAAGGTGGTCAGAAGCCTTGTCTCCCCGAATGTTCTCGATTACATTCCCCTTTCTGAGGATTATACCATCTGTGAGTTAGCTCCTCCTTCGGGGTTCGTGGGGAAGACCATCAGTGAGCTCCATCTGAGAAGTCAATATCATATCGAAGTGATCGCTATCCGGGAGGTGCTTCCGGAGAAGATCAGGATGGTTCCACGGGCTGACTTTGTGATTAAAGATAGCGATATACTGGTCGTCATTGGCAAGAAAGAGGATATTGATAAAATCCGATAATGGTCATTTTAACATAGATCAGGTTTGGCTGGATCAATAAGCCTCCGGCAGATGCATTTAATGAATTACTTATAGTGAACGTCTTAAATATGTTGACATGTAGTAGATGTCATTGCGAACGAAGTGAAGCAATCCCATGAGATTGCCAATCGCTTCGCTCCTCGCAATGACTACTTTCTTGAGTCGTTCACTATAATTAAGTGACCGTATGAAATGAAACCGATTGTTTTACTTCTCCTTAACCTCCTCTTAGTGGGTCTCTTTTTCTTCCTTTTAAAAAAGAAAGCCCTTCTCACTTATTTTCAGGGTGGAAAGGTCTGGCTCACCTGGTTGGCAGTGGCCATCATCACCTTGATGGATGAGCTCACCTCTGTCTTTTATGCTCCCGCAGAGGCGTATCGTTTCATCGGACCCAGTGCCATCATGTTCATTGCCTTCACTGCCTTTTTCATCCATTATATGACCACCCGCCTGGTAGAGATCGCCGAGATCTTAGAGAATCACGGAATCCACGGAGGAGGGGTTTACTCCTTTTCCTATCTCGCTTTAGGTCCGACGGTTTCTTTTGTTGCCGTAGCCTCCATCATGGTGGATTATATCCTGACCGCCTGTATCTCAGCCGTAAGTGCTGTGGAGAATGCCACCTCTTTTTTCCAGATGCCCCACTTTTATAAGATGATGATTGTCCTGCTCATCATCTGGTCCATCGCCGGGCTGAATATACTCGGCATCAGGGAAAATGCCCGGTTCACCTTCTCCATTTTTATGTTTGCCGCTTTTATCTTCTTAAACTTGATTGCTTCAGGAATATTGACCTTTGATAGTGATTCTTTGATTCGTCTTCAGGAAGGATATCGCCATGCGACCACCCGCCTTAGCACGGGTTCAATTTTTAAGAACTATGGAATGTTTATTGCCTCCATTGCCAGCTGTATCCTGGCTTATTCGGGTGTCGAGTCTGTCCTTCAAACCGCCGGTCTGGTCCGTACCTGGCGAGAGATCGGGAAGGCCTACCTTTTTCTTGCCCTGACCGTAGGGCTGGTGACACCCATTGTGGCCACTCTTGCATTATCCGCTCCCATCGATCTTGGGCGCCATGAGGGAGACTTGATCACCCATTATGCCACCCTCATCAATGGCGTTCCTTTTGGTATTACCGTAGCGTTACTGGCGAGTTTCACATTGATCATGGCGATCAATACCGCCTTCGTGGCCTCCAGTGAGCTGATGGAGCGCGTTGCGGAGCGATACCATTTCAATTGGCTGATCGCAACGAACCAAAGGCAGTCCCTTTACCGCATCCACATCCTTAACGCCATCTTCTATTCCCTCATCATCTTCATCACTCAAGGAAGCCAGATGATCCTGGCGGATATGTATGCCTTAGGATTGATCGCCAGTTTTTGCATCAATATGATGTCCCTCCTCATCTACCGTTATTTCATGGGCACCAAAGAGGTGGCCCTGTTTCACACCAGCCGGACGATCACCCTTGCCATCTGGGTCATCTTTATCAGCTGCTTTTTTTTCCTGGCTTCTATGAAACCTCACGGGACAGTGATGTGGGCTGTTGTCACCTCGGTGGTTTTGCTGTCCGGGATCCTGGTTGCGCAGAAGAGGGGTCCTGAGATTAAGGCTTTTGAACAGGGCGATAGCGAGATGGCGATGATCCTCTATCTCTCCCAGGCTACCCGGCCAGATCTTCATGTCTTTTTTCGACGTCCACGGGAGGAGACCCTCTGTATAGGGATGCCAAAGGATAATGAAGTCTATATCACTTTCTACTCTGCTCGAAAAGGCGTTCCTCCGAAACTGGCTCCCTTTGACTTTCGGTTTCCTATGGGAAGATTGGGTTTATACCATCACATTGTCTCTCTTCTGAAACTGATCGAATATGAGATGCCTCACCAGCAGATCACCGTACATTTTGGTTGGCCTATGTCCTCGTGGTTGGATCGGCTGTCCATTGGAGTGATGGTATATTATTTGATCAGGCTTCCCCGCCTTTTCCACCAGTTTAATTTCACGATTGACTATCAGGGGAGTAATTCCGTTGGCCCCAAAGAGAAGAATTTGAGAGACCTGATCAAAGGATAAGAAGATCAAGGACAGAGGGGGAGGATCATGGATCATCCTCTTGTGCCTTGATCGGTTCTTTTTGGGGGCGCTTTTTCCCAGAGATCACGAGGGTGATCTCACCCTTTAACTTTTTTTCAGCCATCTGACTCATGATCTCACTGACCTTTCCCCTGATGATCTCTTCATAAATCTTGGTCAACTCCCGTGTGAGAACCATTTCACGGTCTCCGAGGATTTCAAGAATATCGCTCAAGGTTTCCTGGAGGCGATGGGGAGACTCATAGAAGATGAGCGTTTCCCGAACGGCTTCTAATTCCTGGAGAAGATCTCTCCTTCTTTTTGACTTATGGGGCAGGAAACCTTTGAAGAGAAAGGCATCAGTTGGAAGACCCCCAATGCTCAGGGCGGCGATCACAGCCGAGGGGCCTGGGATGGGGATCACAGGGATCCCTTTTTCGATCGCCAATCGGATGAGACGGTATCCGGGGTCGGAGATGCCAGGTGTTCCCGCATCTGAAACCAGGGCAACCTGATCTCCCTGTTTGAGTCGGGAGAGGACCCATTCCCTCTTCTTTAATTCATTGCCTTCAAAGTAGCTGGTCAGGGGAGTCTCGATGCCAAAATGTCTGAGAAGGAGCCCACTGTGGCGAGTATCTTCAGCGGCAATCAGGTCTGCTTCTTTCAAGATCCGAAGGGCCCTCAGGGTGATATCTTCCAGGTTTCCTATCGGGGTGGAGACGATGTAAAGGGTCCCTTTTTTTAAGTTCTTTGAATTGAAAACCATTATTTCTAAATATCACTTCCTGATCAATTGATCAAGGAAAACCAGGGTCCCAAATCTCGATTTAGAAATAGAAAACCTTTTCCAATTTTGTCATTGCGAGCACCTGAAAGGTGTGTGGCAATCTTATTGAAGAAGCCGAGGTTGCTTCACTTCGTTCGCAATGACAATTCTCTATGACGGGATTTAGCGGGGTATCAGGGTATCCGAACAGTGCCAACGGGTTTGAAGTTTCCTTATTTTTAAATTCTCTTAAAAAATATGTTAAAAAAAAATATTGACATTTTGTATAAAAATCAATAATTATTAAACATTATTAAAAAATTATCTTATTTTGAACATAGCCGTTTAAGTCTCCACCTTTATCTAAAGTTTAATTAACGAGGAATTTATGGCGAATGATCTTTCCGCAGAGAAGAAGACACTCGATCTGACTACGGAAGAGATGCCCCTGATCGAAGGAGTGGAGACGGATGAAGAACTCCTCCTTGCCAGAGATCTGATCGGTTATTTTATCAAGACGATAAAGGCCTATCGGTTTTACCCACCCGATAATCCGGCGATCAAAGGGTTTAAAGATCAACTCTTTAAGAAATTTCAATTTTTTCTGAGCAAATACCCCATCTTTAAATTTCAAGTCGGAGAATACGACCTTTCCTTTAAAGGAAAAGTCCTTTATGAGAACCGGGATACCAAGGCGAGTATTGCCTTCCTCCTTTATAAGGATGGGATTCGAGAACTGCGATTTATGAAGGACATTGAAGATTGGGAGATTCAGGGATTGATGGAGGTCATCCGGGGGAGCGAAAACATCAACGAACTGGAGGATGATCTCGTCACACTGCTCTGGGAGAGAGACTTCGCCCATATCAGTTACCTGGCAACGGATGAATTTCTGGAAGACGCCCCCATTCTCATTCCTGAAAATATTGATCAATTCAGAAGCAAATTAGTATTCAAGCCCCTTGCCTATAATGTCCAGGTGGATCTTCAGGGTGAAGAGGGAGAGGAGGAACCGGACCTGGAAAAGCTCCTTTCACAGATGTCCAGGGGGCCTTCCATAAGGGATCGAAATGTTTATTTCCTCACTTCCGATGAGGTGGATCGGTTGAGAGGGGAGGTTGAGTCTGAGATTGACCCCACTTTTATCTTCCATATCATTGACATCCTCTTCGAGATTTTAGCCCTGGAAAAGGAAAAGGAGCCCTATCAGGAGGCCGCCGATATCCTTGGCAAAGTACTGGATGCCCTGGTTACGATCAGCGAATTTAAGAAGGCGAGCGAGCTGCTGAAGCGACTGAACATTATCCTCAAAACGTATGAGCTGAGCAATTGGCAGATTGAAGCGATTTATAAATTGATCCAGAATGCAGGGGATGAGGTTCGAATTGAACGGATCGGAAGGATCCTTGAAAGGGAAGAGGCCATCCGGCTGGATGAGGTGAACGAATTTCTGGTACTCCTCCAGCAGAATTCGATCAAGCCGTTGATCAAGGTTCTGGGAGAACTGAAGAATTCCAAGACGAGAAGAGTGGTCTGTGATGCCCTCTCTGAAATCGGGAAGAATTCGATTGAGTTTTTCACCCCCTTCATGGATGATCGGAGGTGGTATCTGGTTCGAAACATCACCTATATTCTGGGACGGATTGGAAAGGAGAAGGCCATCCCTTATATCCAGAAGGCATTCAATCATGAAGATATCCGCGTGAGAAGGGAAGCGGTGCAGGCCTTAGGGTTGATCGGTGGCCCGAAGGCGGTTTCGTTGCTGGCTAAAGCCCTTACCGATAAAGACGCCCGGATTCGAGCGATGGCCGCCATCAATCTCGGGAAGATTGGAAAGACCATCGGCCTGGCTGCCCTTTTAGAAGTGGTTCAATCGAAGGACTTTCAGAAGAAAGAGGCTCCCGAGATGAAGGCCTTTCTGGATGCGATCGGCATGGTGGGTTCCAATGAAGCCCTTCCCGTACTCCAGCAACTTTTGGAACGCAAGAGCTTATTTGGCATAGGGAAGATGGAGGGAGTTCGGGGAGGAGCGGCCAACGCATTGGCCACGATCGGAACGCCGGAGGCCAGGGCCATACTGGAGAAGGGGAAGGATTCAAGGGAGGAATCCGTCCGAAATGCCTGTCTTCAGGCACTGAGATTCAAACCCACGAAGGAGTCATCCACCTGATGCCGGAGAAGCCGCTCACCGCCCAAGAAGATCTTTCCACCCGAATGGGGACGGAATTCGTTACCCGGTTCTATCGCCTCCTCAAAGGGACGCTGATCTATGACCGGAACAACGTCGTCATGGACCAATATGCCCAGGAGTTTGTTGGCGCCATTAATCCGATCATCCAATCCGAGGCCCATCTCTTCTTTAAAGTGGTTCGGGATAACTACTATTTTAACAATGTGAAGATCCAGGTAAGGGCTGACAATTATAGCGTGTTCAGAGGTTTCCTCCAGGAGGTGAGAAAGCGATGGATCGGGGAGATAGAATTTACGGAGCAGGTGGACAAGGAGCACCTCAAAGATTTCATTTTCCTTCTTTCGGGTCTGGAAGAGAATAACGAAAGCAATTATCTTTATGTCAAGAAGCAGCTGGAATACAGAAGGATCGGATACATCCAGGTGGGCAAACTGGAGTTTTTCAAGGATGAGGAGATCTATATCGATTCCGAAGACCGAAAACGATATTCAAAGGAGGTCTATTTTAAGAGCGTCAATCTGGTGAAAGAGGTCATGGACAGCGTTAAGAGCCAGAGAGTGGTCAATATCCGGAAAGCCAAACGCCTCATGCAGAATGCCGTCAATGCCGTCATTCAGGATGATTCGACTCTGCTGGGATTGGCCAATATTAAGAATTATGATGAATATACCTTCAACCATTCCGTCAATGTTGCCATCTATGCGATTTCCATCGGTCAGAGGATTGGCATTCCCAAGAAGCATCTCTCCTATCTGGGCATGGCGGGCCTCTTTCACGACATCGGAAAGACAAGGGTTCCCAAAGAGATTCTCAATAAGGCCGGGAAATTGACACCCGAAGAGTGGGGGGTCATTCGATCCCATCCGGTCGTGGGGGCAGAACTCGTCATGAGGATGAAGGAATGGGGGGAGCTCTCCACCCGGATGATCGATGGAGCCTTCGAACATCATCTCCGATACGACCTTTCCGGTTATCCCAAGTTATCCCGCAAGAGAAAAGTGAGCCTTTTTGGTAAGATTATTGCCCTCTCGGATTTCTACGACGCCCTGGGAAGACCGAGGGTTTACAATCGATTTCCCTATGTCTCGGAGAAAATCCTGGGTTTGATGATGGAACGAAGCGGAAAGGATTTCGACCCCATCCTGGTCAAGGTCTTTGTCAATATGATCGGGATCTATCCGCTCGGTACCCTTGTCCTGCTTCAGACCAATGAGATGGGGATTGTGGTTCAAATTCAAGAGGAATCCGAAATGATCGAACGGCCCAAGGTCAACCTGATCTACTACAGCGATGGGGAATATCGGAAGGGGAAGGCCGTTGACCTCACCGAGAAGGATGAGACCACAGGTGAATTCAAATGGGAGATTGTAAAGACCCTTGACCCGAATGAATATAATATCAATGTCGCTGAGTTTCTCATTTAGTCCCGCCGGTTTCTCAATGGTTCTTTCTGCCATTCCTCTTTGCTTCTTCCCATAAGCCATCCATCTCTGCGAGATCGGATTGGAAAACCGTTTTTCCTCTCTTGCGAAGGTTTTTTTCAATATAGTGGAATCGGGAGATAAATTTTCCGATGGTCCTGTTCAGTGCCTCCTCCGGGTCAATCCGAAGAAATCTGGAGATATTGGCAAGGACAAAGAGAAGATCCCCGATCTCTTCGCCAATCCTTTTCCGGTTCCCGCAATCCAGGGCCTCTTGAAATTCTCTTAATTCCTCCTCCATCTTTTGAAGGACCCCGTCGAGGTCCGGCCAATCGAATCCGACCTTGGAAACAGTCCGGGTTAAAAGATAAGCCCTCCGAAGGGAAGGAAGGCTTCCGGGAATTCCATCTAAGAAGGAAGAGCTCCTTTTTCTCTCCATTTTTTTCTTCTCCAACGAACCTCTACCCCCTCTCATCACCATAATCCGTAACCGTCATCCTGAACTTGTTTCAGGATCTATGGGTTATCGAAAAAGCGAGATGCTGAAAAAATTTCAGCATGACAGCGATATTGCTAAGGTTTCCATTTTTGGTTACGGATTATGCTCATCAAGGATTGCCTTGTCAAGACCTTTTTTTTGTGTTAATTAAATATCTCTTAAGTAGGCAATTTGCAAACATTTTTTTAGGGAAAGGGTTAGAAAAGGGGAAGAAGATGGATTATCGCAGCACACTTAATCTCCCGAAGACAGACTTTCCGATGAAGGCCAATCTGGCAAAGAGAGAGCCTGAGATATTGAAATTCTGGGAAACCCAAGGGATCTACCACAGATTAATTCAGCAGGCGAAGGGGCGGGAGAAGTATATCCTTCACGACGGCCCTCCCTATGCCAACGGGAATATCCATATCGGGACGGCCCTGAACAAGATCCTGAAAGACTTTATCGTCAAATCAAAATTCATGGGAGGTTTTGATAGCCATTATGTGCCCGGGTGGGATTGCCATGGGTTGCCCGTGGAGCATGAGGTGGAGAAGAGCCTCGGGAAAAAGAAGGAAGACCTTTCCGTGGTTGAGATTCGAAAAAAATGCCGGGAGTATGCGGGGAAGTTCATCAATGTGCAGAGAGAGGAGTTCAAACGTCTCGGTGTTTTTGGAGATTGGGAGAACCCCTACCTGACGATGAATTATGGTTATCAGGCAACCATTGTGAGAGAATTCGGGGCGTTTCTATTGAACGGCTCGGTCTATAAGGGGAAGAAACCAGTTCACTGGTGTCCTACCTGCAGGACCGCCCTCGCGGAGGCAGAGGTAAAATATGAGGATCACCGGTCTCCATCGATCTATGTGAAGTTCAGGATGATTTCTCCCCCTGAGGGAGAAAAGGAGATCGGAGACCGATTTCCCAACCTGAAGGGCAGACCGGTCTATGTGATTATCTGGACCACCACTCCCTGGACGATCCCGGCCAATTTAGCCATTGCCCTTCATCCTGACTTTACCTATGTGGCTGTGGAGGTGGGAAAAGAGATCTATATCCTGGCGGAAGGCCTTCTCGAACAGGCCATGGGAAAATTCGGGATCCGGAAATATCAAATTTTGGAAAAGTTCCCGGGTGAGAAGTTAGAGGGATTCAAGTGCAAGCATCCCCTCTATGACCGGGAGTCACTCCTCATCCTTGCCCCTTATGTGACCCTCGATGTGGGGACAGGATGTGTTCATACCGCACCCGGCCATGGCCAGGAAGACTATGAAAGCGGTGTCCAATACGGGCTGGATATCTACAGCCCCGTGGATGATGATGGCCGATTTACAAAAGATGTTCCCTCCTTCGCAGGACAATTCGTTTTTGATGCCAATGCCGGGGTGATTCAGAAGCTGACGGAGGTGGGAGCACTCCTGAAAGAAGAGGAGATGGTTCATTCCTACCCCCATTGCTGGCGAACCAACGATCCCATCATCTTTCGTGCGACCGAGCAGTGGTTCATCTCCATGGAAAAAACCGGATTGAGAAAGAACGCCCTCCGGTCCATCAATGAAGTAACCTGGATTCCTCCATGGGGGAAGGACCGGATCTACGGGATGATCGAGAATCGGCCTGATTGGTGTGTCTCCCGGCAGAGGGCATGGGGGATTCCGATCACGGTTTTCTACTGTTCTTCCTGCAGACAGGCTCTGGCCACCTCCGAGACGATTCAACATGTCGCACGGCTCTTTGAGGAAAGAGGGGCGGATGTCTGGTTTGAAGAAGAGGCGGATCGTCTCTTACCCAGGGGAACCCGGTGTCCTCAATGCGGGGGGAGTGAGTTTGTCAAGGAGACGGACATTCTGGATGTATGGTTCGATTCAGGAGTCTCCTATGCAGCGGTTCTGGAGAAGAGCCCTGACCTTCAATTTCCAGCAAGCCTCTACCTCGAAGGAAGCGATCAGCACCGGGGATGGTTTCACAGTTCCCTTCTGACCTCCGTGGGAACAAGAGGACGTGCCCCTTATCTCTCCGTCCTCACTCATGGATTCGTGGTTGACGGAGAGGGAAAGAAGATGTCCAAATCTTCGGGGAATGTGATCGCCCCCGATGAAGTGATCAAAAAATTGGGAGCGGATGTTTTGAGGCTCTGGGTCTCTGCTGAGGATTACAAGGAGGATATCAAGATCTCGGATGTGATATTGAAAAGGCTGGCCGATGCCTACTGTCGAATTCGAAACACCTACCGGTTCCTCCTTGGGAACCTTTACGACTTTGATCCTGAAAAGGACCGGGTGCCTTACGGGGAGCTCTATGAAATAGACCGATGGGCCCTGCACCGTCTTCAGAAGCTGATCCATAGAGTTCGCGAAGCCTACGAGCGGTTTGAGTTCCATATCGTCTATCACAGCGTCCAGAACTTCTGTGCGGTAGAGATGAGCTCCCTCTATTTCGATATTCTGAAGGACCGGCTTTACACCTTTTCAAGCTCATCCAGAGGACGCCGGTCCGCTCAGACCGCCCTTTATGAAATTTTGAAAGCCCTGACCGGCCTGATGGCGCCCATCCTCACCTTTACCACCGAGGAGGTATGGCAGCATCTCCCCGGAGGGAAAGCGGGGATGAAGGAGGAAAGCATCCACCTCACCCGGTTTCCAGAAGTCAAGGATGAATATCTGGATGAGCGGCTGGAAGAGAATTGGGGCCGGATCTGGGAGATCCGCGAGGTGGCCACCAAGGCCCTGGAGGATGCCCGCAAAGAGAAGAGGATTGGCCTTTCCCTGGATGCCCAGGTCCATCTCTATCTTCCCGAGAAGGTCTATGCGTTTATCCAGCCCTATGTCAAGGACCTGAAGTCGATCTTGATTGTCTCATCCGTTACTCTCTTTCAGGGAGGGGATGAGATGCGAGCCGAGGTCCTTAGGGCAGACGGGAAAAAATGCGAGCGATGCTGGAATTACGACCTCAGTGTCGGGAGACATTCCGACCATCCAGCGATCTGCGATCGGTGTGTGGAGGCCATCCAAACCTGAGGAGGACCCCGGTCATCTGATCACCCGTTGGCCTGCTGATCCGAACCCCGGTTAACCATGAAACGAAAATATTGGGTCCTGCTGATCACCGTAGTGCTTGTCCTCGCTTTGGATCAATGGACCAAATACGAGGTCCAGCAGAGGCTCTATTTCCGTCAAACCATAGAGGTCATCCCGAAATTCTTCAACCTGACCCATGTGAGAAATACGGGAGGAGCCTTCGGGCTCTTTGGGGGAGAGAAAGGAGGAACGGGCACTTTATTCTTTATCGTTTTCTCCCTGATTGCCATCGGAAGCATCGTCTACTTTTTCCTGAGATTGAAGGAGAATGAAAGGGTCCTTACGCTCTCCCTCTCTCTCGTGCTCAGCGGAGCGATCGGAAATCTCATTGACCGTTGCCGGTATGGGGAGGTGGTGGATTTTCTCGATTTTCATCTTTTCTCTTACCATTGGCCTGCCTTCAATATTGCGGATTCTGCCATCACCCTCGGCATCGCCCTGCTCGCCTTTGAGCTCATATTCCGGGAACAAAAAAAAGCACCCAATCCAAAATAAATTTCGATGCTCCAAATTCAAGACGGTAAAAATCGTCTTGGGTATTTAAAATTAGTATTTGGAATTTGAGAAAGTGTATCCCATCCTCTTTTACCTGGGCAGTCTGAAAATATATGCCTATGGGTTCTTCATCGCCATTGGTTTCGTCCTCGGTTTAATCCTTGCCATCCGGA
>Ga0172371_10011902_pt1 | contig 11526 bp, 5 predicted proteins | sample Lak12m_FD_114543 | JGI IMG/M metagenome (GOLD analysis project Ga0172371, IMG submission 114543) | Freshwater microbial communities from Kabuno Bay, South-Kivu, Congo - kab_022012_12m | ecosystem: Environmental > Aquatic > Freshwater > Lake | place: Democratic Republic of the Congo: South-Kivu...
CATGTTGCCCGGGTTGCAGCGCGGCTATCTCACGAACCATATCAACGCGTTGGACAAACCCGGTGAGTGGCATTGGCAGGACAACACGCTGCACCTGTGGGCGCCCGACGGGAAGGACCCGTCGCCGCGTCTTGTCGAGGCGAAGAAACGGCACCTCGCCTTCGATCTTCGCGGCAGGGAGTACGTCACCCTGAAGGGGCTGCGGATCTTCGCGAGCTCGGTCACCCTGTACAACGCGAACCACTGCGTCGTCGACGGATGCCGGATGAGTTTCGTGAGCCACTACACCTGGTTCGACGACAACCGCGACGGATACATCGACGACTGGAAGGTGCAGAATGGGAACTGTGCCCCGCAGCGTGGAGAAGTGGGCGTATATGTCGGCGGGAAGAACAACGTGATCCAGAACTCGGTCATCAAATACAGCGCGGGCGCCGGCCTGATCTTGGGAGGCTACCGAACGACCGTCACAAACAGCATCATTCACGATTGTGGCTATGTCGGGACCTATCTGGGTTGCATTTTTGTCACCTATGACCCGGAGGCGAACTGGAAGGATCCGCGAGGGGGGCACGCCATCACCCGGAATGAACTCTACCGTGCAGGGCGCTCGATCATTCATGTCATGTCGGACGATTTGAACCATGCCAAGCAGCAGACGGTCTACGAGGCTATGGATATCGCTTACAACCGAGGCCATGACAGCGCTATCACCGCCAACGACACCGGAGGATTCTTCAACTGCTGGTTCACGACGCTGGGGACCGGCGGGTCCCGAGCGCAGCTCCATCACAACCTGATCTGGGACGTCTGGGGCTGCGACATGAATGCGCTGGTCTACCCGGACAATGCATCGTTCAGGCTGGATATCCATCACAATCTGCTGTGGCAATCGTCCCGAGCGACGCGGGGGCAAGCCAGTAAGAAGTCCGGATACTTCTTCAAGCGCAACTACCCGGGTGACCCGAAGTACTTCGACAACACGGAAAAGTCGAAGTACGACGGCGGGGTGGAAGGCTTGCAGGATGCCGACTATCCCGGTAGATATTTCAAGACCGGCCCGACCATTCGTGATGAGGAGGATTCCTGGTATGAATAAGTTAATGAGAGTTCCAAGATCCATGTTGTTGGCCGTGATCAGCGGCTGCGCTGGGTTCCCGATTGCGGGGATCTGCGGGGAAATCCATGTCGCAACCACCGGCGACGACGCCAACGACGGATCCCCGGCGAAGCCGCTCAGGACGATCCAGGCCGCCGCCGGGAAGGCCCAGCCCGGCGACACGGTCACCGTCCACGCCGGGGTGTACCGCGAGCGGGTCAATCCGCCGCGCGGCGGCGAATCGGATGAAAAGCGCATCGTCTATCAGGCGGCTGCGGGCGAGAAGGTCACCATCACCGGATCCGATCGCGCGCAGGGTTGGCAGCCTGTCGGCAAGGACACCTGGAAACTGGTCTTGCCCAACTCGTATTTCGGCAAGTTCAATCCCTACGCCGAAAAGGTGTCCGGCGACTGGTTCGATTCGCGCGGCCGGACCCATCATCGGGGTTGCGTTTACCTGAACGGCGCATGGCTGGCGGAGGCGCCCGGTCTGGATGCGGTCATGCAGTCCGCCGGCCCCGCTTCGCCCGCCGGTCAGGCGGCGGGCGGGAACCTGCTCAACGTGGCGTGGCTGCAGCCCGGCGGCGCGGACCAGGCAGGCAGGGTTCCGGCGACCTCCTTTGCGGCCAAACAAGGCACGCAGAACGCAGGTTGCTCGGAAGGTGGCGAATGCCTCGGCTATATCAAGCCGGGCGACTGGGCGCGCTATGATCGTTTCGACTTCGGCCGGCTGACCGAGCAGGTGGAGATCCGCGTGGCCTCGGAAACGGACGGCGGCACCATCGAGTTGCGGCTGGACAAACCGGACGGCGAGTTGCTGGGAACTTGTTCGGTCGGAAACACCGGCGGGTGGCAGTCGTGGGTTTCCCTGAGGCCCACGATCAAGCCGACTCGCGGCAGCAAGACGCTTTGCCTGGTGTTCAAGGCGTCCACGCGGACCGTCGCCAAGCCGGCCGCGGCGCCTTCCGGCCTGTGGTTCGCCACCGTTGGCGAGACCAACACCACCCTCTGGGCGGGCTTTCCGGGCGTCGATCCGAACAAGGAGAGCGTCGAGATCATCGTGCGGCCCACCGTCTTCACGCCGGAAAAGACCAACATCGACTATCTGACGATCCGCGGCTTCGACCTCCGCAACGCCGGCACTACCTGGGCCGCGCCCACCGCCGGACAGGGCGGATTGGTCACGGCCTACTGGTGCAAAGGCTGGATCATTGAGCACAACGAGATCAGTTACTCGCGTTGCTGCGGCATCGCGCTCGGCAAGTATTCCGACGAATGGGACGGCCAACGCGGCAGTGCCGAAGGCTTCTGCCGGACCGTCGAGGACGCCATCAAGAAGGGCGGCTGGAGCAGGGAGAAGATCGGAGGCCACATCGTCCACAACAACCACATCCACCATTGCGGCCAGACCGGCATCGTCGGCAGCCTCGGCTGCGCGTTCAGCAAGATCATCGGCAACGAGATTCACGACATCAACATGCAGGGGATCTGGGGTGGGGCGGAGATGGCGGGCATCAAGTTCCACGGCGGCATCGATGTCGTCGTCAGCGGCAACCAAATCTACCGCTGCGGCGAGTTGGGCGGACTCTGGCTCGACTGGATGGCGCAAGGGCCCCTGATCACCGACAACCTCTTCCATGACAACCACGCGAACGACCTCTTTTTGGAAGTCAATCACGGTCCCTTCCTGGTCGCCAACAACCTCTTTCTCTCCCCGGTCATGCAGGGGCTCGGTTGGGGTGGCTCCCAGGGCGGCGCCTTTGCGCACAACCTGATCGCCGGCCGCATCGCCAGGTTCCATGGGGACGGCCGCGGCACGCAGGTCATGAAACCGCACAGCACGGAACTGAGCGCCCTGAAAGCCAATCCGGTCGGCGATGTCCGCTGGTGCCACAACATCTTCGCCAACGGCGAGAAGTTCGGTGCCTACGACGCCGCCGAGCTGCCGGTGACCGCCCGCGGCAATGTCTTCGTCAAGGGCGCGGCCCCGTCGAAATACGACAAGGACGCCCTGCTGAAACCCGACTTCGACACCGGCGTGAAGATCACCGAGAAAGACGACGGCTGGTATCTCGAACTCAACACCGACGGCAAATGGGCCGCCGAGCAAAAGCGCCCGCTCGTCACCACCGAGCTGTTAGGCAAGGCGATCATCCCCGACCAGCCATTCACCAACCCCGACGGCTCCCCGCTCAAGATCGACACCGACTACTCCGGCAACCCGCGCAACCCGCAGAACCCGTTCCCCGGCCCGTTCGAGACCGTCAAGGATGGCAAGCAGGAAATCAAAGTCTGGCCGAGGAAGTGATGGTTGGCATGAACCCTACACCGTGATTGTGAGCGTCACCATGAACCGACGACAATTCCCCAAGACCGCCGCCGCGCGCGCCGCCGGAGCGTTGATCTTGCCGCGCCACCTGTTAGGCGCGGCGGCGCCGGGCCCGCGCGTGCAGTGGACACGAGAAAGCGGCACGCGTCTGTTCAGCGCGGTGAGTTGGGATGGGACGCCGCTGGTGTTTGGCAATACTCCGGGATTGCTCGCTGGTGGCTGCCGGCTGACAAGGATTCGAATTGCGCTCGTCATGATGCTTGCGACGGCTGCGGTTTCCCTGGCCGGAGCAGATTTCCATGTCGCTCCGGACGGCAACGACCGCCACCCGGGAACTTTGGAAAAACCGTTCGCCACGCTGGGGCGCGCGCGGGACGCCGTGCGCGCGCAGCAGGCGGCCGGGCCGGGCCGGGATTTCGCGGTCCAGGTTCGCGGCGGGACCTACCGCCTGCGCGAAACGGTGGTCTTCGGGCTCGCGGACGGCGCGCCGGACGGACACACGGTCACCTATGCCGCGCGGCCGGGCGAGACGCCGGTGTTCACGGCCGGGGTGCCGATTGCGGGTTGGCGGAAGGTCGAGTCGCCGCCCGCGGAGCTGCCCGACAAGGCGCGCGGCAAGGTGTGGTGGGCGCCGGTGCCGGAGGGGCTTGACCGGTTTTACACCTTGTACGACGGCGCCCGCCGCCTGCCGCGGGCGCGCGGCAATGGGTTCAAGCCGGTCGGCTCAAGCCCGCAGTTCCGGGCGGAGGACCAGCATGTCCTGCGGTTTCCCGCGGGGGCGATCCGCAACGGGCCGGGCTTGGCGGACGTGGAGGTCGTGCTGGTCACGGCGGCTCCGTGGACCATGAACATCCTGCCGCTGGCCTCGGTGGACGAGGCGGCCGGCGTGGCCCGCACCGCCATCCCCGGCACCTATGCGTTGCTCAAGCCGCGGTTTGGCAATTTTCCGGCCAGCGCCTGGGTGGAGAATTCCCTGGATGTGTTGGACGAGCCGGGCGAGTGGGTGCTCGACCGCCGGGCGCGCCGGATCTACCTGTGGCCCGGGAAGGAGGAACCGGGCCCGGACATCGTGGCGCCGGCCCTGACCGAACTCATTCGTGTCGAGGGCGCCGTCAACTACGACGGCCCGCGTGATATCCCCGTGCGGGGACTGGTCTTCCGGGGCCTGACCTTTACGCAGGCCGACCGCTACACCTACGAGAAGGACCGCCTCGGCCGGGGGTTACAGCATGACTGGGAGATGTTCGACCGCCCCACCGCGATGGTCCGGTTCCGCGGGGCGGAACAGTGCGCCATCGAGCAGTGCCGCTTTGCCGATTCCGGCGCCGCGGCGGTCCGGCTGGACCTGCATTGCCGCAACAACCGCATCGCCGGCAATGTCATCGAGCGCGTCGGCGGGGTGGGGGTCCTGCTGGCCGGCTACGGTCCGGGAACGAAGGACGTGAACACGGGCAACAGCGTGGCTGGCAATCACATCCACCACATCGGCGAGCTGTACTGGCACTCGCCGGCGATCTTCGCCTGGCAGAGCGGGGGCAACCGCATCGCCAACAACCTCATTCATCACACGCCCTACTCGGCGATCGCCGTCACCGGCCGGATCGTCTGGGACCGCGCAGGCCAGGGGGAATGCTCGCGCACGGTGCGCTGGGACGAGGTCCAAGCCGCGCGGCAGGCCGATCCGCGCGCCAGCCAGGACTGGTATGAACGCGAGCGCTTCCTGCACGGGCGCAGGAACTTGGTCCTGCGCAACGAGATTCATCACGCCATGGAGGTCCTGTGCGACGGAAACGGCGTCTACATTTCCGGCGCCGGCGGCGGCAACGTGGTCCGCGAAAACTTCATCCACGACTGTCCCAGCGGAAACTTCGGGGAGGGGATTCGCTGCGACGACGATCAATACGAGACCGTGATTGAGCGCAACATCCTCTGGCGCCTCGGCGGCCTGGCGACCTTCGTCTGCCTGAAGGGAAAGAACCACGTGACCGGAAACATCCTCGCCGAGCCGCTCGCGCCGCCAAAGCGCGGGATGCTTTCCATCGAGGCGCAACGGTATCCCATGGAAGGCGCGCAGATCGAGCGCAACATCTTCTACTCGACACGCCGGGGCGACAAAATCTATGCAGGCGAGAAATACCTGCCCCGCTGTCGGGTCGCCCGCAACCTGTACTTCAATACCGCGGATCCGGAGTGGGGCTCCCGCTACCTGACGTCCGGGCGCGGGCAGGGTCTGGCGCAGAAGGGCCTCGCGGCCGATCCGTTGTTTGTGGACCCGCAACGCGGCGACTTCCGCCTGCCGCCGGGTTCCCCGGCCCTGACGCTCGGCTTCGAACCGATCGACCGGAACGTGATCGGGCTGACCGAACGCCCGCGGGCAGAGGGAGGCGCGAGGTGAGGGAGAAGCTGATCTGACCGAATCGCAGCAAACTGAAAGAAATACCCCATGAAACACAATCACCGCCGATTCCTCGTCACTCTTCTCGCCCTCGGCCTGGGAACCATCAACAGCCGGGCCGGGGAGCCGGCCGCGGCCCCCCGCTACCGCGGCGAGACGCCCGCCCAGCACGACGCCCGCATGCAGTGGTGGCGCGACGCGAACTTCGGGATGTTCATCCACTGGGGTGTCTCCTCGCAGTTGGGCGGCAACTACCAGGGCAAGGAGTCGCCCGGCACGGCCGAGTGGATCATGCGCAACTTGCAGATTGCCAAGGCCGACTATGAAGCCATTGCGAGGCAGTTCAACCCGGTCAAGTACGACCCCGATGCCTGGGTGCGCCTGGCGAAAGAAGCCGGGATGAAGTACATCGTCATCACCGCCAAGCATCACGACGGCTTCGCGCTGTTCGACACCAAGGCCAGCGACTGGAACGTCGTCAAGGCCACCCCGTACGGCAAGGACCTGCTCAAGCCGTTCGCCGAGGCCTGCAAGAAGCACGACATCAGGCTCGGCTTTTACTACTCGCAAGCGACGGATTGGTATCACCCGGGCGGCGGCGGCTACATGGGGGCGCGCGATCCGAGGGCAAGCTTCGCCGGCTACTTCGACAAGATCGCCATCCCGCAGATCAAGGAGCTGCTGGCCGGCTACGGCGAGATCGCCACCCTCTGGTTCGATTCCGGGATGCCCGACCAGCGGGCGCTGGCCGAGCGCATGGTGACGGTGATCCGCGGCTCGGGTTCAGGTGCGCTGCTCAGCAGCCGGTTGCTGGTAGGCGGGAAGCATACCCCGGGCCTGCGGGGCGCGAAGCTCGACGAACTGCGCGAGGTCGGCATCGACTTCCTCTCCTATCCCGACAAGATGATCCCGCGCACCCCCGACCAGTGGCGCGACTGGGAAACGTGCATGACCATGAACGAGAACTGGGGCTACCGCGCGTCCGACCACAAGTGGAAAACGACCGGCCGGCTCGTCCAGATGCTGATCGAGATCGTCAGCAAGGGCGGCAACTTCCTGCTCAACATCGGGCCGAAGGGCGACGGGTCGTTCCCCGACGAGGCCGTCGAGCGCCTCAAGGGCATGGGCGCGTGGATGAAGGTCAACGGCGCGGCGATTTACGGCGTCGAGAAGAACCCGTTCACCACGCTGCCATTCGGCGACAAGACGGGCCGCTGCGCGTGGAAACCGGCCCCGAAGGGCTCGGGCAAACCGGCAAAGATCTACTTCTACCTTTACGGCATGCCCGAGAAGGGCCTGATCACCCTGCCCGTCAAAAACGCGATCACCAAGGCGTATTTGTTAGCGAAGCCCGACAAGCCCCTGAAGGTGGAGGGCAAGACGATCACCGTGCCCGGCCCCTTGCCCGACCCGCTCGCCACGGTGGTGGCGGTCGAGATCGCGGGCGAGCTTGAGGGCAGCAAGGACGGCGCGGCACTGCGATTGGAATGAAACTCCTGCCGCGAGGATGAACCGCACCATCTAACAGCAAGGCAAGAACCATGGAAGAGAAGAACATGAATCGAGTCCGAATCCTCGTCACATTCCTCCTCACCTGCGTAACCAGCCTCCAGGCCGCCGAACCGGTGGACATGGCCAAGCCCTTCGACGCGGCTCAGGGCAGGCGCACGGAGGAACTCAAGAACCTCCGCTGGGGCATGTTCGTCTGCTGGAGCTTCAGCACGTTTTCCGGCAAGGAATGGACGCCGGGAGTGAAGGACATCTCGTTCTTCAAGGCCACCGAGTGCGACACCGACCAGTGGGCGCGCACGGCCAAGGAGGCGGGCATGGGATACATCCTGTTCCTGACCAAACATCACGACGGGTTCTGCCTGTGGGATACCAAGACCACCGAACGCAAGGTGACCAGGGTGCCGCTCGGCCGCGACGTGCTGGCCGAGTTGCGCAAGTCGTGCGACAAGCACGGCATCAAGCTGGCGCTCTACTTTTCCGAAGGCGAGTTCCGCGACCACAAGGACTACCATCCGGGCGGCTACACCCCGGCGATGAAGAAGGCACAGTTGCAGGAACTGCTCACGCAGTACGGGCCGATCGAATACATCTGGTTTGACACCGCCCAGACCGATGGCGGGCTCAGTCACAACGAAACGGTGAAGTGGTGCAAGCAGTTTCAACCCGGCTGCTTTATCGGTTTCAACCATGGCGATCAGGAAGGTTGCGATGTCCGTATCGGTGAGATGGGGCATCCAGGTCCACTGTCTGATGCAAAGGCGGCCGGCATCTCAAGCGGCAAACCAGCCCAATCATATCTGCTTGCGGAATTCACCTACCCCATCCTGCCGCAGCATCAAGGTGGCGCGATGTGGTTCTACTCGCTGCCGAAACACGACAACCTCTGCCGGTCGGCGGAGTCGCTGTACAAGGACTACCTCGGCGCGGTGAAGTACGGCAACATCTTCTCACTCGACGTCGGCCCGGACTACGAGGGCAAGCTGCGCAAGATCGACGTCGAGACGCTGCGCAAGGTCGGAGAGATGATCCGCAATCCGCCGCCGACCGCGGCCGACGCGTTGAGCCGGGGCAAGCACGCCACCGCCTCAAGCATCTGGCCTCAGGCCGGCTACGAACCCGACAAGGCCGTCGATGGCGAAACCTCGACCCGCTGGGGTGCTGCGGCCGATGCCCGCAGCGCCTGGTTGGAAGTCGATCTCGGCCAGCCGCAGCGCGTCGGCCGCGCCGTGATCAGCGAATTGCAATACCCGCGCACCCGGCAGTTCGCCGTCGAGTGTCTGGACGGCCAGACGTGGAAGCCACTCGCCAAGGGCAGGACGATCGAGGGCACCAAGGTGTTGGATTTCGCGCCCGTCACCGCCCGCCACTTCCGGCTCAACATTCTGGAGGCCACCGAAGTGCCCACCATCGAGGAGTTCGGCGTGTACTCGCCGGCGAAAGCGGGACCTTAACAACGGGCGAGAACATGAATCAATGATGCAATACTCCAAACCGAGAGCAGCCAGATGAATCCCTCCCGACCCCGCACCACCATGAACCGTCTAACATTTAGAACCACGATTGCCGCACTTGTATTGCCCCTGATTGCGCCGCTGGCGAAAGCCGCGGAACCGGCCAGCCCCGACCCCAGTGCCACCGAAACGCCCGCGCAGCGCGACGCGCGCATGCAGTGGTGGCGCGACGCCCGTTTCGGGATGTTCATTCACTGGGGTCTGTACTCGATTCCCGCCGGCGAGTGGAACGGCAAGCGGGCGAAGGGATACGCCGAGTGGATCATGGCCAAGGGGAGGATCCCGAAGGAGGAATACGCGAAGCTCCAGGGACAGTTCAACCCGACCAAATATGATCCCGCCGCGTGGGTCGCGCTCGCCAAGGGCGCGGGCATGAAGTACATCGTCATCACCAGCAAGCACCACGACGGGTTCTGCCTCTTCGATTCCAAGCACACCGACTACGACATGGGCGGAACCCCCTACGGGCGCGACCTGCTCAAGCCGCTCGCCGAGGAGTGCCACCGGCAGGGGATCAAGATCGGCTGGTATCACTCGATCATGGATTGGCACCACCCGCTTGCCGGCGGCAAGACCTTCCCCGACTACGTCGCACACCTGAAGAACCAGTGCCGCGAGCTGCTCACCAACTACGGCGACATCGGGGTGATGTGGTTCGACGGCGAGTGGATCAAGGATTGGACCGCCCCGCAGGGCGTCGAACTGGAGAAGTTTCTCCGCGGCATCCAGCCCAACCTGATCGTCAACAACCGCGTCGGCAAGCGCGGCCGCTCGCCCGGTGACTTCGGCACCCCCGAGCAGAAGATCCCCGCCACCGGCCTCGGCGACAGCGACTGGGAAACCTGCATGACCATCAACGGCACCTGGGGCTACAGCAAGTTCGACAACGGCTGGAAATCCGCCGAGAGCCTCGTCCGCAACCTGAGCGACATCGCCAGCAAGGGCGGCAACCTCCTGCTCAACGTCGGCCCCACCGCCGAGGGCGAAATCCCGCCGCCGTCCGTCGAGCGCCTCCAACAGATGGGCCAGTGGCTCAAGGTCAACGGCGAGGCGATCTACGGCACCAAGGCCGGCCCGTTCACCAAGCTGCCCTTCGACGGACGCTGCACCCTCCTTCGCCAAGGCTTCCGCCTTCGTCCGTCTGAGCAGGCTACGGCGGGACAAGTCGGAGGGCAGGCCCCGCAAACATCGAAATTGTTCCTGCACCTCTTCGCCCGGCCCGCCGACGGCAGGATCACGCTGCCCCTATCTAACACAATCAACCGGGCTTATCTGTTGGTCGATCGCGACACGGCGCTGGCCGTGGCAGACAAGACCATCACTTTGCCGGATTCGTTGCCCGACCCGATCGCCACCGTGGTGGTGGTCGAGATCGCGGGCGAGCCCGGGGTTGCCAGGGAAACAGCGCCGAACCGGGGGCGCAAGAAGTGAACGGCGTGCGCGGTGCCGGATTGGGGTTTGCGGTCGAAGAGGGAAGATTAAAGGAGGGAAGAGTCCATGACGATTCTAAGGGCATCAATGCTGTTGGCAGTTATGATCGGTTCGACTTCGGCGGGCAGTCCGAGATGATGGAAATTCGGGCTTCCTCGGCCACGGAGGGCGGCACCATCGAGCTGCGACTGGACAAAACGGACGGCGAACTGCTCGGAACCTGCCGGGTGGGAAATACCGGCGGATGGCCGTCGTGGACTTCCCGGATCCGTCCATCCGCCTGATTGCGGCGGCGGAGCTGTTAAATGAATGCTTGGGGGTTCGGGACGATACTCACGGCGCTGGGTTTGCTGCTCGGTGCCGGCAAGACCTGCGGTGGCGAAGTGCCGCCAGGGATGAGTGCCGCCGCCGCGGCCGGACGCGAACCGACCGCGGATGACGGGCGGACGCGCTTCCTGCTGCTGGATTCCCGCCTCATTGAGTCCACGGAGAACGCGACGCTGACCATCGGCACGGCGCGGAAGCACGCGGCCAATCCGCTGTTTGGCGAGGATCGGCCATGGGAGCGCCGATTCGACAACCTGTACGCCAACGTCTCCCGTGACGCGGCGGACGGCCAGTACAAGTGCTGGTACAGCCCGTTCATTGTCGATCGCTCGTCGAAGGGCGTGTCCATCGAGCAGCGGCACCATGGAGGCTACCGGCCCCCGCCCGATCGGAAGATGGGGGTCTGCTACGCCACGTCGCGTGACGGGCTGAAATGGGAGAAACCGGAACTGAACCTTGTCGAGTTCGAGGGGCGCAAGGCAAATAACCTGGTGTTGCGCGGGCCGCACGGCGCCGGGGTCTTCGAGGATACGGGCGATGCCGAGCCGAGCCGCCGATTCAAGATGTTCCATGCCGGCGATGTTCTGCGCTTCTCCGCCGATGGTGTGCACTGGAGCGCTGCCGCCGCCTGTGCGGGTATCGAATCCCGCGGCGACACGCACAACAACCTGCTGTGGGTCCCGGAGCTGCGGAAGTACGCCGCTTTCGTCCGCCTGCGGGGCGCGGCCAATGAGCGCGTGGTCGGACGGGCGGAGAGCGGCGACTTGAAGCAGTGGACGAAGGCCGTCACGGTGCTGGGTTGCGGCACGGAAGGCCAGGCCTACTCGATGCCGGTGTTTCGCTACGCGGGCGTCTATCTCGGCCTGTTGGCGGTTTATCGCACCCGCGAAGACCGTGTGCACACCGAATTGGCCTGGAGTCC
>Ga0172371_10011904_pt1 | contig 11524 bp, 13 predicted proteins | sample Lak12m_FD_114543 | JGI IMG/M metagenome (GOLD analysis project Ga0172371, IMG submission 114543) | Freshwater microbial communities from Kabuno Bay, South-Kivu, Congo - kab_022012_12m | ecosystem: Environmental > Aquatic > Freshwater > Lake | place: Democratic Republic of the Congo: South-Kivu...
AAGCCGCGCTTGCCCAAAGAATTGAGGGCGAAACACCGAGGCAAAATTTCCTTTTCCTTTTTAAGAAAAAATCAGTCGCGCGCAAATCAGAAAAGCAAAGGAAAATTTTGTCGAGGTATTGCCGCCGGAGCGTAGCGGAGGCGGGCGTGGAGTTCGTGGAGCGTAGGTTTTTGGTTAAAGCTACCACGGCGCGTAGCATGTGAAATTAGCCTTTGTTTTGAAAGTAGGTGCGAGCTTGGTATAATAGAGGCACATAAAAAAATCTTGGTTTCAGGCCAAGATTTTTTATTCCCAGGAGGCATCTATTGTTTTTTCAGGAGATTTACGATAAATTTCTTTAAAAATGTTACAGGTTGTTTTGTGTAAAACAGTGGCTCTACCGGGAGCCAAGTAAGCTTTAACCTTATCTCCTGGCTTTGGGTTGCAGCACTTAGCAATACGAACTAGCATTCCTTTTTGACCTGCTAAATAAATTTGGCTTACATTTTTTTGGATGGATTCTTTTTTTCTTATTTTTTCTTGCTTTGCTTCTGCTATTTCTATTATTTTTTTTCTTATAAACCCAGGTAAAGAAATTCCAAAAATAGATCTTCCTTTATCAGTAAGTTTTTTAATATGTCCTTTTGCAAAAGATGTTTTTATAAACTTTAGCCAATCTGCTGAAGGTAGTTTGTTTTTATTTGTACCAATTTCAACTACATCTCCATTTGTTAATGTGTGGTCTAGGGTAACAATTTTCCCATTTATTTTAGCAGATTCGCAATGATTTCCAACTTCCGAGTGAACCGCATACGCAAAATCAACGGCAGTTGCATCTTTTGGTAAAACAATAATATCACCCTTTGGAGTAAAGCAAAAAACTTTGTTGGCATAAAAATCAATTTTAAAGTTCTCCCAGAAGGAGGACATTTTCTCTGTCCAAGCAAGAGCGTTTCTATTTTTATTTAAGTCTATTTTTTCTTTGTATGCCCAATGTGTGCAAATACCATATTCGGCTTCTTTGTGCATTTCTTCGGTTCTTATTTGAATCTCAACTATAACCCCGTCGTCAGAAATTATAGTGGTGTGTAGGGAGCGGTAGCCGTTTATTTTTGGTTTGGCGATATAGTCATTTATTTCTCCAGAGATTGGTTTAAAATGCTTGTGTAAAATTCCTAAAATTTTGTAACAACTTGGAATATCAGTAGTAATTATCCTAAGAGCCAAAAGATCGTGGATTTTATTAATATCCATATCTTTTTTCAGTAATTTTTTGTAAGTGCTCCAGTATGACTTTATTCTATAGTTTATACTTAGAAAATTACCACGGTCTTTTTTCAGCACTTTTTTTATGAATGGAAGAAATTTTTTAAAATATTTATTGCTTTCCTCATATTTAGATTTCATGACTTGTTCAAGCCAGGTATATTTGTTTGGTAATAAATTGTAAAAAGAAGTATCTCCAAGGTTTCTTCTTACTTCAGCTAAACCAAGGCGGTTGGCAATTGGTACAAAAATTTGTAAGGTTTCCCATGCTTGTATTTTTCTGAAATCTTCTGGTAAAAATTTTAAGTAATTTAAGCCATCTAATCTAGACATAATTTCAACTAAAATAACTCTTAAGTCGGCAGATATGGCCAAAAACATTCTTCGTAAATTTTCTACTTTTTCATTAGAAAAGCCATCATTTTTATTTACTAAAGATGAAAACGGAAATCTTATTTTTTTAAGGCTAGAAATTTTATCTATTAGCCAAGCCATTTCTTCGCCAAACTTATGTTGTATTTCCTTTAATTCAGCTTCTCTAATTAGATCTGGAGCGTCACCTATGATATTGTGTAAAATACCAAAAGCTATTGTTGTGGAATCTAAATTCATTTTATCTAAAAGGTTAGCGGTTCTAACAGCGTGGTCAATGTAGTTTTCCCCAGTAAATCTAAAGCGATCTTTGTAAGCAGTTCTTGCAAATTCAAAAGCAGATCTAATCAACTCAGGATTAGAGCTTTTTTCAATTAATCTAGCTATTATTCTTTGCACATTTTGTTCGAGCATTTTATATTTTTGCCTTTTTGCACCATTATTGATTTACAAGTAGGGCAGAATTGGTCTGTGGGTTTATCCCATAAAGCAAAGTCACATTTTGGATATCTATTGCAACCATAAAAGATTTTCCCTTTTTTAGTTCTTTTACCGGTTATTTTCCCTTGTTTACATTTTGGGCAGGTAATATTTAATGTATCTGGATCTCCTTCAACCGATTCTGTATATTTGCATTCAGGAAAATTTGAGCAAGCATAAAATTTTCCAAATCGTCCTAATCTTTCTACGATTTGACCCTTGCATTTTGGACAAATTTTGTCGGTTTTCTGTATGAGATCTGTTTTCTTTATTGTAGTATATTTTTCAGTTAAATTCTTGGAAAATGGAGTGTAGAAATCTTTGCAGGTTTTTTGCCAAGTATCCTTTCCATCAGAAACTTCGTCTAATTCTTTTTCTAGCTTGGCAGTAAAGTTTACATCAACTATTTCTGGAAAGTTTTGTACCAATACGTCATTTACAATAGTTCCCATTTCGCTTGGAATAAATCTTTTTTGATTATCTTTTGAGACATAATTTTTATCTTGAATTGTAGATATAATGGTGGCATATGTGGATGGGCGACCAATCCCATTTTTTTCTAAGGCTTTTACTAAGCTTGCTTCATTGTATCTTGCCGGAGGTTCTGTAAAGTGTTGCAAAGAATCTAGTTTTACTAAATCCAATTTATCTTGCTGTTTTAGTTCTGGTAATTCTGTTTGTTCAAATTTTGCAGGATAAACCTTTAAATAACCATCAAATTTAATTGTTTGACCGTTGGCCTTAAAAGTATAGTTTTGTTCTTTAGGGCCAGCGGTAATTTCTGCAGAAACTGAATCAAATACAGCAGGAGCCATTTGGCAAGCAATAAACCTCTCCCAAATTAATGTATATAATTTTAGTTGGCGCGAGTCAATGTTAGAAAGCTCTTTTGGGGTTTTTTCAGCAAAAGTTGGTCTAATAGCTTCGTGAGCTTCTTGAGCGCCTGCTGATTTTGTTTTAAAATGAGTTAGTTTTCCTGTCCAATAATTTTTTCCGTAATTTTGTAAAATAAAATCTCTAGCAGAATTTAAAGATGTTTCAGAAAGATTTAAAGAGTCAGTTCTATGATAAGTAATATGTCCTTCTTCATAAAGGCGTTGAGCCAAAGACATTGTCATTTTTGCAGGAAATTTAAATCTTTGAAATGCTGCTTGTTGTAAGGTGCTAGTTGTAAATGGGGGAGCAGGATATCGTTTGGTTTCTTTTTTTTCAACAGATTTTACAATATATTCAGTGCCATTTAGATCTTGCAAAACTTTGTCTGCGCCAACTTTGTCTTTTAAATCATCTTTTAAAAGTTTTGCAATAAATTCATTGTCATTTTTTTTAAGCAATGCTTCAATGCTCCAATATTCAACAGGCTTAAAGGCTTCTATTTCTTTTTCTCTATCAACAATTAATCTTAATGCAACCGACTGTACTCTGCCAGCCGAAAGACCTTTGGCAACTTTTTTCCACAAAAATGGCGAAAGCTTGTATCCTACAATTCTATCTAAAATTCTTCTGGCTTGTTGGGCGTTAACCATTTTCATATCTATGGTTCTAGGCTTTTCTAAAGCTTTTTTTATTGCACCTTCGGTAATTTCGTGAAAAACTATTCTTTGAGGATTTTTTAATTTTAAGGCCTCTTGTAGGTGCCATGAAATAGATTCCCCTTCGCGGTCTTCGTCGGTAGCTAAAATGGTGCTATCGGCTTTTGCAGACTCTTCTTTTAATTCTTTTAAAACTTTTTTAGCTTTTGGAGGAATTACATACTTTGGAGTAAAATCGTTATCAACGTCTACACCAAGTTCTCTTTTGGGTAAATCTCGTACATGACCAAAAGAGGCAAGTACCTTGTAGTCTTTGCCCAAAAACTTTGAAATTGTTCTGCCCTTAGCCGGGCTTTCAACTATAACTAAATTTTTCATATTCTTCTATAATAGCATAAATTTTTATGTTTTAAACTTTTCTATGGCTTCTGAAAGAATTTGAGAATATAAATTTAATCCCACTTTGTTAATAGCCCCAGATTGTTCGCGACCCAAAATGTTGCCAGCTCCTCTTAGCTCTAAATCTTTTATAGCAATTCTATAACCTGCCCCAAGTTCTTGAGCATCTTCTAATGCTTTTAATCTTTCTTTTGCCAAAGGCGTAAGTTCTTTTTGGCTATACATAAAGTATGCGTAGCTCTTGGTGCTAGATCTGCCAACTCTTCCGCGTATTTGGTGAGCTTGTGAAAGCCCAAGATGCGTGGCATTTTCAATTATTATAGTATTTACATTTGCAATATCTAAGCCATTTTCAATAATTGTTGTTGCCAATAATAAGTTTGTTTTTTGTTTTGCAAAGTTATCCATAATTTCAACAAGTTTTCTCTCAGAAATTCTGCCGTGAATTACAGAAATTTTTGCCTTATGACAGAGTTGCTGTAATTCCTTGGCTTTTGCCTCAATAGTGGCTACCCGGTTGTGTAAAAAATAAATTTGGCCGTTTCTTTTTAATTCGGTGTTTATAATTTCTTTAACTTTATTGTTTTCGTATTCTAAAACTTCAGTTTTAATTGCTTGTCTTCCTTGCGGAGGAGTTTGCATTAATGAAATATTTTTTAAAGACGATAACGCTAAATAAATTGTGCGGGGAATTGGGGTAGCTGACAAGCTAAGTACATCTAAAGAATTTTTTAGCTGGCGAAGTTTTTCTTTTTGGCGTACGCCAAATTTTTGTTCGTCATCTATAATTAAAAGTCCTAAATTACCAAATCCAACATCATTAGATAAAATTCTGTGTGTTCCAACCAAAATATCTATTTTGCCTGCTTTTGAGTCTGCAATAATTTTTTCCTGTTCTGAATTTGTCTGCAGACCAGAAAGTAAAGCAATTGTTATAGGAAGTTTTGCAAATCTTTGCTTAAAATTATTAAAATGTTGATTAGCTAAAATAGTTGTTGGGCAAATTAAGGCTGTTTGCTTGCTGTTAGCGCAAGCTAATAAAGCTGTTCTCATGGCAACTTCTGTTTTTCCAAAACCAACATCTCCACAAACAATTCTATCCATTGGTTTTATTTTTGATAAATCATTTTTAATATCTTCAACAGCTTGTAATTGATCTGGTGTTTCTTCAAATGGGCAGTTTTGTTTAAATTGATTTTCTAATTCTTTATCTTCTATATATACAGGCCTTTGCACAAATTCTTTTTGGGCATAAAGAGATAAAAGCTCTTTAGCAAATTTTTCAACCTCTTCTTTAATTTTTCTTTTAGTTTTTTGCCATAAAGAGCTTCCTAGTCTAGAAATACTAGGGTCTGTAAAGCCAACATATCTAGAAAGTTTTCTTTCTAATCCCAAAGGAACATAAAGTTTGTCGCCTTGGGCATATTCTAAGACATAATATTCAGATTCTTTTATCTTGTTAATTTCTGTAAACCTGCCAATACCGTGGTCTAAATGGACTAAAAAATCACCCTGTTTTAGACCCTTAAGTTCCAGGGAAAAGATTTTTTGCGATTTTAATTTCTTTTTTAGAACTTCTTTTGCCTTTTCAAAATTTATTTCTTGGCCAATAAGTGTTATGCTGTCTACTTCATTTCCCAAAAAGTCTAATCTTACTGCACTGTTCATATTAATAGGGAATATATCAATTATTCCTCCTCTTTGAGAAAACTCTCCTGGATCAGAAACTTTAAAAACTTTTTCATAACCCATGTCATCAAGTTTGCGTATAAAATCCCCAAATTTTATGCTGTGATCCTTTGTTAGAAAAACAATATTATCTTCAAAAAAGCTTTGAGTTGCCCTTGCATCAAGCATTTGTTGTAGGTTTTCTTTGAACCACAAAAGCCCCTTATCTAAAAAATAGGGGGTCATTGAAACTATCAGTAATTGATTTAAATCTTTATTTATTATATTCATTCATTGCTTTATCTAATCCTTCTTTCATTAATAAATCAAGCGCGCCAACTGCGTTTGCAATAGCTTGGTTAATAAGTTCTTGCTCATCTTTAGAAAACTTTTTTAAAACTATTTTAAGGGCTTTAATATCTTTTTTAGGTTGTATTCCTATTCTAATTCTAATTAGCCCATCATTGCCAATCGCTTTTATAATAGATTCTACGCCTTTATGGCCAGCAGAACCTCTTTCTTTTATTACTTTAATTTTTCCAATTGGCAGGTCTATATCATCATGCACAACAATTATATTTTGTATATTTTTATTCTTTAAAACTTCAGCAACAGCGCTTCCAGATTCATTCATGAAGGTTTGCGGTTTTACCAATAAAATATCTTTACTTTCAGAAATTAGAGCATTAGATTTTTTGTCTAAAACAAATTCTGCAAAGTTATTTTGTTTTGCAAATTCATTAATTGCATCAAATCCAACATTATGGCGAGTGTGTTGAAATTTTTTGCCCGGATTTCCCAAGCCAACTATTATTGTCATAATATTATACAAATTATATCACAAAGGTGTTTAAAATAAACTATTGACAGTTAGGCTTTTGCAATATATAATAGTTTTTATAGGATTTTGAACGTTGTCAACAGAAGGGGGGAGAAGCATGAGAAAGGTTAAGTCAGTAGAAGGTTTATCAGACAAGGAAAGGGCAGAAATATTAACATGGGCTACTGTTTTGGAATTGAATTCTGCTCAGTATACTGGTGGATATGATGTGATAGTAGAGCACGCACGAGAGAACCTAGGCATAACAATGACAAGAAGAGAGCTGAGGGCGCTTATCAAGGAAGCCTCTTGCGAGCCGACACCACAGGCAAGGAAAGGACTTCGTTTATTTGCCGAGAAGCTTGCTTACAGCAGAGGAAAAACTGATGCCGATAAGCTTCAAATTAGGGTTTATGTTGCTCGTGAGTTTGGAATTTTGATTACCAATCATGAGATTGCCACTATTCTTGGGCAAAGAAATCATGCGTTGAATCACCACGAGCAGGTTGTTCTAAGCGGGAGTCGTGGTGTTGTTGTTCTTCCGGGAAGGCCATCTTATATTCGCTTACATAAACAATTTGAATAACTCGTAGTTTTCTCCACTACTACCGCAGGGGTTTTCCTGCGGATTTTTTTTGCAATTTAGGCCGCTTGCTTTTAATAAAAAAATATGTTAACATAGAGTTAATTTAAACTTATAGTTTGATGGAAAATCAAAAGAAATTAGTAAAAATAATAGCTCAAAATGCATTTGAGCTTTTAAAAATAGCTATTATTGCTTTAATTATAGTAGCTCCAATACGTTATTTTTTATTTCAGCCTTTTATTGTAAGCGGGGCTTCAATGGTGCCAAACTTGCATAATGGTGATTATTTGATAATAGATGAAATTTCTTATAGATTTTCTGAACCACAACGCGGAGATGTAGTTGTATTTGATGCTAGTTTTTTGCCTCAATACAAAGGACAAAAATTTATTAAAAGAGTAATTGGTTTGCCAGGAGAAACGGTTACAATAGTTAATGGAAAAGTTTCAGTAACAAAGACAGACAACCAAGTAATCAATTTAAACGAATATTATTTGCCTAAAAATTTAGAGACCTTTCCAAATAAAATTTTAACTTTGTCAGCTGATCAGTATTTTGTAATGGGTGACAACAGAGAGTTTTCATATGACTCTCGAGCATGGGGAGTTTTAGATGAAAACAAAATACTTGGAAAGGCAGCTTTAAGGTTACTTCCAATAACAGGAATTTCATTAATATCACATCCAAATTATTAAAAAATAAAAATGAATAAAACAAAATATCAAACATTAACAGGAATGCACGACATTTTGCCAGAAGATCAAGCTTATTATAGAAAAATTGTTAGGGCAGTAGATTCTGTGGCAAATTATTATAGTTTTGATAAAATTGAAACTCCTATTTTAGAGTTCACCGAAATTTTTGAAAAGGCAGTGGGAGCTGGAACTGATATTGTTGGAAAAGAAATGTATACATTTAGAACTAAAGGAGGCGATATTGTTTCTTTAAGACCAGAGGGCACAGCTCCGGTTATGAGAGCTTATTTAGAGCACGGCATGCGTAGCTTGCCTCAACCAGTAAAGGTTTGGTATGAAGGTCCGTTTTTTAGATATGAAAGGCCACAAGCAGGAAGGTTTAGACAGTTTCATCAATTTGGTTTTGAAACATTGGGAGATAAAAATGCTTCAACAGACAGTCAGATTATACAAATGAATTATGACGTGTTGAAAGAACTTGGCTTTAAGAATTTGGAAATACAAATAAATTCAATTGGTGATTCAGAGTGCAGGCCATATTTTAAAAAGACTTTAGTAAATTATTTTAAGTCTAGAAGGTCTTCATTGTGTTCGGATTGCCAAAGAAGGCTAAAGGAAAATCCCTTAAGAATTTTCGATTGTAAAGAAGAAAAGTGTCAAAGAGTAAAAGCTGGAGCTCCTCAAATGATAGATCATCTTTGTGAAAAGTGCCATGCGCACTTTAAAGAGGTTATAGAATTTTTAGATGAATTAGGATTGCCTTATACATTAAATCCATATTTGGTGCGTGGGTTAGATTATTATACAAGAACAGTTTTTGAAATTGTAGAAAAGCAAGCAACCCCTGTTGGGCAAGTAACAGAAGGGGAGGAAAAATCAATAGGATCATTGACAGGAGGCGGAAGATATGATAATTTATCTAAGATGATGGGTTCTAGCATAGAAGTGCCTGCATGTGGTTCTGCAACTGGCATTGAAAGGCTAATTACATTAATGAAAGCTAGAGGAGAAAAGCCACCGGAAAAACTAGCTCATGAGCCAAAACTAACTTCAGCTGTACCAAAAATATTTTTGGCGCAATTGGGCCAGTTAGCAAAAAGGAAGTCAATGAAGTTATTTGAAGATTTTAGATCAGCTAAAATTCCTGTAGCAGAATCGTTTTCAAAAGATTCTTTAAAAGCTCAATTAAGATCAGCAAATAAAATGAATATAAGATGGGTTTTAATATTTGGGCAAAAAGAAGCATTGGAAGATTTTGTAACACTAAAGGATATGGAAACAGGAATACAAAAAGAAATTAAATTAGACAAGGTCGTAGAAGAAATGAAAGAAAAAATAAAAAAATAACATGGCAATCAACGTAATAAAAAAAGACAAAGAAACATCACAAAGCTTGTTGCACAGGTTTACCAAAACCGTTAGGCAGTCGGGCATTTTGTTAGAAAAGAGAAAGGGAAGGTTTCATACCAGAACTAAATCTGATTTGGCAAACAAGAGATCAGCTTTGAGACGTGTTAAAACTGTAGCTGAAAAGAAATTGGCTGCAAAAATGTCAAAACCAAAATAATTTTTGCTCGGCAACAAGCTTTTTTCCGGCTGTTGATAACCCCCTTTGTCTCTGCGGAGACAAGTGGACCAAGGCCTGTAAAAAGTTTATTACCTCGCTATGATGATGGCATTAAAACAGGAAATACAATTATCTGCAAATAATGCTCTGAAAGCAAAAGAGCAATTTTTGCTAGAAACTTTAAGATTGCTTTTGGCTTCAATTCAGATAAAAGAAAAAGATAAAAAATATAAAGAAAAAATAGAAGGAGATGTTCAGCTGTCTGATGAGGAAATAATAAGTGTTTTGTCTTCGGAAGTAAAAAAGAGAAATGATGCTATTGCGTTATATAAGCAGGGAAATAGGCCAGAGTTAGTAGAAAAAGAACAAAAAGAAATAGACATAATTAAAAAATATTTGCCAGCTCAATTATCTGAAGAGGAAATAAAAGAATTGGTTGCCAAAGCTATTGCATCTGTTGGAGCAAAAGATATGAAGGATATGGGAAAGGTTATGGCAGAACTTGGTTCAAAAACAAAAGGTAAGGCAGATGGAGCTGTGGTAAGTAAAATAGTTAAAGAGTTATTAACAAAATAGATCTTTTAAAAAATAAGCTTGGTAGTAGCTAAAAGTTCTTCTTTAAAAGCAGACTTTTTAGCTATTACCAAGTGGTGTGTAGTAGCGTAAAGCAAGGAGGAATGTATGATAGGAAAATATGGGAAATATTCTGATTTTGAGATAGCATATGTTTTTGATGTTCTCGGTGGGACAGAAACAGTTGATCGCATACTTGGCTTGAAAAGATCAGCTGACCAGAGAACGGTCGTTAGAAAACCATCGACTCCAGGTACTCGAGAAGTTGTGTGTGAGATATTGGCAAATAGGTGTTCTATTTGTGGTGCCCATGCTGTAGAAGGTGAAGAAGCTTGTATTCATGGTCACCATCACGGCAGAAAATACCCCATTGTAGCTGTGGCTTAAACAATGAAACCTGTTCAAGCAAGCTTGAAAATAAAGGTTGCCAAACTCTGCTTTAAGAGCCCGGTCATAGAGATTGGGCCTCAAAAAAAACGAGTGAAATTGTTGGCGCCACATCCTATGAGCGTTAACGTGTGTCTTGTGGAAAGAAATAGGGTGTCGTGCGTTCTTCCCCGTGAAGGGAAAGGCGGAATACAATTTCTAATGTCTGTTCCACAAGGAGAAGGCACAGTACAGGTTGGTGGAGTAAGGCGTTACAACCTCAAACCAGTACCTCTTTGGAGCTGCGCGCTTACAATAATTAGATAGCATTTTCAGTTTGGCCTTGGCATCTGCCCGGGCTTTTTTGTTGTACTAAATTTGCATTGATTTATAAAAAGAAGTAAAGTTAAGATATTAAATAATAAATAAATTTATGGCATGGAAAGAATTGTATAAAACAAATCAAAGTAATTCATTTAGAGTTAGTAGATCGGGGTTAGAGCTTTTTACAAAGTGCCCCAGATGTTTTTGGTTAGATAAAAAGTTTGGAATAGGCCAGCCAGGTGGCTTACCCTTTACATTAAATAGCGCGGTAGATGCTTTGCTAAAAAATGAATTTGATGGTCATAGGTCAAAAGGAGTAGCTCATCCATTAATGAAATCTTATGGATTAAAAGCGGTTCCATTTGCGCACGAAATGTTAGATATTTGGCGAAGTAATTTTAAAGGAATTACGTATTTGCACAAACCAACAAACCTGCTAATAACTGGAGCAATTGATGACATTTGGCAAAACGAGCAAGGTGAGCTTCATATTGTAGATTATAAATCTACAGCAGTAAATAAAGAAGTTTCTTTAGATGATGAATGGAAAGAAGCTTATAAAAGGCAAATGGAAATTTATCAATGGTTGTTTAGAAGTAATGGTTTTAAGGTTTCAAGCACAGGATATTTTGTTTATTGTAATGGAATAAAAGACAAGCAAGCGTTTGATGCAAAACTTGAATTTAAAGTAACAATTTTACCATATACTGGAAACGATAATTGGGTAGAACAAACAATAACTAATGCTAAAAAGTGCTTAGATTCAGATATAATCCCAAATCCTAGTTTAAATTGTGAATTTTGTAACTACAGAACAGCAGTTAAAAAAATAGAAAAATAACGTTGACTTTTCTCAATTTTATGTGTAAGCTTTATATGAAGTTCTTTTTTTAGTGT